>OCHA01002580.1_pt1 | contig 10406 bp, 8 predicted proteins | sample 1538591 | NCBI WGS metagenome assembly OCHA01 (sample SAMN04571710, study PRJEB22368) | human gut metagenome | biome: human gut; material: stool | host: Homo sapiens | place: Luxembourg | collected 2012-09-06 | reverse complement strand
CTGCCGTATCCGTGGCTGGCGCATGTCATTTTGGGCGCTTATGGAACTGCAGCGGGAATTTTTGTGGGATGTATTGCGGTGGCACTGGCAGAAATATTAAATACTTTTCCGATCCTGTTCCGGCGTCTGTATATCAACCGTGGACTCAGTGGTGTTATGATTGCCATGGCACTGGGGAAAATGGCTGGTTCTTTTTATTATTTCTTTTTTGGTTACGGGCTTCCAAAATATTGGTAAATCCATATTTTCTAATTGCAATCTTCTTTGTGACTGGCGTATAATAAAAGGTACGATTAGTTTCAGGAGGATTTTAAATGGGCAGATATGCATTGAATATGGAAAAATATGCAGATTTGGCAAGGACTGCATCTGCGGAGGGATGCGTGTTATTGAAAAATGACAACAGTACCCTGCCACTTAAAAAAGGAGATAAAGTTGCTGTATTTGGGCGCATGGCGTTTCATTATTACAAAAGCGGACTTGGCTCGGGCGGACTGGTAAATACACGCTATGTGGTTGGAATCCTTGATGCGCTGCGCGCCTGCAAAGATATTGCGCTGGATGAAGAACTGATTGGGATCTACGAAAAATGGATCAAAGACCATCCATATGACGAAGGTGAGGGATGGGGGCTGGTTCCGTGGTCACAGGAAGAAATGCCCGTGACGGAAGAGATGCTTCAAACCGCATCCGGGGATGATGTGGCACTGGTGATTCTTGGACGTACGGCTGGGGAAGACCAGGACAATACGGACAAGCCGGGCAGTTATAAGCTGACACGGACAGAAGAAGACCTGATCCGTAAAGTGAGCAGTCAATTTTCACGCACGGCCGTTATTTTAAATGTGGGAAATATCATTGATATGAAATGGGTCAGAGAATTTGATCCGGCAGCGGTACTCTATGCATGGCAGGGAGGTCAGGAAGGTGGAAACGGTGTCTGTGATGTACTTACGGGGCGTGTGAATCCGTGCGGAAAACTGACCGATACGATTGCAGAGGATATCAGTGACTATCCATCCACGTCAAATTTCGGGGATTTACAGAAAAACTATTATAAAGAAGATATCTATGTGGGATATCGGTATTTTGAGACATTTGCCAAAGATAAAGTTTTGTATCCGTTTGGATTTGGATTGTCGTATACTTCTTTTTCCGTGCAAGCGTCTGCAGAAGAAAAGGACGAGCATACGGTCTGTGTGAAGGCAACAGTGAAAAATACCGGAACAAAACCGGGGAAAGAAGTGCTTGAAGTATATGCCAAAGCCCCACAGGGGGTACTGGATACACCGGTGCGTGTTCTTTGTGGATTTGCAAAGACAAAGGAACTGGCAGCAGGGGAAGAAGAGCATATTACTCTGGAGATTCCGAAAAATACATTTGCCTCCTATGATGACAGTGGTGTAACCGGACACAGGGACTGTTTTGTGCTGCTGGAGGGTACTTATACCATTTATGTGGGAACCGATGTGCGGACGGCACAAAAGGCAGGCAGTTATCCGCAGACGTTTACAGTACTTGAACAGCTTGAGGAAGTCTGTGCACCGCAGAAACCGTTTGCCCGTATGACAAGAAAGCCGGGTGATGTGATCGGATATTCCGATACACCGGAACGGATCTATGGTCCGTATGACCGCGTGGAAAAACCGGCAGAGATTTCACAGACTGGCGATAAAGGCTATCGTCTGGAAGATGTATATGACAAAAAGATTTCCATGGAGACATTTGTGGCACAATTGTCGGACGAGGATCTGATTATGCTGTTCCGCGGAGAAGGCATGTGCAGTCCGAAGGTGACTCCGGGTACTGCAGCGGCATTTGCAGGACTGACTCCGTCTTTGAGGCAGTTTAGAATTCCAGCAGAATGTGCATCGGACGGACCATCCGGAATACGTATGGACTGCGGAACAAAGGCGTTTTCCCTTCCGAACGGAACGCTGCTCGGATGTACATTTAACTGTGAACTGGTGCGTCAATTATATGAAATGACAGGGCTTGAACTACGGTTAAACCGTGTAGATACATTGCTCGGACCGGGATTGAATATTCACAGAAATCCGTTGAACGGACGAAACTTTGAGTATATTTCCGAAGATCCGTTTTTAACCGGAAAAATGGGAGCCGCACAGCTGCAGGGACTTAATATTGCAGGTTCCACAGGAACCATCAAACATTTTGCGGCAAACAATCAGGAAACGAAACGACATGAGGCAGATTCGATTATTTCCGTGCGGGCACTGCGGGAAATTTATCTGAAGGGATTTGAAATTGCGGTAAAAGAAGGACCGGCCCGCTCTGTTATGACTACCTATGGCCCGGTCAACGGGGTGTGGACTGCAGGAAGTTATGATCTCAATACCATTGTATTGCGCAAAGACTGGGGATTTTCCGGCATCGTTATGACCGACTGGTGGGCAAAGGCAAACCATGAGGGACAGCCATCGGATCCGCGTATACATGCGGTCATGGCAGCGGCACAGAATGATGTATATATGGTGACTGCAGACGCGCAGGATATGCAGCAGGATGATATGCTCGAAGAATTCCAGAAGGGAAATCTTACGAGAGGACAGCTGCAGAGAAATGCCATCAATATATTGCAGTTTGTACTAAAATCCCCGGCGATGCTTTATGAGATGGATAGGATTTCTCCGGAAGAACTTAAAGACCGGAAGAATGCTGCAAAAGATGATCCGGATGTCTCAAAGATGATGAAATTTGTGGCAGATGAGCAGGGAAATATCCGCATTTCCGGTGGCGGCTGGGATACACATCAGGGAAAAGAAATACTTGCGGATCTGGATATGAAAGCCGGAAGTTATGAACTGCAGATGAAAGTGAAATCAAATCTGGATGATCTGGCACAGCTTCCGGTAACGGTATATCTGGACAATATCATCAAAGGAACACTGTCATTTAGGGGATCGAAAGGGCAGTGGGTGACACAGCAGATCCGGTTTGATACATTCGAGGGACATCATTATATGAAATTATATTTTGGGGCAACCGGACTTACGGTAGATCATATAGCGTTTCAGCTGTCCGGGGGCGCAGACAAGGAGCAGTAAGACATGAATGTTTTAAAGGTAAAAAAGGGAGAAACGCTTGCCAGAAAACAGGACAAGGTGATGGAATGGTATCTGATTCAGGAGGGATCGGTGATCCGGCAGTTTGCATTTGCAGAGATCATTATGCACCGGAATGCAATTGTGGGTATTCTCGAGAACGAATGGTTTGCCTGCGATTATGTGGCAAATGAAGATACGACATTGATTGTGATTCCATGTAAAAATGCACAGGATCTGCGGAAGATTTTGTCCGAACATGAGAATTTCCGCCCGATTTTTTTGCGTACGGCAGTGGAACAGCGGCATCAGGCACTGTGTCTGTATGCCAGTCTGCAGAAAAAATGCATGCTTTTACATAATGCTGCGGAAACGTTGTACAGCGAATACAAAAATCTGTGCAGCGAGAAGCTTCTTGATGAACAGGATTTTCCACGTATGGAACAGTTTGCAGCTTTAAAAATGCAGCACCGTGCGGAAAACTGGGAGATTGCAAACAGTAACAGTCTGGTCCGGAGTTATCTGAAAGAATATATGCAGCTGATGATCAAAGATGACAGTCTGTGTGTGGGAGCAATCATGGAGGCGGCGGCACAGATGCGCCGTGTGACACAGGGAATCGGCGAGATGGTAAATTATCTGCAGTACAACAGGGATATTTTATTTTCAGATTCCAGAGATGATATTTTTCATCTGTTTTTTGCAATGGCAGTCCAGCAGTCGCAGAAAAAGCAGGACATTTCCGAGATCAAAAAGCGTCTGTTAAATATGGTGGATGTCATGACAAAGCTTGATGTATACGACAAAAAGCAGATGGCGGAGGCACATGAGCTCTGCGAGAATTACGACTTTACCAAGGAGTCCGAAGGCCGTATCAATATTATGCGTGAGGATTGTATTGCACATATTATGGAGTATGCAGGATATGGCAGCGATATGATCAGGGATTTCCACAGCATTGTGCAGCAGTACCGGGAGCTGCCGGATATGATGTCTACAGACAATGAGGCGAGACAGCTGCGCAGGGAAATCACAAAGGTCTTTTACGATATTTATACCAAGGCGTTTATGAGATCAGTTGAGGAACTGGTCAAGCCGTCACCGATCATGATGATGTTTTTCAATTTTGGGTTTATGGATGCGGAGGTGCTGGGGGAAACTAACACAAATGCACTGTATAATCTGACGGATTCGCTTGGATTGTTTCATTCTGCAAATGTCTATACGGTTTATGACTGGCTGGTACAGATTTATCAGGGAAAGAAAGAACCGTCCCGCAATGAATTTGACCAGGATTTCAATGCATTTCTGCTGGAAGAAAAGAGAACTGGGAATATTACGGAAGAGCAGATGCAACAGTATAAAAATGACAGCAGGCAGAAAGTACAGTTTGAGATCCGCAATATGTTTACCTCCGGAAACCGTGTGACCTATGGCCGTGTGACTACATTCTGTCCGGTTCTGATGGAAGAGGATTTCATCAACACCGTGGAAAAGATGGCAGTTACCGCCGAAAAAATTGCCGATGCCATCAATAAGGTGCGCTGTGTGGATTATTCTGCACTCTATCATGATGTCATGTTTTCCGATCCGGATCGCGGAATCAATCAGGAATGGATCAAAAAGGAGATTCTGCCGGATGTGATTCTGATGCCAAATGCCGGAACCCGTACCCTGATGTGGCAGGAGACATCCGGGGCCAAGATTGATACACCAGCGCGTTTTCTGTTTCCGATCTTTTCCGCAGTGGATCTCGATGATCAGATGGTGGAATGTATCGGCCGATACCGCTGGGAGATCTGCAGACGTGTGCAGGGTGTATACTGGAACGATATCCGGGAGAAATCGCTTACGGCGGAGTACTGTGATTTTATTCAGTATTATCGCAAAAATTCAGATCTTTCTGCAGATGCAAAGGAAAAGATCAAGACTGCATTGTCCCGTGCGCGCAACAGTTACCGTGAGGTATTTGTCAAGGATTATCAGGCGTGGATGAAGTATGAGTCACAGGGAAGTTTCCGACTGAATAAAGTGGCAAGAGATATTCTGGTAAGGTATTGTCCGTTTGCAAAGGATATCCGCCAGGGACTGGCCACCAATCCACAGTATCAGAATGCATTTCACAGACTTGATGCGGAAAACAGAAAGAAACTGCAGAGGTTTCGTTCTGTTTACGATAAATATGAAGCAGCAGGTGGAGAGATCACACCGGAACTGAAAGAAAATCTGCGGTTTTATCAGATGTAGGAACGGATATGGAATATATAGCTTATGTAGAGACCCCGTATAAAGAAAAATTTGGAATTCCCAGACAGAGTGGGCTGGCGGAGAGTACCTGTGGGGAAATTATTTTCACACCGAAATTCCGGAATCCGGATGCAGTGCGTGGAATCGAAGAGTTTTCCCACCTGTGGCTTCTCTGGGAGTTTTCGAGGGCAAAGCAGGATACCTTTCATGCAACGGTAGCACCTCCCCGTCTGGGAGGAAAAGAAAAACGGGGCGTGTTTGCCACACGTTCCCCCTTTCGCCCGAATTCGATCGGTCTTTCGTGCGTGAAACTTGAAAAAGTGCGCATCGATCAGAAGCTTGGACCGGTTCTTACGGTTTCCGGGCTGGATCTGCTTGATCACACACCGCTTTTTGATATCAAACCGTATCTGCCGTACGTGGATGCCCATCCGGAGGCAAAAAACGGTTTTGCGGAAGAATTCCGGGAGTTTCAGATACCGGTAGTATTTCCGGAGGAATTGCAGGCACAGATTCCGGAACATCTGCGGGGACCGCTTCTTGAGGTTCTTGCACAGGATCCCAGGGCGGCATACAACAAAAAGCCGGATTATATCTACGGGATGGCATTTGATGATTATGACATCCGGTTTACGGTGGCAGAGGGAATCCTGACGGTAAAAGAGGTCACAAGGCGCACGCAGGAATGGAAAAAAGTCAAGTGAGAGTTGCGCTTGTGCGGGGAAAGTCTTATAATAGAAACATCAAAAGTCAAAAACGCGAAGAAATTCGTGTAGTAGTGAGGTAAGAGGATGAAAGAGTTAAAAGAGTACATTCGCAGTATCCCGGATTTCCCGGAGAAGGGAATTATTTTCCGTGATGTCACAAGTGTACTGCAGGATGCAGATGCACTGAAGCTTTCCATTGATGAACTGGCAAAACGCTTAGAGGGCGTTGATTTTGATGTGATCGCCGGAGCAGAATCCAGAGGCTTTATCTTTGGAGCACCACTTGCTTATGTCATGCATAAGCCGTTTGTACCGATTCGTAAAAAGGGAAAACTGCCATGTGAGACAGTTGAAAAAACATATGATCTGGAGTATGGTACGGCAACGATTGAAATGCATAAAGATGCCGTTCAAAAAGGAGAAAAGGTTGTACTTTTGGATGATCTGATTGCAACCGGCGGAACCATGAAAGCTGCTGCAGAACTGGTAGAGGAACTTGGCGGTGAAGTGGTAAAGATGCTGTTTCTCATAGAGTTAAGCGATCTTAACGGACGGGAAGTCTTAAAGGACTATGACGTGGACTCTGTTGTACAGTTCGAGGGAAAATAAAACCTGGTTTGAGATAGGCGTAAAAGAATGGATGAAAGCCCTTCACGCTATGGGGCACACGATGGTGTGTCCTGTGGTTGTGGGGGGCTTTCTAATATTTGATTGTAAATAAAAAGGTAATTTGTTATTATAATCTTATCAGCGTTTTAATGGCGAAACGATTAAAATCTATCTGTTTGGAAAATATGAGCAGTATGAGATCATTGAAATTGAAAAACGAGCGGAGGAAAGAGCATGGCAGAAGTAGAAGGTAGTAAAGATTTGATAAGTGTATTATGGAGTGGCGCAGATATTCTCCGATCCAAGATGGATGCAAATGAATATAAAGATTATTTACTTGGAATTGTATTTTATAAATATCTTTCGGATACATTTTTAATTAAAGTTTATGATTTGATTTATGATGAAAAGCCGAAGAGTTTAAAAGTTGCATTGGATGCATACAAAGAAGCACTGGAAGACGAAAGTGCTGAGGAACTGAAAGAGCAGATAAAGTCAGAATGTCATTACTTGATTGAACCGCAACTTACCTATACGTGTTTTGCTGATGCGGCGAGAAACAATGCATTCAATCGGGAGTTATTGCAAAAAGCTTTTAACAATATTGAACAGAGTGATCCATTGTTTGCAGATTTATTTACAGATATTGATTTGTACTCTAATCGTTTGGGAAATGGAGATCAGAAGCAAAGTGATACCATATCCAGTCTTGTTAAGGAAATTGATAAGGCAGATTTGTTGAATTCAGACGCAGAGATACTTGGAAATGCATATGAATATTTGATTGGACAGTTTGCGTCAGAGACCGGAAAAAAGGCAGGAGAATTTTATACACCACAAGCAGTTTCAAAGATATTAACAAAGATTGCAATTGCAGGGCAGGAAAACAAAAAGGGATTATCTGTATATGATCCATGCATGGGTTCTGGGTCTCTTTTGTTAAATGCCAAAAAGTATGCCACTGAACCAGGTTATATTAAGTATTATGGGCAGGAGCTAAATACTTCTACTTATAATCTGGCACGTATGAATATGTTTTTACATGGAATTACTCCGGAGAATCAGGTACTTCGCAATGGTGATACGCTGGATGGAGACTGGCCGACAGGAGAAGAGACCGATTTCAACATGGTACTTATGAATCCACCATACTCTGCAAAATGGAGTGCAACAGCCGGATTTTTACAAGATGAAAGATTCAGCGACTATGGAGTATTGGCTCCAAAATCAAAAGCGGATTATGCTTTTTTACTTCATGGTCTGTATCATTTAAAAAGTAATGGAACAATGGCAATTGTATTACCTCATGGGGTTCTGTTCCGAGGGGCAGCAGAAGGAAAAATCAGAGAAAAATTGCTTCGTGCAGGGAATATTTATGCAGTAATTGGATTGCCTGCCAATTTATTTTATAATACTTCAATTCCTACTTGTATCATCGTTTTAAAGAAACACAGAGATGGAAGAGATGTATTGTTTATTGATGCATCAAAGAAATTTGACAAAGGAAAAAAGCAAAATGCCATGACAGATGAACATATAGATGCTGTTATGGAGTTGTACAGTAAAAGAGAAACAGTAGAAAAAGAATCCTATCTTGCAAGCTTTGAGGATATTGAGAAGAATGATTTCAATTTGAATATTCCGCGTTATGTAGATAATTTTGAAAAAGAGGAAGAAGTCGATATAAATGCTCTTTTAACGCAGATGGATCAGACGGATAAGGAATTGGAACAGGCGCAGGGAGAATTTCTATCTTTACTTAAAGATCTGACATCTACGGATGAAACTATTATGTCCTCGTTGAATGAACTGATTAGGAAGATGGAGGGGTGATAGCGATGGGAAAACCTAAAATTAGATTCAAAGGGTATGAAGACGATTGGGAACAGCGTAAGCTAAAGGATTACCTTGAAGTTTCAAGAGAAAAGAACAAAACTGAATCTTATGGAAAAGAGGATGTACTGTCTGTTTCTGGTGAGCATGGAATAGTGAATCAGATAGAATTCCAAGGTAGATCATTTGCAGGAGTATCAGTAGCAAATTATGGTGTAGTTGAAGCTGGCGACGTGGTTTATACTAAGTCACCATTAAAATCCAATCCATATGGAATAATAAAGACAAACAAAGGAAAAACGGGCATTGTATCGACTTTATATGCAGTATATAAACCAAGAATGAATACAAATTCAGAGTTTGTGCAAATTTATTTTGAATTGGATTCTCGCATGAATTCATATATGCATCCATTGGTAAATAAAGGTGCTAAAAATGATATGAAGGTTTCTGATGAGAATGCATTGAAGGGTCCGGTTGCCTTTCCAGAATTGGAAGAACAAAATGCAATTACGCAGTATTTTGACAAGCTAGACCGCCTCATCACTCTTCACCAGCGTAAGTGTGAAGAAACTAAAAGTTTGAAAAAATATATGCTTCAAAAAATGTTTCCTGAAAATGGAAATTGCGTTCCAAAAATTAGATTTTCTGGATTCGCGGACGCTTGGGAACAGCGTAAGTTGGGAGAAGTTGCTCAAGAATTCAAAAGTGGAAACTCTTTGAAGGCAGATGAGATAGATATAACAGGCGATTATCCAGTCTATGGCGGGAACGGTTTAAGAGGGTATACTTCGACCTACAATCATGATGGAGAATACGCGTTGATTGGTCGGCAGGGTGCTTTATGTGGAAATATGAACTATTCTGTTGGAAAGGCTTATTTTACTGAACATGCGGTAGTTGTAAAAGCTGATGAAAACAATGATACCCGGTTCTTATATTATATGTTGGATACAATGAATTTAGGGCAGTATTCAGACCAATCAGCGCAGCCTGGACTAGCGGTAAATAAGCTCGTAAAGTTAGAAAATCAGTTTCCTATGAAAGAGGAACAACAGCGAATAGGATGGTATTTTAGCAACATTGACCACCTCATCACTCTTCACCAGCATAAGTGTGATGAATTACAAAAATTAAAGAAATTTATGTTACAAAATATGTTTGTGTAACAGTTTTATAATTATTTTTAAATGCGAAATGTAAAATGAATATAAAATATTTGAATTGAATAAAAATACGCAAAAGAAATATACTTACGATGTAATCTAGTGAAGTATTAGATTTAGGGAAAGAGGGTAAGAATTATGATGTATCCGTTTATGACGTTAAATGATGAAACAGAAATTGTGCATTCGGATATGAATGCAGATGGAACAGTAAAAGTTTATATTGAAACCCCGGATAAAAAAGATGGATTTCATAATATGACATGTTATTTGCCGACTTATGAAATAAAAGAAATCAATGGATATTCAGATAAACAGGTTGAAGAATTTGTGGAAATTATTAAATCAACGGCACATTTGATTATGGAATTCGCAAAAGAAGGGGGATTTGAGCATGCCTCAGGTTTTTAAGGTAGGAGCCTATTGGATATATTTTTGGGCAAATGAAGGGAAACCGTTGGAACCAATACATGTGCATATTGCAGAAGGACGTCCACATCAGAATGCAACGAAAGTGTGGATTACATCTGCCGGAAAATGCATTGTTGTGAATAACATATCAAATATTCCACCAGTTGCTTTGAGAAATATTGTAAGGATTATTGAAGCAAGAAGTGACGAAGTAAAACAAAAATGGTTTGAGTATTTTGGAGAGATACGGTATTTTTGTTAAACGCTTTATATTATCGTAAGTTTTTATAAAAAGAAAAATAGAAGTGAAAACTTGGGAACAGCGTAAGTGGATAGATGTTGTTGATATTTCAACGGAGATGGTAAAT
>OCHA01002575.1_pt1 | contig 10422 bp, 9 predicted proteins | sample 1538591 | NCBI WGS metagenome assembly OCHA01 (sample SAMN04571710, study PRJEB22368) | human gut metagenome | biome: human gut; material: stool | host: Homo sapiens | place: Luxembourg | collected 2012-09-06 | reverse complement strand
GCCTTACGAATCTTAACAGACAGATTATTGCGACAAGAAAGACAATCGGTAAGTATAAGGTTGATGTTATGAAAGAAAGAATGGAGGAGATTAATCCGGATGTTGATGTGCGTGTGCACAAGTGTTTCTTTCTTCCAGAAAATGCCGATGATTTTCCATTTGAGGAGTATGACTATATCATAGATGCGGTGGACACGGTAACTGCAAAGATAGCTATTGTTATGAAGGCACAGGCACTTGGTATTCCGGTTATAAGCAGTATGGGAGCAGGTAACAAGCTGGATCCAACAGCCTTTAGGGTTGCAGATATTTATAAGACAAAGGTATGTCCTCTTGCTAAGGTTATGAGAAGAGAGCTTAAGAAAAGAGGCGTTAAGAAGCTTAAGGTTGTATATTCAGAGGAGCAGCCAACAAGACCAATAGAGGATATGGCTATAAGCTGCCGTACTAACTGTATATGCCCTCCGGGAGCAGAACATAAGTGTACAGAAAGAAGGGATATTCCAGGAAGTACTGCTTTTGTTCCATCGGTTGTTGGACTGATAATCGCCGGAGAGGTTATTAAGGATATCGCGGGGAAGAATTAGTAAAAGTATTATAATAGCAGTCAGTAACTTGACTGCTATTTTTTTATATTATTGCATATTTTTATTGATTAATTGATTAAAAATTTATAAAATACAATTATAAATTCGTAAGTATATTCTATGATTATTAAGTGTGTCAAAAAGCTTCTATATGAAGTTAAGGCATGCTATTTATTATGCATAGAAGGTATGGAAAGAGGAGCAATGGCAGATAAGGGTAAGTCAGAAAACATAATTGAACTAAAAGACATATGCAAGGTGTATGATGATAACGGCTTTAAGGCTGTTGATAACTTTAACCTGCAGGTTAAACGCGGTGAATTCGTAACATTTCTTGGTCCGTCAGGATGTGGAAAGACGACAACATTAAGAATGATAGCGGGATTTGAGATGCCAACAAGCGGGCAGATACTCCTTAATGGAGAGGATATATCACAGCTTCCAGCCAATAAAAGACCTATTAATACGGTATTCCAGCGATATGCCCTTTTTCCACATATGAATATATATGACAACATAGCATTTGGACTTAAGCTTAAGAAGCTGCCAAAGGATGTTATAAGAAAGAAGGTTAAGAGAGTTCTTTCAATAGTCGACCTTGAAGGCTTTGAGGACAGAAAGATATCTACTCTTTCAGGCGGACAGCAGCAGCGAATAGCGATAGCAAGAGCGCTTGTCAACGAGCCTGAGATACTTATGCTTGATGAGCCGTTAGGTGCGCTTGATTTAAAAATGCGTCAGGAAATGCAGCTTGAGCTTAAGCATATGCATGATGAACTTGGAATTACATTTATATATGTAACGCATGACCAGGAGGAGGCGCTTACTATGTCGGATAAGATAGTAGTGCTTTCAGAAGGAAAGATACAGCAGATAGGTACACCTGAGGATATATACAACGAGCCTCAGAATGCTTTTGTAGCCGATTTTATCGGTGAGAGTAATATTTTTAAGGGAATTATGACCGGTAATATGAAAGTCAGATTTTGCGGCGGTGAGTTTATGGGTATGGATGATATACCGGATGGAACACTTGTCGATGTTGTCGTAAGACCTGAGGACGTAATTATAACTAAGCCTGAGGACGGAACAGTAACAGGTGAGGTTACATCAGTTATATTCAAAGGTATGCATTATGAGGTTACAGTTGAGTCAGGCAAGTATGAGATGGTTATAAGAACTACCAGGTGTTATGCAGTCGGTGATAAGGTTGGTATGCAGCTTGAGCCGGACGGCATACATGTTATGGTTGCAGAAGACCATACAACAAGCTTTGTGACAAGCATTAATGCTGATTATACACTTGATTTTAACGGAAAGGTTATTAACTGCGACTTAACAAAGGTTATACCTAAGTCAAGTATGAGCGGCGGCACTCTTGTTGATGAGAATAAGGAAAGCATAGATATCAGCAAGCTTAAGATAGTCGTATCTATACAGCCTTATGATATAAAAATGAGTGATGATATTGAGGAAGGTCTTGTATCAGGACGAATAATCAACCTTATATATAAAGGTGACCACTACAGTTATGTCATAAGAACTGAATACGGACATGACCTGATAGTTGATGATGAGTATCTGTGGAATATGGATGATACAGTCAGTCTTGTCATGCCGGAGGACAAGATGAAGTTCCAGTTAAAGAAGTAGCTGGTAAAAAAGTATTATGGATATTAGTTATAAAAAGTTATCTAAAAATTATAAAAAAGGATTAATAATATGGGTGGAGTTTTTTCAAGAAAACAGCTTGGTATTCCTTATGGAATACTTCTTATATTGTTCGTTGCTGCGCCACTTCTTGTATTGTTTTACTATGCATTTACAAATGGCTCAGGACAGTTTACACTTGGTAATCTTAGCGGATTTTTTACAGACCCTAACACACTTGGAACACTTGTATACAGCCTTGTGTTAGCAGTCGTTGTAACTATAGTATGTCTTTTAGTGGCTTACCCTGTGGCATACATACTTGCACAGAGTAACCTTAAAAGAAAGTCAGTTATACTTATGCTTTTTATTCTTCCAATGTGGATTAACTTTACATTAAGGATTACAGCACTTAAAGAAGTACTTTCACTTATAGAAGGCAATCTTGCATTTTATCCATTCATCAATACAGTGATAGGTATGACATATGATTTCCTTCCATTTATGATACTGCCATTGTATACAGTGCTTGATAAGATGGATAAAAGTGTCATAGAAGCGGCGGCTGATCTTGGAGCGAATAATTTCCAGACATTTGTCAAGGTTATACTTCCTCTGTCGGTTCCGGGAATTGTGAGCGGAGTATCAATGGTATTTCTTCCAGCGATGACTAACTATGTCGTGCTAGATATGCTTTATAACAGTACATATATTATGGGTAGCCTTATCGGAAGTTACTTCAGCGCATACGACTGGCACAATGGTTCTATGATAGCGCTTATACTTCTTGTAATCATATGCGTTGTGAGTCTTGTATCAGCAGAGGATTCAGACAGCACAGGACGTAAGTTATAAAGTTTATAGTGTATACACAGAATGGAGAAGTTATGTTGAAAAAATGTATCAAGTATGCAGTTATCTGCCTTGTTCTTATATTTATGTATGTTCCAATTCTTATACTTGCGGTGTATAGTTTTACGGATGCACCAAATATCGGACCTATACATGGATTTTCGTTACAGAATTATATAACACTTTTTACAACAGAAGAGCTGCGGGATATGATAACGGGCTCTATTATGCTTGCACTTGGAAGTGCAGTGCTTGCAACTATATTAGGAACTACAGGTGCTATCGGCGCATTTTATTCTGGAAAGCGTGTAAAGAGTACTATTTCAGTACTTAATCAGGTTCCAGTTGTAAATGCAGATGTAGTTACAGGTTTTTCGCTCTGTATATTACTTGTAGTTGTATTTGGAATAAGTAAGGATACATATCTGCCTTTAGTTGCAGGACATGTAGTGCTTAGTGCGCCGTTTGTATATCTTGCGGTTATGCCTAAGTTAAAGCAGATGGACCCAAGCCTTTATGAGGCAGCTCTTGACCTTGGGGCAACACCTTTTTATGCGCTTATACATGTGATTATTCCACAGTTGGCATCAGGTATATTATCAGGCTTTGTCATGGCGGTAACTTTATCGCTTGATGATTATTTTATTGCGACATACACGAAGCCGGCTACATTTGATACTATAAGTACTTATGTTGTAAATGCAACAAAAGGTTCGCAGACACAGATTAAAACAGCACTCTGGGCTCTTTCAACAATTATATTTTTATTTGTTGTGATTATCGAGGTTGTTATGAATTTTGCACCTGTTGGCGGTAAGAAGGAGGCAAAGGATGAGTAAGGATTGTGGTAAATTCAGGCATATAGCTGGTGTGTGTACATCAGTTGTGCTTGCAGGTATATTTACAGTAAGCTCAGTACTTGCTGGAATACATATGACAGGCGATGACAAAAGCATTTTTTCACCAGTTACTGTCAGTGCTGCCGATAACAGTGAGATAACGCTTAAGATATGTAACTGGGAAGAGTATATAGATGAAGGCGGCTGGGATGAGTCCGAAACTATCGACCTTGAAAGTGGCGATATCAGGGGAGTGAATTCTATGGTTGAGGATTTTGAGGAGTGGTACTATAAGACCTATGGCAAAAAGGTCAAGGTTGAGTACAGCTGTCTTGGAACTAATGAGGAGCTTTATAATATGCTTACTCTTGGTGATGAGTATGATCTTATATGTCCATCTGAATATATGTTTATGAAGCTTATGGCAGAGGGCTGGCTTGAGCCTTACTCAGAGCAGTTTTATGACAAGAGCATCAAAGAAAACTACTATGCAAAGGGTGTTTCTCCATTTATTAAGAAAATATTTGACGATAATAAGATAAATGGTGAGTCGTGGAGTAAGTATGCGGCAGGTTATATGTGGGGCGTTACAGGCATTGTATACAATCCTGAGGAAGTGACTAAAGAAGAAGCCTCAACATGGACTATTATTAATAATGACAAGTTCAGAAGAAGAATAACTATCAAAGATAATGTAAGAGATTCAATGTTTGCGGCAATAGGAGCAGTCAAGGCAGACAAGCTTACAGACCCTTCATTTGTAAGTCAGCCGGATTATAAGGAAAAGCTGGCTGAGGAAATGAATGATACTTCAGATGAAGCTATTGAAAGTGTTCAGGAGTATCTGCAGAAGGCAAAGGATAATGTGTATTCCTTTGAAACTGACAGCGCCAAGGTTGATATAGTGAATGGCATGGTAAGTGCAAGCTACCAGTGGTCTGGTGATGCCGTGTATACAATAGGGCAGGCGGCTGAGTCAGATATGCAGTTAAGCTTTGCAGTTCCTAAGGAAAGTACTAACATTTACTTTGATGGCTGGGCTATGTTAAAGTCAGGTATCAACGGCGATGAAGAGAAAAAGCAGGCGGCAGAAAGCTTTGTTAATTTCGTTTCTATGCCTGAAAATGCTGTGAGAAATATGTACTATATCGGATATACATCTGCTATTTCCGGTGGTGACAGCAGTGTTATATATGATTATGCCAAGCAGAATTATGGATATGATTCTATAGTTGAAGAAACAGGTGAAGAGCAGGAAGAAGCTGAATATTCACTTGGTTATTTCTTCTCTGGCATATCAGATGATAAGAATTACACATTTAAGACAACAAAGGATGAAACAGAAGGACAGCTTTTTGCACAGTATCCAACAGATGATATTATGGGAAGAAGTGCTGTTATGCAGTACTTTGATACAGACAGGACAGCTAAGATTAATCAGATGTGGATTAATGTAAGATGTTTTAATATCCATAAGGTTCCAGTGTGGGTGTGGCTCGTAACATGTACAGTGATAATTGTGCTTGCAGTACTTAAGATTGTGAGCGTTGTAAGGAAACGCAGGGAAATATAATGATGTAAGATAATAACTAAAACAGTGTTTATCCTGATATAATGAGCGCAAAAGAAAAGGAAGCGGCTGCAAAGCAGCCATTTCCAGTTTTTTCCCATTCCACGCTCTATATAGTAGAAGGGTCCGCCAAGGCTGTGTCCGTCTTTAGTTATAACACGGTATTTGACAGCTAAAAGACCTTCTGAATACTTAGTTGCCATTCCAAAGAATGCGGTTACAACCATCCAGAATAAAGCACCAAAGCTTGATATTTCACCATCACCGGCATCTTCGCTACATTCTGATACATCGGTGAGTGGCAAAATTTACTTTTGACACTTACATCATATATATTAAATATTATTCATTTTCTTCTTTATCAACAACCTTGATAATATTCTTCTTCCACATAATTCTTGAAGAAATAATAGCAACAGGAAGCATAAAAAGTATGAGGAAACCAACCATACCAAAAAGAGATGAACCTGTTGTTATACGTGTGATGAGTGAAAGAACAGTAATAATAATAAGTACAGGAACAACACCCATAACACCATTCTTAACGACTTTCTTACCAGAGCTTGTGTTTGAGAACAGACCAAGAGTAAGTGAACCAAACAGAGCCGGTATTAAGTAATTAGAGGCAGTTTTTACGGCAGGAAGCTCAAATATAGGACTTATCCATGCACTAAGGAGTGCAGCAAGTGCAAGAATAATAATAGTCATAATAGAGCATACAGATACTGCAACAGAAGCGATTGCCTCACCTTCTGGTGTATTGGCTTCTTTCTTGGCAAGCTTCATCGCATTGATGGCGCATGGAAGCTTAAGGTTCATAATATTACCAGTTATAAATGTAAGATATGAAGAAGCACCAAGTATAGGAGTATAGCTTATTGCTTCTGAGAAGCCGACAGGGATATAAACCATAAGAATACTTATAGTACTTACATTAATTACGTCCTTGATGGTTGGTATGCTGTCATAGAATGAAAGTACAACAAATGGAACGGCAACCATATAGATTAATGCTATGAGAGTTCCGACACGGCCCCACTTGTGAGCCCATATCTGAAATGAATCAGTAAGTGTAATTTTATTGGAAGTTTTTTTGCTCATAGGAAATCCTTCTTTTAAATATTTTTGAGATTTTGTGCTCTATCATACCTGTAGATTTTATAATCTATAAGCATTTTATTTTTGTTCTATATATCTGGCTTTTGAAACCAACATTATTTTAATGATTACAGAAATAACTTACACCAGTATATAGATGAAATCATACCGCCAATCATTGAAAATGCCATGATAAAGTTATTAAGCCATCCAAGCTTAGGCTTCTTTGCAAGTATTCCAAGAACAACTGCGATGACAAGACCTGTAAGCATAACAGCCGCCTGCACAGTATCACCAATTAAAAGGACAGGAATATATACAGCGAATAAGCAGAGCATAAAGCAGCCGCTTAATACATATTTCCATGTGTTTGTGCTATTGTCAGACTTGCTTACACTCATAGAGAGCTTCTTTCCAAGTGGAAGGAGGATAAAGAAGCCGCTTAACATACCAACACTCATAAGAATCATAACGACACCAAACTGCTGTCCGGTGGCATTTTCCAGCATTTCAGCACTGCTTGAAAATCCGATAGCCGATGCTACCGAGCTTGATATAAGTGATTCATATGATAAAGAACCGATAACTGATAATCTCCACCAGCTCCATACAGTTCCAAGAACGGATATTAAAGCAAATAGTCCGACAACGATTGACAAGCTTGGAACAATAGAGAATACAAGGCTTGATTTAATAACATTTTTAAGTGTTTCCTTAGTTATGCCAAGCTCAAGACAGTGGTTATAAGCTTTTTTTAAGTAAATAAGAGAAAAAACTACAATATAAAGTAGTCCAATAATTACCATAATAAGTAAGAGCGGACTTGTGATAATATCTTTCATAGTTGCCATATAAGCCTCCATTTCTGCATTATTATGCAAGGTGTGTTGTAAGATAAGTTAAAATGTAATTACTTGTGTTCCTCAAGCCATCTCATGGCTGTATAAGCATATACTGCGCTGCCTTCTGATAAGATAGCTTCGTCAAACTTAACCTTAGGGTGGTGCTGTGGGTAACAATAACCATCCTGAGGTGTTCCAGCGGCGAGTGCAAACATAATAGATGGAACTTTCTGGCTCACATATGCGAAGTCTTCACTTCCAGTACTTTTAGAAGCTTTTCCACCACCAGACATAGCATTAAGCTGTGCTGCTGTAAATGTCCTTGATGGACCAAGCAGTTCATTAAGGTACTTTGCGCTGCATGTGGCGAGGTCTGGATTATTAAGAAGGCAGGGACATCCGCTTCCATATGTAACAGATGCACTTCCACGGTAAGCACTGGCTATATTGGAAGCAATATCAGACACACGCTGTTTGATATAGGAACGAGTTTCCTCATCATAAGTACGGATAGTTCCGCTCATATGTGCAGTATCAGGTATAACATTGGCAGCATTACCAGCATTGATAGTTCCGATAGTGATAACCGCATCATCCGAAAGACCTAATTCCCTTGAATTGATTTCTGAAAGACCAGTTATAATATGTGCTGCGATTGTGATAGGGTCGACACCATTATTAGGCATAGAACCATGACAGCCCTTTCCCTGAATATCAATATAGAAATAATCGGCTGCTGGAGCACTAACACCTCCATCACAGGAAATGACTGTACCAGCAGGAATAGGAAGCCCTGCCATAACATGAATCATCATAGCTGCATCAACATCTGGTGAATTGAGCACACCGGCATTTATCATATCGTCAGAGCCTTCAAATATTTCCTCAGCAGGCTGGAACATAAGCTTTACAGTTCCTTCTATCTCATATTCGTGTGACTTTAAAAGGCGTGCGGCACCAAGCATCATAGTTGTATGCATATCATGTCCGCAGGCGTGCATTTTCCAATTATCTGATGAAAAAGGTACATCGGACTCTTCTTTTATAGGAAGAGCATCCATATCCCCTCGTATAAGAAATACCTTACCAGACTTTTTCTTGCCAGCAAGTGCGATTATACCGGACTTACCACACATAACAGGTTCGTAACCCATGGCAATGAGTTCTTTTCTAACATATTCAGTAGTATTCTTTAAGTCAAAGCCAGTTTCAGGATGTGAATGCAGATATCGTCTTGTCTGTACAAGCTGTTCCTGATAGGCGGCGGCTTCCTGTAATATATTATTTGTTATCATAAGCAACCTCCTTATTCAATATGTGAATTCAAATAATAAAAAAAGCGAAGATACCATTCTCATTCGTGGCATCTTCGCTACAAATAGCAATGTTATCAGTGTTTTTAACATTTGTCAACATAATAAAAAAAAGAATTTTCACACAAATGCTTAAAAAAATAAAAAATGACAAAAAATTGAAAAATGGGGATTGACATCAAAAAAATCAGATGATAAACTGACCGCATAAAATTTCAAACCAATCGGATGATAAGTTCGGGAGAGGATATGCTTTAAGCATAACGCCGAAGGGGCAGCCGCAGAAAACTCTCAGGCAAAAGGACCGGACTTTGACGAAACTCTGGAGAGCAAAGGGGCACCGAAGAAGGAAATCTTTCAGGTTGATAAGACAGAGGCGCATCGGGGTCAGAATGTGAATTCTGATTTTGATACGCCTTTTTTATATACTTTTCACTTTAAGAATTCACAGTAATAAAGTGAAACTGCATTATATTTATGTTGGAGGAAATGTTTTATGTATATAAGCATATTTGATGTATTAGGACCAGTTATGATAGGTCCATCAAGTTCACATACAGCAGGCGCAGCAAGGCTTTCAAGAAGTGCAAGAGAGATTGTAAAAGGTGATATAGCACATATATCTTTTGGATTATATGGTTCATTTGCTGAGACATATAAAGGGCACGGAACAGACAAGGCACTGCTTGCCGGGGCTTTAGGACTTAAGGAAGATGATGAAGGAATTGTCAATGTTTATGAATTAGCCAGACAAAGAGGTATGGAATATGACTTCTATAAGGCTGAACTTAATAATGTGCATGAGAATACAGTTAAGATGACTATTAAAAAGAAGGATGGAAGCGTAACGGATATAATCGGTTCGTCCATAGGCGGAGGACAGATATTAATTACAAGTATAGACGGATATGAGATGGAGCTTTCATTACAGTGCCCGACAATAGTTATTATGCAGTATGACAGAAAGGGACTTGTTACACAGATATCCGGTATTATGACAAGACATAATATAAATATAGCTAATATGAAGCTTATACGAAAGGGAAAAGGTGATATCGCCTGCTGTATTATAGAAACAGATGAAACAATACCAGAGGATGTAGAGGTAAGCATACAGAACAATATTAATGTAGTGTATGCAAGAGTAATCAATATACAGTAAACGGAGGGAAAATATATGTATGGCAGTATAAAAGAATTAACAGAGCTTGCAAAAAAGGAGTCCGTTCCGATATGGAAGATAATATTAGATACAGAGATGAAAATAACTGAATGTTCTGAGGAACAGGTATACGACAAGTTAGATAAACGCTATGAAGTTATGTACAAGTCAGTACATAAGGCATTACAGGAGCCACAGGTTATAACAGGTAATCTTATAAGTGGCAGTGCTAAAAAGCAGTATGAGTATAGTGAGCAGCAGGATACCTTAGGAGGCTTCCTGATTAATCATATAATGGCACTTGCACTATCAGCAAGTGAAGTAAATGCATCGATGGGAAAAATATGTGCAGCGCCTACAGCAGGTTCCTGTGGGATACTCCCCGCTGTAATTATCGGTGTGTCAGAGCATTATGGGCTTTCAAGGAAAGACACTCTTAATGGGCTGCTCACAGCTTCCGGAATCGGAACAGTTGTTATAAATAATGCAACTGTATCCGGTGCGGAGGG
>OCHA01002573.1_pt1 | contig 10424 bp, 9 predicted proteins | sample 1538591 | NCBI WGS metagenome assembly OCHA01 (sample SAMN04571710, study PRJEB22368) | human gut metagenome | biome: human gut; material: stool | host: Homo sapiens | place: Luxembourg | collected 2012-09-06 | reverse complement strand
GAGCCGGGCGACAGCGAGGCCAGATTGGGTCGGCCGCAGGCCGTCCGAAATTGCGGGACCGTGCGCGGCATTGCCCGTAGCCTCGACCGGGACGTTGATGATTGGCTCGGGGAATCCATACCGTTTGAGCAGCAGGCGCAAGTGGGTCTCGGCCGGGGAGTCGGTGTTCTCGCGAATCTGGGTGAGTGCCCTGATGCATTGTTTTTGCCCCTGGAACGAGTCGCATGGGTGGATGAATTTTCTGAGTTCGGCCAGAGTGGTCCGTCTGCGTGCGGGGTCGCGGCATACCAGCGAGTCGCCGAATTCTATGAGGTCTTTGAGGGACAGCTCTTTGGCCATTTGGGCGAACAGCGCCTCGGGGGAGGTGCATAGGAGCCCATGCGCCTCGATGGTTGCGCCCGAGGCGTCCGTATTGGGCCATACGCGGGGAATGATGTCTTTCGCGCGCGTCCGCCGCGTGGTTTTGAACGTGACAGTCGCGGCGGGGCGGTTCTTCGTTGATCTCAAACATGACCACTCTCAAAACTCGCAGATACGAGAACTGTTTTGGCGGAAAATGGCGGTTTCGGGTTTCGTATCTGCGAGTTTTGAGAGCGTGTCGCACGGATTCGAGTTATCCACATTGCGTTTTGGCGCTTCAAAAACAGCGCAAAACTTGAGTCGCTTGCGCTCAACTTTCGGGAATAGAATGGGTGCTGAATCGGTTGTGCATATCAGACACAGACGGAAAGCGCTGTGCGGGGCGGTTCGGATGTCGTGGGCCGCGGCCGCCAAGGCGCATGAGACATACGGAGGTTGATATGGAACAGAAGTTCACCACCATGGCCCAGGAAGTCATCGGTGATGCGATTCAGAGCGCGTCTGCCGCGGGCAACGCGCAGGTCGAGACACTGCACGTGATGGATGCGCTGCTGCGTCAGGAAAACGGCGTGATTCAGGGGCTGATTCAGGCGGCGGGCGGCAGCCCGCAGGCGATTGGCGCCGCGGTGCGCAATGCTCTGGTCAAGATGCCGGCGGCGAGCGGGTCCACCACATCGCAGCCGCAGGCGAGCCGCCAGCTGACGGCGGCGCTGGCACAGGCCGAGAAGGAGATGCAGCAGATGGGCGACGAGTACGTCTCCACCGAGCACCTGCTCATCGGCATCGCCGCATCCGCGCCGAACCAGAGCGCGGACATCCTCAAGGCGAACGGCGTCACGGCCGCGGTGCTGCGCAAGGCCGTCCCCGGCGTGCGCGGCGGCGCCAAGGTCACCAGCCCGGACGCTGAGGGCAGCTACAAGGCGTTGGAGAAGTACTCCACCGATCTGACCGCCCGCGCCAAGGAGGGTAAGCTCGACCCGGTGATCGGGCGTGATCAGGAGATCCGCCGTGTGATCCAGATCCTGAGCCGCCGCACCAAGAACAACCCGGTGCTGATCGGCGAGCCCGGCGTCGGCAAGACCGCCGTCGTGGAGGGCCTCGCCCAGCGTATCGTGGCCGGCGATGTGCCGACCACGCTGCAGAACAAGAAGCTCATCAGCCTCGATTTGGGGTCGATGGTTGCCGGCTCGAAGTACCGTGGCGAGTTCGAGGAGCGCCTCAAGAGCGTGCTCAACGAAATCAAGAACGCCGACGGCCAGATCATCACGTTCATCGACGAGATTCATACGATCGTCGGCGCTGGCGCGGCCGAAGGCTCGATGGATGCCGGCAACATGCTCAAGCCCATGCTGGCGCGCGGCGAGCTTCGCCTGATCGGCGCGACCACGCTGGACGAGTACCGCGAGAACATCGAGAAGGACCCGGCGCTTGAGCGTCGTTTCCAGCAGGTGTTCGTGGGCGAGCCGAGCGTGGAGGACACGATCGCGATTCTGCGTGGCCTGAAGCAGCGTTACGAGGCGCACCACAAGGTGACGATCGGCGACGACGCGCTGGTCGCCGCCGCGACGCTCTCGAACCGCTATATTTCCGGCCGTCAGCTGCCCGACAAGGCCATCGATCTGGTCGATGAGGCGGCAGCGCACCTGCGCATGGAGCTCGACTCCTCCCCGGAGGAGATCGACGAGCTGCAGCGCAAGGTCACGCGCTACGAGATGGAGGAGATGCAGCTCAAGAAGGCCGAGGATCCGGCTAGCAAGGAGCGCTTGGAGAAGCTGCAGAACGAGCTCGCGAACACTCGCGAGAAGCTGAGCGGCCTCAAGGCCCGCTGGGATGCGGAGAAGGCCGGCCACAACAAGGTCGGCGACCTGCGCGCCCAGCTGGACGCCAAGCGCGTCGAGGCTGACAAGTTCACCCGTGAGGGCAACCTGGCCGAGGCGTCGAAGATCCTGTACGGCGAGATTCCGGCGATTCAGAAGCAGCTGGACGCGGCCGAGAAGGCCGATGCGGAAGACGGCGCGACGGGCGAGATCAAGCCCGAGCCGATGGTGCCCGACCATGTGGACGCCGATTCGGTGGCCGGCATCGTCTCCGAGTGGACCGGCATCCCCGTCGGTCGCCTGATGCAGGGCGAGAACGAGAAGCTGCTGAGCATGGAGGACTACCTCGGCAAGCGCGTGATCGGCCAGAAGGAAGCGATCGCGGCGGTGAGCGACGCGGTGCGGCATCAGCGACCCGAACCGTCCGACCGGCTCGTTCCTGTTCCTCGGCCCCACCGGCGTGGGCAAGACCGAGCTCGCCAAGGCGCTCGCCGACTTCCTGTTCGACGACGAGAAGGCCATGGTCCGCATCGATATGTCGGAGTACATGGAGAAGGCGTCTGTGAGCCGTCTGATCGGCGCCGCGCCCGGCTACATCGGCTATGAGGAAGGCGGCCAGCTGACCGAGGCCGTGCGTCGTCGTCCGTACTCGGTGGTGCTGTTCGACGAAGTCGAGAAAGCTAACCCCGAAGTCTTCGACGTGCTGCTGCAGGTGCTGGACGACGGGCGTCTGACCGACGGCCAAGGCCGGACTGTGGACTTCAAGAACACGATCCTGATCATGACCTCGAACCTCGGCTCGCAGTTCCTGGTGAACCAGGACATGGACGCGGACGCCAAGAAGAAGGCCGTGATGGACGCGGTGCACATGAACTTCAAGCCGGAGTTCCTGAACCGTCTGGACGAGATCGTGATGTTCCATCCGCTGACCCGTGAGGAGCTGGGCGGCATCGTCAACATCCAGGTCGCTCAGGTGGCCTCGCGTCTGACGGATCGCCGCATCAAGCTCGACGTCACCGACGCGGCTCGCGAATGGCTCGCCAACACCGGCTATGACCCGGCGTACGGCGCTCGTCCGCTGCGCCGTCTGGTGCAGACCGAGGTCGGCGACCAGCTGGCGCGCATGCTGCTCGCCGGCAAGGTACACGACGGCGACACCGTGCTCGTCGACCAGACCGGTGGCGAGCATCTGGAACTCGGTACCATGCCCGAGGATCCGGATGCCGGATCCGATACCGACGTCACGGTCGAAGACGTCACCGAAGACAAGTGATGGCCGGGTGATGGCCGCATAATGACCGAGTCGCGATGAGGGGAGGCCGGGCTCAATACCCGGTTTCCCCTCAATGCGTCATAAGTGCGTCACGCTGTGCGGGTCGCGTCACGCGGCGAGCGCTCGCACAGCGTGACGGTTCGTGAGAAGCCTTATTTTTCAACGTCTTTTGGAGTTGCGTCACTCTGTGCGCTCGCTCTGCGTGACGTGACCCGCACAGCGTGACGCTGCATGGTGCGTGTGTAGGCGCTGTGGTGCCCGGATCCGCGCGTAAGTCCGAACGCGCCGCGACCCCTATTCGCCGACCGCGGCGCGCTGCTCCACGAACTCGCATCCAGCTATCGCACGGGCCATGGCGTCGCGCATGGTGGACAGGAACACGCCGTCGCGCGTGAACGCCAGCGCCTGCACCTCGATGCCGTACGGCGAAAAACCGGTGAGCTTGACGAGTGGTTCACTGCCGGGTTGCGCGAATTCGACGGTGGCCGTGGCCACCGCGCGCTTCACCGCCTCCGTCACGTGCGCCGGGTCGCTGCCGGCCTTCGCGGTGAACGTCATCGTCACGCATCCTTCATTGGACGGCGTGAGCTTCTCCAGCGACGCGGTGTTGAGCACGGAATTGGGTATGACCATCTCGTTGCCGTTGCGCTCGCGCACCACCGTCTGCCGCCACGTGATGTCCTTGACCACGCCGGCCGTCCCCGCGACCGACACCAGATCGCCCGGCTGTATCACCTTGCCGAGCATCAGCCCGAAGCCCGAGATCACGTTCGCCACGGTGTCTTTCAGACCCAGCGACACGGCGATGCCACCGACGCCGAGCGCGGTCATCAGTGTTGTCGGGCTGATGCCGAACACCGGCTGCAGCACGATGGACGCGGCCAGTATCCACACCAGCACGCGCATGATGTTGATGAATATCGACGCGCTCGGCATGTCCGTCCGATCCAGCACCTTGCGCATCACCCGTGCCAGTCCCTTGGTGATCAACAGCGCGGCGACGATCGCCACCAGCAGGAAGATGATTTTCCCGGCGTTCGCCTCGAACCATTGCAGTATCTGATCCATGTCGCCTCCAGGGTCGCGTCCGCGTCGCGCACCCCGCGGCGGCGACTGCTCTGCAAGCCACTTTAGTGGGCGGTTTTGAAATCTCCTGGAATGTCGCCTTTGAAAATGCGGCTCCAGTAGGCCAGCATGTTCTCCTTCGACATCGACAGGTACACTCCCATGGCGAGCACGGCGACATCCTCATTGAGCAGGTCGTCGACCGAGAGTTTCTTGCTCAGCTCCGGCCACCGCCGCAGCACCGCGAGGATACCGCCGACGGTGAAGTCGAGCATCAGGTCGGTTTTCAGATCCAGGTTGTCGGCGTCGAGCTGGAGGTCGTTGATGATCATCAGACGGCCGAAGTCCTTCAGCGACTCGATGAGCTCGGGCGAGCTATGGCTGCCGGCGAGCAGTGCCAGACGGTCGAGCCGCTGCCGCTGAACTGGGTCGTTCATCACCAGGGAGCATTGGCGCCTCCATTCGATGTCGGGATTGAGGTCGGCGCGTGGCGCCTGCACGGTCGAATGCTCCACGGCGTGCATGATCGCCGAATCGGCCAGCTCCGGCAGGCTGGCGTAATGGTAGTAGAACGAGTTGCGGTTGACATGCGCCTCGCGTACGACTTCGGTGACGGTGATCTTGCGGTATTCGTGGTCTGCGAGCAGCTCCCAGAACGCGTTTTCGAGGCGTTCGGTCGCGGAGAGTATCTCGGAATCCTTGCGTGGGCGCGGCATGATGGTTCCCTTCCTGCGTGACGTGCGGCTATCGTTTATTGGGCACTATGTCTATATGTGTGATATGGATTATTGTAGGGCGGATTGTGAGGCGGATGATCGGAAAATAGGCGAACTGTCCATTTTTCTCGGTTGGCGAAACAGAGTTCGGGCACGAGACGGCTACCGCGAGGAACGGGACCGGACCGCGGCCATGAGCAGCCCCATCGCTTCGATCAGATGACGGCGATCCGCCTCCGACAGACCCACGAACGTGTTGATCATCGTGGGAACGGCCTTCAGGCCGGCTGCCATGAGATCGGAAATGCTGTCGGCATGGCTCGACCGCAGCACGGAGAACAGGGCGTCCACCGCGCGCTCGCGGTCCTCGGTGCTCAGCGATTCCAGCCAGCCGTTCAACGACCGGTTGAACAGCTGGGAACTCGGCGACACCTGCGGCAGATATTCGAAATCATTGCCCGAGACCTGCCAGGAGAACGTCAGATGCTGCATCACGCCCTTCTGGTCGGAGCGTACAACCCGCATCGGCTCGGGCGTCTCCAGAATCATGCCGACAATCGAGGAGTCCGGTACGATCTTCACGATGAGGGGCATGACGCTCCGATACGGATCGCTGCCGACGATCTGCGACGGGAACCCCGGCCCGTCCAGCGAATACACCGCCGTGACACGCCGCTGCACCGGCTCGGGCGCGTTCATCGCCGCATACACGGCCAGATTGCCGCCCTTGGAATGCCCCAGCAGCACCATCGGGCCGCGCCACAGGCGCGCCACGGCGCACACATACTCACACGCCGCATGCTGTGCGGGCACCGGGTAGCGAAACGCCATGTTGAAATCCTCTTTCCAACCCACGAACGAGTCGTCCGTGCCGCGGAACGCCACCGCCAGCGTGCCGCCCGGCAGCAGCATGGTCACGGCGGCGAACTGCATCTGCTGTTCCTCGCTGAAATGCTCGTCGGATGCGTCCACGCGAACGCAGGCAAAGCGCGGATTGACTCCGATGGCGGCGTACAGCTCCTGCGTCAGGCGCGGGTCGGCGAGGCCGTTATGGCCGCTCTCCACATGAAAATCATCGGGGGTCAGCGCCTCCGACACCGAAGCCAGCGTTGCGTCGCCGAACTCCGGGGCGGCCAAATGGCGAATCGAGCGCACCGGATGGCGCACGTCGATGCTGCTCAGACGTCTGCGGAATGTGCCGGATCGTGCCTCGACATCGGCCAGAGTCCGCACGCATGCCGGCATGTCCTGATAGACAAGCGACGCCAGCACCAGCGCGTCGACGGCGTTGAACGGTGCGTCGACGCCGAACGGGCGGGTCTCGGAACGTGCATAATCGATGATGTTGGGCGTCGTGCGCCTCCTTTCCGCCGCGGCGGGGCTATGCTTGTCGTCCGGAGCCGCTAAGGGCCGGGCGGGTGACCGGTTACCCGTCAATATACCCGGTTCCCAACCCGCGCGAACCCAACAACAACCGGCGACATGCCCTGTTGTGCGTGGTCGGTGGTAAAAACGAAACCAGAGTCCAACGGGGAGGTTGTGCCATGATCAACGAAACATACAAAGCCATGCTCGGCGGCAAATCGGTCATTCGAACCCTGAGTGAATACGCGACCGCAAGGGGCACCGAAATCGGATACGACAACGTGTTCGACTATTCGCTGGGCAACCCGAGCGTGCCGTGCCCGTCCAGCTTCACCAAGGCGATGATCGACATGTACGAGACCGCCGATCCGGTCGCGCTCCACGGATACAGCCCGTCGCTGGGTAACCCGGAGGCGTGCCGCACCATCGCCGAAAGCCTCAACCGGCGTTTCGGCATGGATTACACGGCCGGCCACATCTTCCCGACGACGGGTGCCGCCGGTGCGCTCGCCCACGCGCTGCGGGCCGTCACCAAGCCCGGCGACGAAGTGCTCACGTTCGCGCCATACTTCCCCGAATACCATCCGTATGTCGAAGGCGCGGGCGCGCGGCTGACCGTCGTGCCCGCCGACATCGAGAGCTTCCAGATCAACTTCGCGGCGTTCGAGGCGGCGCTGAACCCCGAGGTGGCGGTCGTGCTCATCAACACGCCGAACAATCCCTCCGGCGCGGTGTATTCGGCCGAAACGCTCGACCGGCTCGCGGGTATCCTGCGGGCGAAGCAGGCCGAATACGGTCACGACATCTTCCTGATCAGCGACGAGCCCTACCGCGAGATCGTGTTCGACGGCGGCACGCAGCCGTACCCGGCCAAGTTCTACGACAACACGCTGACCTGCTACTCCTGGTCGAAGTCGCTGAGCCTGCCGGGCGAGCGCATCGGCTACGTGGCAGTCAACCCGCAGGCGACCGACGCCGAACTCATCGTGCCGATGTGCGGGCAGATCTCGCGCGGCACCGGCCACAACTGCCCGAGCTCCAGCATGCAGCTCGCCGTGGCGAAGATCATCGACGAGACCAGCGACCTGAGCGTGTACGAGACGAACATGAACCTGCTGTACGATGCGCTGACCTCGATCGGCTTCGACGTGGTGCGCCCGGGCGGAACGTTCTACATCTTCCCGAAGGCGCTGGAAGCCGACGCGAACGCCTTCTGCATGAAGGCCAAGGAATACGACCTGATCCTGGTGCCGTCCGACAGCTTCGGCGTGTCCGGGTACTTCCGCATGGCCTACTGCATCGACATCGACAAGGTGAAGCGGTCGATTCCGGTGCTGGAGCGCTTCGCGCGCGAGGAATACGGATTGTAGGCGAAACCGCGCTCTCAAAACTCGCAGATACAGCACCAAAAATGTCGATTCTGGGGCTGTATCTGCGAGTTTTGAGAGCGCGTTCCGTCTAAGAGCATCCAGAAAGCATCAGAAAACATTCGAAAACCGTTCCGCAAGGTTGCAGGACGGTTCAACGTCAGGCGCAGGGGCCGCTAGGAAAGCCGTCGTTCAATGGAGTCAATCCAAGGAAAGGACGACGACCATGAAACCCCATGACATGCAACCCCATGCGAGCCCCGGCGGCTCGCGGCGTCGACCGCCGGTAATCGCGACGAGGCGGATGGTCGCCCTCACGGGTGGCCTGTGCGCGGGCGCCGGCGGCATGGTGCTGATTCGGCACCTCTCGGCCGGTTCCGCTGGCTCCGCCTCAACCATGCAGCCGCCGAACGGCAACTTCGGTGGCGGCGCCAACACCATGCAATACGACTATTCCGGCAGCTACTCGGTGTCGCTCACCGTCGGCGAAGACTCCACCGCCGTCATCGACGGTACCGACATCACCGCCTCCAGATCCGGGTCGAACGGCGTCTTCGCCACCGATTCCGGAACGGCGCTCGTCAACGACACATCGATTGAGACCATGGCCGACAATTCACGCGGGCTGGACGCGACCTACGGCGGCACGATATCGGCGAACAAGATCACCGCGGACACGCAGGGCGGCCACAGCGCCATCGTCGCCACCGATCGAGGCGGCGGATCGATCTCTCTCGCCGATGCGACGCTGAGCACCGCCGGCTCCGGCTCCCCGCTGCTGTATTCCACCGGCGACATTCAGGTGAACAACGTCTCCGGAACCTCATCCGGCAGCCAGATCGCCGGCATGGAAGGCCTCAACACGATCCTGATCAAGGATTCGACGTTGGAAAGCACGGTCACCGGCAAAACCGCATCCGACCCGATCGCCAATGGCACCATCATCTACCAGTCCACCTCGGGCGATGCGGAAGGCAGCACCGGCGAGCACGCCACGTTCCAGTCGGTCGATTCCACACTCAGCTCCGCCATCGGATCAGGGTCGATGTTCTACTTCACCAACACGACCGCCGATGTGGTGCTGCAGAACAACACTGAGCTTGATTTCGACACCGACGCGGCGACGGCAACACCGTCACCATCGTGGCGAACGGCAAGACCGTGGTCTCCGGCAGCGGCGACGTGACCGTCACGGTGACCGGCTCGTATTCGACCTCGGTCTCGGCCGGGAGCGACACGGAGCTGTCGAGCGACACCATCGACCGCAGCGAGTTCGACAGCCGGTTCGGCACATCGACAGCGTGGACGATGGCATAACCATGGCGGCGTGCCAGACATCAACATCAGCAATCACTTCATCAGTCAGTTTTCAAAGGAGTCATCATGACCAGCAACAACAGCAACAATGTCAACAATGCGAATGGCGGCGAGAGCGGCAACGGCGCGGATGGTGCCATCGAGGGCGTCGCTATCGAGGCGGCGGCGAACTTCACCGGTTCGGAGCAGCGTCAAGCGGCTGTGAATGACGCCGCTGTGGCTGATGGTTCGGTGACTAACGGTTCGGCGGGCGGCTGGGGCGTGGAGCCCGGTTCCGCGGCTGGTCGGGCCGATGGTGGCCGGGCTGCGGCAGACAACGGCGGTACAGACGAGTATGCGGGGAATCGTGCGGCTGGTCTGGGAGACGCCGAATGGGCTGCCGGGACCGGGGCTGCTGGATGCGGAACCGCCGGATACGGCTCGGCTGGGTATAGGCTCGCGGCGGCTCCGGGCAGTTCCGGCTATGCGCCGAACGGTCCGATGCCGGGGAGCTACGGCGAGGGATCGCGTGCGGTGTGGTACGCGCAGAATGCGCCGACGCAGGCAATGAATCCGCAGCCGGAGAATATGCAAGCGGTGAGTGGCCAGAACATGAACGCGCAGGACGCGAATATGCAGGGCGCGAATACACCAGATGCGAACGCGCAGGGCGGCCGGATGCCGTTGTATGCGGATTGGAACGGCCGGGGGCCGGTGCCTGGAGCAATGGGCGGTCAGGTCCCGACACCGAAAGGCTCGAAGGGCGGCGAACACGCGTTGAGCGGTAAGACGTGGGCATTGCTCGCCGTGGTGTCTCTGGTCTGTGGCCTCGTGGGCGGCGTCGGTGGAGCGCTCGCGGTGAACGCGCTGACCGACGACGAAGATGGCACAGGCAGCAGCCAGCAGATGCAGATGCCCGGAGGCATGGGACAGCCGCCCAGCGGAGGCCAATTCGGCAATGGACAGTCTCAGCAGTATGGCGGCTCAGGGAAGTCGGACAGCCAGCTCGGCAGTGGTTCCAGTGGCTCCGGCAGCAGCTCCAGCGGTTCCGGTTCCTCGTACAGCTCCGACGGCAGTGATGTGACCACAATGTAAGCCATGAGCCGGGCAAGGCTCAGCGCGAAGTGAAAGCGTCCAACCGCAATCGCGTCCAACCGCAATCGCT
>OCHA01002562.1_pt1 | contig 10469 bp, 10 predicted proteins | sample 1538591 | NCBI WGS metagenome assembly OCHA01 (sample SAMN04571710, study PRJEB22368) | human gut metagenome | biome: human gut; material: stool | host: Homo sapiens | place: Luxembourg | collected 2012-09-06 | reverse complement strand
ATAATGAAAATACAACATTAATGGTTGACGTGGGAATTAGCAGAAAAAAAACAGAAGAAGGTCTGGAGTTTTTTAATAAGACGGCAGATGATGTGGATGGAATACTTATTACCCATGAACATAGCGACCACATAAAGGGGTTGGGAGTGTTTCTTAGAAAGTACCAAAAGCCTGTATATGCCACAGAGAAGACTATTGATTATATATTGAATGAATCATCCATAGGGCAGGTAGATACAGATTTATTTAATGTTATATCTCCTATGAAGGATTTGGTTATAGGGGATATGCAGATTATGCCAATGAAAATCAGTCATGATGCAGCGGATCCTGTTTGCTACAAATTTATGAGCAATACATCAGGGGACAACAAAGTTTGTGCCGTTGTTACTGACTTAGGGGAAAGTAGCGAGCCTTTAATAAATAATTTACAGGATTTAGATGCTATTTTGCTGGAAGCAAATCATGATATTAATATGTTACAGACAGGGCCGTATCCCTATTATTTAAAGCAGCGTATATGGGGAAATAGGGGGCATTTGTCTAACGAGGCATGCGGAAATCTTATTAATAATATAATAAGCGACAGGTTACAGCATATTATGTTGGGACATTTAAGTCAGGAAAATAATTATCCGGCTTTGGCGTTTGAGGCAGTGAGAAATGAAATAAATTTTGGAAATAATAAGTTTTGTGCAGATGATATAGACCTGAAAGTTGCCAGTGGCACAAGGCCTTCATCCCAGATTATTATATAAATATATTTTACTTATGTAGGAGGATTTTATGAAGAAGACAATTATAACAGTTGTTGGAAAAGACACAGTAGGAATTATTGCAGGAGTTTGTTCATATCTTGCAGAAAACAATGTAAATATTCTTGACATTTCACAGACTATCGTGCAGGAGTATTTTAACATGATGATGATTGTTGATTGTAATAATGCATCAAAGCCGGTACATGAAATGGCAGATGATTTGGATAAAATCGGAGAAGAAATCGGAGTTGCAATAAAGATGCAGCACGAAGATATTTTTAACAGCATGCATAGAATTTAAAAAACGGAGGCTTTAAATGATAAACAGATTTGAAGTAATAGAAACAAACAAGATGATAGACAACTATAATCTTGATGTTAGAACAATTACATTGGGAATTAGTCTGATGGACTGTATAAGCAGTGATTTAGACGTACTTAACAATAATATTTATAATAAAATAAAGAGACTGGCAAAAGACCTTGTTCAGACAGGGGAGGATATTTCAAAGGAATATGGTATTCCTATTGTAAATAAGAGAATTTCCGTTACACCTATAGGTATTGTGGGAGCTAGTGCCTGCAAGACACCGGAGGATTTTGTAACTATTGCCAAAACCTTAGATAAGGTAGCAAAAGAGGTTGGAGTTAATTTCTTAGGAGGCTATTCAGCTTTAGTAAGTAAGGGAATGACTACGGCAGAAGAAAATCTTATAAAGTCAATTCCTCAGGCTTTAGCATGTACTGAAAGAGTCTGCAGTTCAGTAAATGTAGGCTCTACTAAGACCGGTATTAATATGGATGCCGTACGTCTTATGGGAGAAATAGTGTTAGAAACAGCTAAGGCAACTAAAGAACAGGACTCTTTAGGATGTGCCAAGTTAGTTGTATTTTGCAATGCACCTGATGATAATCCTTTTATGGCAGGAGCATTCCACGGTGTTACGGAAGCCGACGCAATTATCAATGTTGGTGTATCCGGTCCCGGCGTTGTAAGACACGCATTAAAGAAAGTTCGTGGAGAGAACTTTGAAGTTCTTTGTGACACAATAAAGAAAACAGCATTTAAAATAACAAGAGTAGGTCAGTTAGTAGCCAAGGAAGCATCTGAGAGACTTAATGTTCCTTTCGGAATAATCGATTTGTCTTTAGCACCTACACCTGCCATTGGAGACAGTGTTGCAGATATTTTAGAGGAAATAGGCTTAGAAAGAGCCGGTGCTCCGGGAACTACAGCTGCCCTTGCCATGCTTAATGACCAGGTTAAAAAAGGTGGTGTAATGGCTTCGTCATATGTAGGTGGATTAAGTGGTGCGTTTATTCCTGTAAGTGAAGATCAGGGAATGATAGATGCAGTAAAAGAAGGAGCTCTTACAATAGAGAAGCTTGAAGCGATGACTTGTGTATGCTCAGTTGGTCTTGACATGATTGCAATACCGGGAGATACAAAGGCTACAACTATTGCCGGAATAATTGCTGACGAATCAGCTATTGGTATGGTTAATCAGAAAACTACAGCTGTTAGAATTATCCCTGTTATTGGAAAACAGGTGGGAGATGAGGTTGAATTTGGTGGACTTTTAGGTTATGCACCGATAATGCCTGTAAACAACTTTGCCTGTGACAATTTTGTAAACAGAACAGGAAGAATTCCTGCACCTATACATAGTTTTAAGAACTAATAACAAAAAAGACTACTTACCACAATTACCATATGTGTGGCAGGTAGTCTTTTTAGATTGTTATCTATAAGGGTCATTGAATAATTATTTTACGGTTAAATTCCGTAGACAGTTCCTTTTTGTATTTATTTGCATAAACCATTCTATATATAGAATCTGCCTTGATATTTATATCCAGGATTTTTCTGTCAAAAACATCACATACGCTGTAATAATCAGAAAATTTACTTATTAAATTTATGTTACTGTTGTTTTTTATTGCAGATAAAACCCCGGAATCTTTTCTAAAGGCAAGGAGCCTTCCAAACTTAAGGTAATCATTATCTTTAAAATAATCCATATCAGCTTTGGTAATACCTAAAAGTATGTGACAAAGACATCTGGAAATGCCGGCATAGGTATAGTTTTTGGACTGAAGCATAGATATAAAGTCCTCATAGCCGGTATAATTTTCTTTTAAATTATTAATTCTGTTACTTAAAAAATCTGAAACATCACTATATTTTGTAAAATCACTTTCCTGTAAAAGAATATATCCTAAAATTTCTGAAAAATGTTTAAGAAAAATAGGTTCAGCCTTTGAATAAAGGGAAAGGGAGTTTGCCGGTATCACAGAACTTAGGTCAGGAGTATGGTTGTCTGACAAGGCATTTCTTATTCCTGAAGCAGAAGCAAATTCCATATTTATGTTAGTGTCATTATAATCGGCTCCCTGTCTTTTAATGAAAAAAGCCTTAATTTTTGATGATGTTTTATATAATGCTTTTAAGTATTCAATTGCTAAAATATTATTAGAAGATGAAATGATATTATCAAAATCCTCCTGAATAATGGCGGGATTTTTTGAAAGCATATATTTTTTTAATGAAATCCCACGGGCTTTTGGGAAGGTCATTCCTGATTTGAGATTTCCTAACAATGAATCTCTGTATTCTGTTGGTTCGTCTGCTAATACATGGGCAATTTCTTCTAAAAACTTTGTATTTTCCGTTTCACATCCAAAGCATAAGTAATCTATGGAGTTGAGTTTGTTAAAGAAACTTACTGATGATGTGGCAAAAGTTTCAGCAGAGGCTGTAGAATAACATACCGGAAGCTCAAAAACCACGTCGGCACCGTTTTCTATTGCGGTTTTACTGCGAAGAGATTTGTCAAAAATAGCAGGAAGTCCCCTTTGAACAAAATTTCCGCTACATAAAATTACAATATTCTCAGCTCCTGTTTTTTGACGCACCGTGTCAATTAAATATTTATGACCATTGTGAAAAGGGTTAAATTCTGCGATTATACCTGCTGTTTTCATTGAAATCTCCTAAAATATCCTTCTAAATATAGTATACCGGATTATTGTATCATTATTGCACTATTCTATCAATTAATTAAGGCACATATTGTTATATGTATTGTAAAATAAATAGTTGTTGTTTCTTCAAAAAAGGTATATTATAATTATTTGTGTGATTGAAGAATATATGAGAAACAAGGAGAAGATGAATATGGGTTTTATTGAGCAGTTAAAGGAAAAAGCCAGACATGACAGAAAGACAATTGTTTTGCCGGAAGGAATGGACAGACGTACATATGAAGCTGCAGAACAGATTGTTAAGGAGGATTTTGCAGATATTATTCTGTTAGCCTCAGAGGAAGAGGTGGCAAAGTATGGAAAAGATTATGACACTGAAGGCGTTACAATAATTAACCCGAGAAAATACGAAAAGATACAGGATTATGCTGAACAGTTCTACCAGCTAAGAAAGGCTAAGGGGATGACTAAAGAACAGGCATATGCCATTTTAGTCAGTGACTATATGTATTTTGCATGTATGATGTTAAAGGCAGGAGATGCAGACGGAGTTGTATCAGGAGCATGCCATTCATCAGCTAATACCCTTAGACCGTCTTTACAGATTATAAAGACAAAGCCGGGTAGTAAATTGGTTTCAGCATTTTTTGTAATATGTGTGCCTAATAAGGATATGGGAGCTAATGGTGTATTCGTAATGGGAGACTGTGGACTGAATCAGAATCCTAATCCGGAACAGTTAGCAGATATTGCTGCAAGTAGTGCAGAGTCTTTTGAGTACTTAGTTGGGGAGAAGGCAAGAGTTGCCATGTTATCCCATTCTACCCACGGCAGTGCAGCTCATCCTGATGTGGATAAAGTAGTTGAGGCTACTAAAATAGCCAACAAGGAATATCCACAGTATCTTATTGACGGAGAATTGCAGACAGATGCTGCTTTAGTTCCTGAAATAGCAGAATTTAAGGCACCGGGAAGCCCGGTAGCAGGAAGAGCCAATGTTCTTATATTCCCTGATTTAGATGCAGGAAATATTGGATATAAGCTTTTGCAGAGACTTGGACAGGCTGAGGCATATGGTCCTCTTTGTCAGGGAATTGCAAGACCGATTAACGATTTGTCAAGAGGATGTAGTGCTAAGGATATAGTTGGTGTTGTGGCAATTACAGCAGTACAGGCACAAATAGATTAAATGAGAAAAACTCATTTATAAATAGGTTCCCAATGAAATGCCACCAACGGAAAGTAGGGGCAATAGGATGTGATTAGAAGAAAACAGGAGTTTGAAATGGAAGTTTTAGTTATTAATTGTGGAAGTTCATCACTTAAGTTTCAGTTAATTAATTCAGATAATGAAAAGGTATTGGCAAAGGGACTTTGTGAAAGAATAGGAATTAGCGGCAGTGCTATTACATATGAAAGTGTTAATTGTGAAAAAAACACAAAAGAAATAGATATGCCAACTCATAATGAGGCCATAACAGCTGTTATTTCTGCCCTTACGGCAGAAAACACAGGAGTTATAAAGGATATGAGTGAAGTTGGAGCAGTAGGACACAGAGTGGTACACGGTGGAGAGTATTTTTCAAAGTCAGCTTTAGTTACTGAAGATGTACTTGAAAAAATTGAAAAGTGTAATAATTTAGCACCTCTTCATAACCCGGCAAATATTATTGGAATAAAGGCATGCATGAAAATAATGAAGGATACACCAAATGTGGTTGTGTTTGATACAGCTTTTCATCAGACAATGCCCGAGGAAGCGTATTTATATGCTCTTCCTAGAGAATACTATGATGACTATAAAATAAGAAGATATGGATTCCATGGAACTTCCCATAGCTTTGTGTCAAAGAGAGCAGCTGCTATTTGCGGCAAGCCTTATAATGAATTAAAAACAATTGTTTGTCATTTAGGAAACGGTGCCAGCATATGCGCAGTTGACGGTGGAAAATCAGTGGACACAAGTATGGGGCTTACACCTTTAGCAGGAGTTATAATGGGAACCCGTTCAGGAGATATTGACCCGGGAATTTTAGAAGTTATTGCAAATCATACAGGAAAGAATATTTCAGAAATAACTGAAATATTAAATAAAAAGTCCGGAGTTGCAGGACTTTCAGGAGTGTCTAGCGACTTTAGAGATATAGAAAAGGCAATAAGTGAAGGAAATGAAAATGCAAAATCAGCATTTGATGCTTACGTACATACTGTTGTAAAATTTATCGGTGCCTATGTTGCAGTAATGAATGGTGTAGATGTAATAGCTTTTACAGCCGGCGTTGGAGAAAACAATGGTCATGTAAGAAAAGATGTGTGCAGTCATTTAAAATATCTTGGAATTGAAATAGATGATGAGGCAAACTCAAAACGTGGAGAGGAAGTAATGATTTCCACTAAAGAGTCAAAGGTTAAGGTTTATGTTATACCAACCAATGAGGAACTTGCAATTGCAAGGGAGACGGTAGAAGTTTTAGCTTAAGCAGCAAATTGAAAAAATAAAAAAAGTATTTGACAAACCTATGGCTGATATGTATAATTTATAAGGTGCTTTGAAGAAGGAATATTATGTTAATTGATTTATACGATTTACTACAGGAAGAAGACGGGGTAAGAAATTACCCGGTAGAGCTTGAAGCGAAGGAATTTAAAACTAAAAAGAGCCGTTATCCTATTTCTGACAGTGATATTAAGTTGTCTTTTAGAAATAAGGGTAAGAAGCATATTGATTTTAAATGCGTTGGGAAGGTTACATTGATTATTCCGTGTGACAAGTGTTTAGAGCCTGTACCGTATGAGATTAATATTGATTATTTCAAAGATTTAGATATGAATAAATCTTCAGAAGAAAAGATTGCTGAGTTAGATGAAGAAGTTTATCTTGAAGGTACAAAATTTGATTCTGATGTATTTGTTTATAACGAGATTCTGGTTAGTTTACCTATGAAAGTCCTATGCAAAGAAGACTGCAAAGGAATTTGCAATAGATGCGGCGCTAATCTCAATATGGGATCCTGTAAGTGCGATAACGCAGAACCAGGTACGGGAATGTCGAAAATTTTAGATGTTTTTAATCAGTTTAAGGAGGTGTAAACCATGTCTATCTGTCCAAAGAACAAATCTTCTAAAGGAAGAAGAGATAAGAGAAGAGCTAACTGGAAGATGTCAGCTCCAAACCTTGTAAAGTGCAGTAAATGTGGAGCATTAATGATGCCACACAGAGTATGCAAGGCTTGTGGAAGCTATAACAAAAAAGAAATTGTTTCAGTTGACTAATTATAAAAAAGTGGCTGTTGCTTTAATCATTGAAATGATTGCTAAAGCGACAGCCACTTTTTCTTGATTTTATAACGTATTTTTAGTATATTATCCTTATGCAAAAAAGGAGGATTTGGAATGTCGAAAGCTATTGTAGCCTTAGATTGTATGGGTGGAGACAATGCTCCGGGAGAGATTGTTAAAGGTGCTGTTTTAGCAGCTAATGAAAATAAAAACATTAATATAAAACTTGTAGGCAGAAAAGAAGATATTGAAAAAGAACTTACAAAGTACGATTACGACAGTAATCTTTTGGAAATTATAAATGCAACTGAAGTTATTGAAACAGGGGAACCACCTGTTGCTGCTATTAGAAGCAAGAAGGATTCATCCCTTGTAAAATGTATGTACATGGTTAAAAACGGTGAAGCAGATGCCATGGTATCTGCCGGAAGTACAGGAGCTAACCTTGTAGGCGGACATGTTATTATTGGAAGATTAAAAGGGGTAGAAAGACCACCTCTTGCACCACTTATTCCTACAAAGAAGGGTGTTTCACTTCTTATAGATTGTGGGGCGAATGTTGATGCGAGACCATCTCATTTAGTTCAGTTTGCCAAGATGGGTTCCGTGTACATGGAAAATATTGTAGGTATTAAGAATCCTAAAGTTGCCATTGTTAATATTGGTGCTGAAGAGGAAAAGGGGAATGCCTTAGTTAAGGAAACATACCCTCTTTTAAAGGAAATTAAGGATATTAATTTTGTGGGAAATATTGAAGCCAGGGATATTCCTGAAGGAAAAGCAGATGTAATTGTCTGCGATGCTTTTGTGGGAAACTGTATTTTGAAATTGTATGAAGGCGTGGCATCGGTACTTTTAAGCAAGATTAAAGGAACCTTAATGGCAAGTCTTAAAACAAAAATAGGAGCTCTTCTTATTAAGAAAGATTTGAAGAAGACACTTAAATCATTTTCCATTGAGGAATACGGCGGAGCACCTCTTTTAGGTCTTAAAGGACTTTTAGTAAAAACTCATGGAAGTTCAAAAGCAATAGAAATCAAAAATTCAATTCTGCAATGTGGAACATTTAAAGAAATGGATTTAAATAATAAATTTAAAGAGAAATTAAATTTAGAAAATAAATAGATTGAAAAGGAGAGTATAATGGAATTAGAAAGATTAATAAAGGCAGTGGCTGATGTTTTAGATTTAGACCCTGCAACAATAACAGCTGACAGTAAATTTGTTGATGATTTAGGAGCAGATTCATTAGATGTGCTGGAAATAGTAATGGGAATTGAAGAAGAATTCGGTATTCAGGTTCCTACAGATGAAGCACAGTCAATAGTTACAGTTGGTGATGCTTACGAAAAAATTAAGAAAGAACTTGAAAAATAAGCCCTAGAAATAGGGCTTAAAAAACGCAATAATTTAAGAGGATATATATGAATAGTGATTACGCCTTATTAGAAACAAAAATAGAATATGTTTTTAAGGATAAAGACCTGCTGCTTAACGCATTAACCCATACATCTTTTGCTAACGAACATAGAAGTAAGGGAATAAAGGACAACGAGAGGCTTGAGTTTTTAGGTGATGCCGTTTTAGAATTGGTGTCTAGTGAGTTTTTATTTAAAACCATGCCGGATATGCCGGAAGGGAATATGACGAAGCTAAGAGCAAGCCTTGTGTGTGAACCTACTTTGGCAAATGATGCAAGGGAAATTGGTCTTGAGGAATTTATTTATTTGGGAAAAGGTGAGGAAGAAACAGGTGGAAGAAAGAGAAATTCCATTGTTTCAGATGCCTTTGAAGCCCTTATAGGAAGCATATTTTTAGATGGTGGAATAGATAATGCCAGAGATTTTATAATTAAATTTGCTTTAAATGATATTGAAAATAAAAGATTATTTTATGACAGTAAAACAATTTTGCAGGAAAGAATTAATATTGCAAAGGTTGGTAAGCTTTCATATGAAATAACAGGTGAAACTGGGCCTGATCATAATAAAACCTATGAGGTGGCTGCGATGCTTGATGACAAAGTAATTGGCAGTGGCATGGGTCATACCAAAAAGGCGGCTGAACAGCAGGCGGCGTACAGTGCCTTGAAAAAATTTAGATAAGAGGGAACAACATGTATTTAAAAAGCATTGAAATACACGGATTTAAGTCTTTTGCAAATAAAATAAATTTTGAATTTCACAATGGGATTACAGGAATTGTAGGGCCAAACGGTTCAGGAAAAAGTAATGTTGCAGATGCCGTAAGATGGGTATTAGGTGAGCAGAAAACAAAACAGCTTAGAAGCTCGAAAATGGAAGATGTTATATTTGCAGGAACAGAAAACCGTAAACCTATGGGATATGCATATGTTGCCATAACATTTGATAACGCAGATCATAAATTAAATATAGATTACGACGAAGTTACAGTTTCAAGAAGATTATTCCGCTCCGGTGAAAGCGAATATATGATAAACGGAACGCAGGTGAGATTAAAAGATATCAATGAGTTGTTTTATGACACAGGTATTGGAAAAGAAGGTTATTCCATTATAGGTCAGGGACAGATTGACAAAATATTAAGTGGTAAGCCGGAGGAAAGAAGAGAACTTTTCGACGAAGCTGCAGGAATTGTTAAGTTTAAAAGAAGAAAAAATGAAGCTTTAAGAAAACTTGACGACCAGAACCAGAATCTTGTAAGAGTTTCAGATATTTTAGGAGAACTGGAAAGACAGGTGGTTCCTTTAGAAAAGCAATGTGAAAAGGCTAAAAGATATCTTTTATTGAAAGATGATTTAAAAGTAAACGATGTAAACATGTTTTTAATTGAATACAATGAGATTAAAAACAGATTAACACAGCTTGATGAAAAAATTAAAATCGCATCAGGCGACATGCAGGTGGCATCTGATGAGTTTGAAAAAATCAAGGCGGATTACACTAAACTTGAGAAAATTATTGAAGAAATTGACAATACAATTGAAACCAAAAAGGCTTCATTTAATGAAACTATATTGAATATTGAAAAGTTCGAGGGACAGATTAATGTTATAAGGGAGCAGATTAATTCAGCAAAAAATAACGAATCCTACATTAATCAGAGAATAGATTCCGTTAATGAGGAAATTAAACAGCAGGGCATTGAATTAGAAAATGCACAAAGGGAAAAGACGGAAAATGAGGGTAAGTTAAAGGAAGTCATTGCTTCCCAAACTGAAATAAATGAACAGATTGAGGAAAAAGGTCAGGGAATAAAGGAATTAGAGGAAAAAATTGAGAAGGACAAAGGAGAAATAATTGAACTTCTTAACGCCAAGGCTTTAATTAAAACAAAAATACAAAGATGTGATACCTTGTTAGAGCAGATTAACATAAGAAAATCACAACTTAACCAGAAACTTATTGAATTTAAAAGTCAGAGAGATGGTCAGGACAATGTTATTAAGGAATTAGAACAGCAGCT
>OCHA01002557.1_pt1 | contig 10484 bp, 10 predicted proteins | sample 1538591 | NCBI WGS metagenome assembly OCHA01 (sample SAMN04571710, study PRJEB22368) | human gut metagenome | biome: human gut; material: stool | host: Homo sapiens | place: Luxembourg | collected 2012-09-06 | reverse complement strand
GCCCCGCCATACAGCAGGATACAGTTATCCCCCTGCAGATCATTCTGGATAATCGCATTTCCTGTTCTGACCTTGCTTTGCACTTTTACATATTCCGTGTGAACACCTGCTTCATCCAATGCTTCCAGAAGCATCTTTCCATCTTCTCCGATCATGCCGGCATGATATACTTCTACTCCTGCTTTTGCAAGTGCAATTGACTGATTCAGTCCTTTTCCGCCTGTAAATACCTACAGACTTTTCGATGCCAAGGTCTCTCCTTTATTTACAAAATGATCCACTTTATATACATAATCAATATTCAAAGATCCAAATGATAATACTCGCATTTTTTACACCTCAAACGTCTCCAGATCATCCGGCACATACAGATTGCCATGATAATACTGCTGTCCTTCCTCCGTATACAACTTCTTTCTCTCCGCCAGATGTGTTTCTTCTGTATGATACAACAACAGATTCGGCACACCCAGTTTTTCCGCAAGCTGGCATGCTTCTTTTACCGTACTGTGATGTTTCTCATAAGGCTTGAACTTATCCGCCTCACCGAACAGGCAGAATGCCTCATGAAGCAGCCAGTCACTCCCTTTTACATATTTGTAATCCACTTCATTATATGGCTCATCACCGACGCAGGTAAATTTCTTACCGCTCTTAAGCTGCATGGTGAATCCGAACTGTTTCGCCTTTGTCGAAGCAATATCAAAGAATGTCACTGGACATCCGAGAATCGTTCTGCTGTCTCCGTCTTTCACGACATCAAACTGGATTCGCTCACCCATATGCTTACAAACTTTCTGCTGGATCGTCATATTTGCAATTGCCTGGATCTTCTCTGCCAGTTCCTCATGGCAGTAAATGCGAAGGTCTCCTTCATATTTTCCCTGGTTCATTCTCTGTCCAATCATACGCACCAGCCAGATAATTCCAAGCACATGGTCTACATGTTCATGTGTAACGAAGATATCGTGGATGTCATTCATATCGATTCCTGTATCTTTTAATACTTTCAGAATACGGTTGCCGCCACCTGCATCTACGAGGAAATGTTTTCCTTCATCGCTGATTGCATAGCAGGTATTGTAATATTCACTTACCGTTGCATTTCCGGTTCCTAATATTGTTAATTTCATATGCTTTTCTCCATTTCATTTCTGGTTTTTGTAGTACATCTATCAGCAGTATAGCATACTTTTTTCAACTGGTTATGTACTGGATTTTGAAATAATATTCATTTTTTCTTTTTATAATATAAATATACTAAATATTTTCTATCTCCCTGATAATATCTCCAAAATCCTCTCCAAGGTCATACACGATCACCTTACGAACACATGGCGATACAAAAAAGAGCCAGCAGGAACCGGTGCTGACCTGACAGGTATTGCTGTTCTGACACGTGCTGACATTGATAACAAATGTGGAACTAACCGCCGTAATTATGCCCACTACGTTTTCACAAATCCTCGTTACATCATGAACAGTCCGGAAGAACTCAACCATGCAGTATCCGTTGATGCACTGTGCCATGGTATCGAGGCTTATCTGAGCCGTGACAGCCGTGACGATTATATGACAAACATGATCTCTGAAGCAGCATTCAAACAGTTTGGATTATTCAAAGACCGTCTCCTTACCAATACTATAACAGAGGATGATTATACACGCCAGGCTCTTCACAGCATGTTGCAGGGTATCGTTATTATCAACGAAGTAACCGGTGTACCTCACGGCCTTGGTTACCCGCTGTCACACCACTATCATGTACCTCATGGTCTCGCCTGCGGTGTATTCGAAGGAGAATATCTGCGTGAATTCAATGATCCGGACAGCAAAGCCCGTGTTGACAAAGTCGTAAAACTCGCTGGCTTCGAAAATATCGATGAATTCTGCGCTTATATTCAGGATGTAATTGCACCACATATTCATATTCAGGTAACACTTAAGGAATTATCCCGAATTTTCCTTTCATAGAATCATATTTTTGTCTTACTTCTCGTATATTATTCTTATATTTAGTTCTCTTTACGAAATGTTTTTAATTGTTTTTTGTCTTATCTATAAGACAACAACATATTATAATTGTTCTATATAGATGGAGGCATGTTATGAATAGAGATAGTTTAAAACAAATCATGATTGACCAAAAAGAAATTTATCTTAATAATCCACTAATTCCCAGACATTACTCTCTGGAAGGAAATGTCAATTACTGCTTCGTTGGTATTCGCAGAACAGGAAAATCCTATATGATGTATCAACAGATAAAACAGTTGGAAGCAAGCGGAATTCCATTATCTCAAATCGTTTATGTAAACTTTGAAGATGAACGTCTTCTGGAAATGACCTCCGCTGACTTAAACCTTATTTTAGAGATCGGGTTAGAAATATCTGGAACTGATGTTAAACCATATTTATTCTTAGATGAAATTCAAAATATCTCTGGATGGGAAAAATTTGTCCGCAGAATTGCTGATATGAAGTATCGAATTCATATAACAGGCAGCAATAGCAAAATGTTAAGCAGTGAAGTTGCATCGACTCTTGGCGGACGCTTTGTAATTATGAATGTTTATCCATATTCTTTCTCAGAATACCTGATTGCCAATCATATGAAAAAGAATTATCTGGATGCGATCAGCACCAAAGATAAAGCAGATGTACAAAGTCAGTATAACCAATATGTAACATATGGAGCTTTTCCTGAATTAACTGAAATAAATAACAAAAGAGCTTTTTTGAACAGCATCTATCAGACCGTATATCTTGGTGATATTATTACAAGAAATAAAATTACCAATGATTTCGCTGTGAGATTGATTTTAAAGAAGATTGCCGAATCTATTACCAAACCTTTATCTTTCAGCAGACTGGCTAATATATTAAAAAGTACAGGAACATCTATTGGCAAGCAAACTGTAATCAATTATGTTGGCTACATGACTGACTCCTATTTGCTTTTTACTCTGCAAAACTATGCTGCAAAACTGGTAGAAAAAGAGACTTCTCCCAAATACTATTTCATGGATACCGGACTCTAAATGTATTCTAATCACCAATAGTGAAGAAGCCGTTCTTGACTGTGAAGGCATTCGTATTGAAGTGACTCCGATCTGGAAATGGCTGTTGATGAATGATTTGTAATGATTTTATAAATTAGACGAGCCAGCGGAGATGGAAAAAATCCACTGTTTTTCACCCCGCTGGCTCATACTTTTTTTTCTATATTACTGTCTTCTATAATTTTCAGGATAATATATACTTCCACCAATCATTAAGATTCCCGGCACAATATATCCTTCATTTTTAATCAGATAATCCCAGATTCTGTCCTTTAAACTTTTCTTTGTTGTATTCATATTATCACCTGTCAGTGGTATACTGACGTCCTTTCGTAATCACATCTACTTTTTCCAGTCACATATTACCACTGTTCGGCAATTCTTACAATATTCACATTGCTCTTTTGTGTATCTTTTACAATGCATTTCTCAGCATCTTTCACAAATATTTAATTTGATTAAATATTTGTTGTCTCCTTTTACGATACCCCCCAAATACCAAAAAGCCACTTTCCCCGTCCCCACTGACTCACAAACTCTCTTTCAGCAATATCCGTATCTCCGAATACAAATGCTTCCTCTCCGGCTTCTTCCCATACACCAGATAATCCATCAGCACCTCTACCGCCTGTTTTCCCTGCTCCTCGATTTCACTATCCAAGGTTGCAGTGATCACATCTTCCTTCATCAGTTCTATGATTTCCGGATAGCTCTCAAAACAAATAACTTTTACGCCCTGTTTCTCATACTCCTGAAGTACATCCCCGATGGCTTTCACGCCACCGCATGTAATGAAGATTCCATCCGGCATCTTCTCTCCTTCACACAGTTTACGCATTTCTCTTCGGATGATCTGTGTCTGCTCTTTTGTCTGTATGGAATTCAATATCTCCATATCCGGATAATTCTGTTCCATGATTTCCCTGAAGCCACCTTCTCTTGTTCCAAACGGGAACGACTGGTGCTCATCCCCGTCACTGGTAAATACGGCAACTTCTCCCTGTCCTCTTAAGAATTCTCCCATCAGCCTGCCCGCAATCCTTCCGGCTTTGAATCCATTCTGTCCAATAAAGCATAATCTCTCGCTTCCCTTTATATCCGTATTAATCGTAATGACAGGAATACCGGCATATTTACATCCGCCAATTGCTTCCACGATTTCAGGTGCATTGATCGGACTTAATATAATTCCATCCGGTTTTTCGTCCCTGCATTTTTGAAGTTCTGCTGCCTGCTCCGCAATCTCTGAATATGGTGTCACAACATACTCCAATGCAATATGAAAAGATGCATATTCTTTCATCGCATCTGCAATTCCCTTTTTCAAATATTCCAGGGCATCTACCTCTAACAGAATTACTTTAATCTTTAATTCTTTATCCTGCATCTGAAGTGCTTTGCCGATTGGATTTGCTTCATATCCACATTCATCTATAATCTTCTGTACACGGGCTCTTACAGAATCACTGACTCCCGGTCTTTTATGTAATACTTTATCAACGGTTGATCTGTGAACCCCCGCCATCTCTGCAATCTGTTTGATTGTAACTCCCATCCTGCTCCCTCCTCTTATTTTTTAGTGTGCGAGCACGAACTCTTTGATAAAATTATAACCATCAGCTATATATTTGTAAAGTTCAATAATGAAAAAAGTTCTTCCAGTTTGCATTCCACCGAAAGAACTTTTCTTACTAGTTTCTATTTTTCATTTTTCTGCATCTGTTTTGCTTCTCTTTCCAGCAGTTCTCTCATAATCTGCGGATATTCTTTATCCAGTTTATAGAATATCATAATGATGATCATGATCACACCAAGCACTGATACACCATAGATGAACAGATTCTGGATTGTCTGCAATGCTTCCGCACTCTGTACCTGCAGGTTTCCATCATATCCTGTGGACTGCATGATGAATCCGATCAGTGCAGAACCGATGCCCTGTCCGAACTTCTGTCCGGATGTCGTTGCCGACTGGATGGCTCCTGCGGTACGAAGTCCTGTCTTCCACTGTCCGTATTCAATCGCATCTGCGATCATGGTGAAGATCATTCCAAGGATCGGTGTCATTCCGATTCCTCTGAGCAGTCCTCCAAATGTTACAAGCGACACATTTTCCGGAGCGATCAGTAAGATCAGGGACCCTCCGATGATGAAACATGCTCCCAGCATACACCACTGTTTTTTATTCAGCAGATGCATCACTTTTCCAAGAAGCAATGTTGCGATTACTGTAATTCCATAACATGCAGTATTTACATTTCCGATAATGTCTGTGTCTCCAACGATCCATTTACAATAATACGTTGCCATCGTTCCTGCAAATGTCTGGTACATTGCAAAGAATACGAAGAATAAGAACAGCATGATAAAATATTTATTCTTGAACAGCGCCGGAATTGCTTTCTTAAGCGGAACCTGTTCTCCATCCATATCGTCATGCACTTCCACACGTTCTCTGACGCTTGCAAAGCAGAATAACATCATGAATGCTGCGCCAAATGCATAGATTGCAGTCAGGATGATCCAGTTCTTCTGTGAAGACATGCCGCCATTTGGCATCACTTTTAGGATTCTGGTAAATACCAGAGTAACAAGTACATTTCCGATCGGGCTCATTGCCATACGGATGATGTTGATCTTCGCACGTTCATTCTGATCTCTGGTCATATACGTCATCGTTGTTGCAAATGGAAGCTGAAACATCGTATATACAACCGTCAGCATCAGGTTATATGTAATAAAGATGTAGATTGTCTGTGCAAATACACCTACCTGCGGAACGGTCATCAGAAGTACCGCTGCTACAGCATATGGAATTGACATACGTAACATCCATACACGTGCTCTTCCGTATTTTGATCTTGTCCGGTCAACGATGAAGCCTGCCATGATGTCTGATACTCCGTTAAATACCTGCGACACGGCAATGATCATTCCGATGATTGCTGCCGATACATGTGCAACGTCCGTGTAGAACATTACCAGTAAGCTTGTGGATATGGTAAATACGATATTGGTCGAAATCTCACCACATCCATAGGCAAATTTTTCGAATCCGGTTACCCGGTCTTTCTGAACGAGCCTGTTATATCCATTCAGATCCATAACTGCACCTCGTTTCTATTTACTAATTGTCTGCTCTAACGCATCAATAGATGTTGCCAGTCCTGCTTCTACGCTCATTGTCAAGTCTTCCATCTCTAATGATACATATCCATCATAACCCATCATGTGTGCTACTGAAAAGAACTCTTTCCACCACTGCAGATCTTTTCCGCAGCCTACTGCTACATAGTTCCATGTACGATTCTTGGAATCTGTAACCGGTTTTGTCTCGGTCAGACCATTGATGTCGCATAATCCTCTTTCGATTCTAGCATCTTTTCCATGAATGTGGTAGATCGCACCTTCCAGATTACGGAGCCCGGCAATTGGATCTGCGCCCATAACCATCAGATGGGATGGGTCCATATTCATACCGATCATTGGATCAACTGCATTACGAAGCTTCCATAATGTCTCTGGGTTATGTACCAGCTGGCATGGGAATTCTTCGATTGCGATCTGCTCTACGCCGTTCTTTTTACAATGTTCGACAAATGCTTTCCACCATGGAATGGCTACATCTTCCCACTGGTAACGAACACTTTCTACCATATAGTCCGGCCATGAAACGGTTGATGTGAACCAGTTCGGTGTCTTATCCCCAGGCGCTCCTGCAGGGAGTCCGGACATCATAACCAGCTTCTTTACACCAAGCTTTCCTGCCAGTGTTGCGGTATCATAAATCGTCTTTGTATGCAGTTCTCCCATTTCTCCCGGGCAGAGCTGGTTACCGGAGCAGTTCAGTGCTGCGATCTCCATGCCTCTTTTATCTAATTCTGCTTTATAGTCTGCAAGTTTCTTCTCGTCTGCAAGTAATTCCTGTGTCGGCACGTGTTTGCATCCGCCCCAGCCTCCGGCTGTCATCTCTACTGCATTGATTCCGAGTGATTTTACCTTATCGAGCATGTCTGTGAAAGACAGGTCTCCGTATACATCTGTACAAAGTGCTAATTTCATATATTTTTACCTCACATTATTCTCTCTAAATTTTATCTAAAAAGCTCTCGTTCTATTCTCTCTCTTGCTTCCGGTGCCTGCTTGTCCATCTTCTCCGGAAAACCGAACATTGATACACATGCGATGTTGTCTCCGCCGGCTTTTGGTGCATCCGGTTTTAACTGTTTATTGGCGAAATCCATCTCACGGAGTGTCTCAAAGATTCCGTCAAAATCTACGTCTCCTTCACCCATTGCGAGATGCTGATGGATCGTCACGTCTGCTTTTCCTCTTCCATTTAACCACGGCGGATTTGCGATATAACGGCAGTCCAGTGTCTGATTATAGGTGTCTGCGAACAGTACATGTGTCAGATCATCGCCTGCGTATTTTAACATGGATCGTACATCCCCTTTTCCTTCATCATAGAAGAAACCATGTGGTGCAGAATATACATATCCAAGATATGGCGAACGGAAGGATTTGACCATGTCGCAGGTCTCGTTATTCAGCTCACAGAAATCATATGGATGAGACTGGATCTCTACACGGATCTTGTTCTTCTCAATGATCGGAAGCAGTTCTTCCATAGATTTGAACCACATGCCGTTACATATTTCCTGCTGATTCGGATCACCGGATAATTCTGTGTTGATAACCGATACTCCCATATCTGCTGCGATCTCGATCATGCGTTTCCAGTTGGCAACTGCAAACTGTCTCTGCTCTTCTGTCGGTCCCGACCAGCGGTATACTACGATGAAAGAAGAAAGTTCTACACCTGTTTCTCTTAATGCTTTTCTATATTCCATCTCACATTCTTTGGAGAATAATGGATGCTTATAAAATGGATTGATCCTTGGATGTGGAGACTGTTCGATATATTTATATCCCCAGTCTGCTACCTGGTGTACCATCCAGTTGATGTCCATAGATTGTTTTGCAAGTACGTCTACGTCAAATGCGATCTTCATCTGCCCTGCCTGCCTTTCTTAGATTTATTTATAAAATTCTGGTTTTTCGTCAATTGTGATATCTACAACGGTCTGTGTATCTCTTGCTTTTGATGCAGCGGCTGCTGTTACCTGTCCTACATATCCGTCCCATGCTGTAGGTCCGTCTACTCTTCCTTCTTTTGTTGCATTGATCCATTCCTGAACTTCTACGTTATAAGCTTCTACGAATCTTGTTGACCAGTCACTGTGAATCGCATGTCCTCTCTGGGCTTTTGCACATACTTCGATGTTTGCTGGTTCCGGAAGATTTAAGATTGCATCTTCGCAGCATACTTCACACTTGATGTCATAGCAGTGTCCTGTGTTAACAAATGCTTCTACATCGATTCTGACTCCTGACTTTGTTGTAAGGATCATGATCTGTGGATCCATCAGATTCGCATGTGTTCTTCTTGTATTCTTTGCAAATACAACTTCTGCTGTTGCGTAATCTTCATCCAGAAGCCATCTGAGTACATCGATCTCATGGATCATGGAGTTCTCTACTGCCATTGGTGTTGTGTAGCTTTCATCTACAGCTGGATTTCTGTGTGCACAGTGGAGAAGCAGCGGTTCACCATATTTTCTTGTCTGGATTGCTTCTTTTAACTGACGGTATCCTGGGTCGTATCTTCTCATGAATCCGACCTGTACAAGCTGTTTGCCTCCTGCGATCTCTGCATCTACGATTCTCTTACATGCTTCTGCTTCCGGTGCAAGCGGCTTCTCACAGAATACATATTTTCCGGCTTTGATCGCTGCCATTACATACTGCTCATGGAATGGGTCAATAGTTGTTATGATAACTGCATCGATATCATCAGATGCGATCATCTCTTCTCCGTCGCTGTAGAATTTGCATCCGTATTTTTCAGCTACGCTTTTGCCAAATTCTTCATTTACATCTGCACATGCTACTACTTTTGCTCCCTGCAGTTTGTTGTTGATTCGTTCGATGTGTGTTCTTCCGATTGCTCCTACACCAACTACGCCGACTCTTAATACTTCGTTCTGTTTCATTTTTGTTGTCCTCCTGAATTTTTCTATTTTCTTACTTTTTGTTTAGCGAGCTCGTGCTCGTTATTTTTTACAAAATATGGATTTCATTTTAGAAATCCTTCTTATTTATTTATACTATATTCTCTGTCTGTTCTTATATTGCTTTCTTATGCTTTGTTCTTCTGTCTGTGTTCCACATATGCTATGATCAGGTCCGCTGCGTCTTCCAGGCTGATCTTGCTTGTATTGATCATCATATCATAGTTGCCGCAGTCGCCCCATTTCTGTCCTGTGTAATACTGGTAATAGTCCGCTCTGTTCTTATCTTCCTTGTGCAGGTCTTCCACGGATGCATTGCCATACAGTTCTTTTGTCCTCTTTTCTTTGAATTCATCATCTGCATAGATGAAAAATGAATAATGATTTTCAAGATTCTTCAGGACAAAATCTGCACATCTTCCAAGAAATACACAGGTTTTCTGGCTTGCAAGCTTCTGTATCACCTTTGCCTGTTCCAGAAACATCTGATTATATACCGGAATATTACCGATTCCCATAACACCCGTGATACCTGCGGTTCCAATCCCGCCTTTTTCATATGCCAGCTGATTGACCGACTCTATACTCACTGACTCAGCTCCAATCTCTTGTGCTGCCAGATAAAGGATCTGGCGGTCATAACATCTGGTTCCAAGCTTCTTCGCCAGGATATCACTCAGTTCCTTGCCGCCGCTTCCATACTGACGGCTGATCGTGATCACCGTATGTTCTTTCATGTGCTCCTCTCCTTTTTTATTCTTGCGAGCTCGTGCTCGTTCTTTATGCCATTACTATACACTTTTCAACTTCTGATGTCTATTGATAATTTTGACTAAGTTTTGTGGGGAAATTTGGGAGATTTTAACAAAAGATGAGCCACATACGAATCATTCGTATATGGCTCATCTCTTTGTTCATATTATTTTTCGTACTATTCTTTAAAATCAAAGGTGTCATTTTTTCCATAAGCGAATCTGCTATACGGTTTCCCTTATCATTTAAGATTTTTTGTTTTTGTTCACGCCCCCATTCTACAGCTTTCTGCAGATCTTCTGGTCTTTCACTTAATACAACATGATCGTCTTTCATAATACAGACACCTCCTATCTCTTCTCATATTTGATACCTGCATTATAGCAGTTTTTCAGAAAACTATCAGCCGCCTTTTGTAAATCTTTTATATTTTTTGCTACATTATTCCAGTCTACGGCATCATTAAATAACATTTCTTAAATCATTCAAACTATTCACTCTTCAATCACCTCTCATATTTTATCGAATTTTTCTTTTTACTATTTATAACTAATATTGTTTTTTGCTATATTTATAAATTTATTTTATTTGATTT
>OCHA01002556.1_pt1 | contig 10485 bp, 12 predicted proteins | sample 1538591 | NCBI WGS metagenome assembly OCHA01 (sample SAMN04571710, study PRJEB22368) | human gut metagenome | biome: human gut; material: stool | host: Homo sapiens | place: Luxembourg | collected 2012-09-06 | reverse complement strand
ATCGGCTCTTTCTGGATTAACTTTAACTACGACATCCGGTGTCTCAATCTGGAAAGTCTTGGCGCTGGCGATATTGGAGGCGAGCAGTGTTCCGTGTACGCCGACCGTCTCATCGAATTCGTCATCGAAGGATTCCAGCTTTTCTTCGGCAACTCCGCTGCGTGTCAGGAGCTTTTTGACATCGGTTTTGGATAATTCGAGTGGTTCCGGTTCTTCCTTGGCCTGTTCGATCATTTCGTTCAGGTTGTCGTGGATGTTGCGGACCACTTCATAGTTACTTTCTTCGCCAAGAGTGTCACTTACGAGTGCCTGGAAGGTTGTCTTCTGGTCGCCTGCAGTCAGTGGTGTGGTGCTTCCAAGGACATGCTCTACGAAATAAGGCTGTAACTCTTCCGGTTTTTTCGTATAATAAAGGACATTATGTACGTCAGTTGCACGGTCCTGGAATGCAGGGAATAAGAATCCTTTGACCGGAGCCTCTACGAACCAGTCGCGGATACGGTCTTCGATATTATTGGTCTGTGCGTTATAAGTAAGTCCGGCTTTTGTAAGATTGACCGGGCAGATACTGCAGAGGATGTGTTCATATACGGTGTCGGATGCGTCCTCCATCTCCAGACCGTCCTTGGTCTTACCTGGAACATCGTATACGGCATGGATCAGGATGATGTAGTAGTTCTCGCCATATTCATAACTTTCTACGACCTTATCATAGAATTCTTCCAGCAGCAGGTCATCCTGAAGTTTGCTGTTCTTTAATTTCATAAGGAATTCCTGTGTGCCGCCGTTTAATTCCTGGTCGAGTGGGAATTCCATGTTGATGAGGTTCTTTCCGATCGTTCCGGAAAGCGTGTGTTTGAATATATCAAAATATTTGAAAGCCTCTTCTTCCGGTAAAGATAAGAAGGCTTTCTTCATTTCCATTTTTTTCTCTTTTTCATGATCCACGTAGCATCCGCAGATACGTGTGATGGCACAATTTTCAGGAGAAAACTGTTTACGGATTTCTAATACTTCTTTTTTGTTCATATTTGCCACTTCCTTATTATCATATGCTGGGAGGATATTTAATCCCGGTATCATAAAATGTTAGCATATCAGCCGGGAAAAAACAATCATTGACCATTGTAAAAGATGGGGCGTGAACGTATAATAGTAGATAGAATATGTCAAAATACGTAACTATTCAACACTGGAAAATATGGGAAAGGGGATAGTTATAGTAAAGAAGAAAGGGAAAGAAGAATATGGGAAATATATTCGACATTTTAGGACCGGTTATGGTAGGTCCGTCCAGCTCGCACACAGCGGGAGCGGTCAGAATCGGTATGGTCGCAAGACAGTTGTTCGGCCGTCAGCCGGAGAAGGCAGAAGTTATCTTACATGGTTCTTTTGCCGCAACAGGAAAGGGACATGGAACGGACCGGGCACTGATCGCCGGTTTATTGGGGATGATGCCGGACGATATGCGTATACCGGACAGTTATGAAGTTGCAAAAGACATGGGGATGGATTTTGTAATGAAGAATAAGAACATCAAGGGTGCACATCCGAATACCGCCCAGATCATTATGGAAGCAGAAGGTGTGCCGCAGATGAAGATCCAGGCACATTCCATCGGAGGCGGACGTATCTGCGTCTGTAAATTAGACGGGATTGATGTGAATTTCAGCGGAGAGAGCTGTACGCTTATTATCCGTAATGTGGACGAGCCGGGACGGATCATGGAGGTTGCTGCGGCACTCAGTAAAGCCGAGATCAATGTGGCGACCATGCAGGTGTTCCGTGACAAGCGTGGCGGAACGGCCGTTATGGTTGTTGAGACAGATCAGGTGATTCCACAGAGTGCAATCGATGAACTGGAGAGCAAGCCGGGAATTATCCGTGTGAAATTTCTTGATCCGAATGGATCGGTATAGATAATGGAGGAAAAGAACATATGTCATATCAGTCAATGGAAGAGGCGAAACTGAGAGGGGAAAAAGAGAACATTCCATTCTGGAAAGCAATCCAGTTAGAAGATGCACAGGAACGGGATGTGAAGATAGAAGATTCCTGGGAAAAGATGAAATATATGTGGCAGGCCATGCTGGATGCGCTGGACGCTTATGAGCCGGACAAGGTATCAAGAAGCGGACTTGTTGGAACCGAGGGCGGACTTATGGACAATTACCGCGAAACAAAAGAACCGTTGTGTGGTGATTTCGTCGCAAAGGTGATGTCGAATGCACTGAAGATGGGATGCAACAATGCCTGTATGAAACGAATTGTTGCGGCACCGACAGCAGGAGCCTGTGGTGTACTTCCGGCAGTACTTGTTACTTATTATAAGGAATACAATGTTCCGGAAGAGAAGATGATAGAGGCGATGTATGTGGCGGCCGGGCTTGGTCAGATCATTGCCAACCGGGCATATCTCGCAGGAGCATCGGGAGGATGCCAGGCGGAGATCGGTTCCGGTTCCGGAATGGCAGCCGGAGCAATCTGTTACATCAAAGGTGGAGATACCGATCAGATCGGACATGCCTGTGCGATGGCATTGAAGAATCTGATGGGGCTTGTATGTGATCCGGTTGGAGGACTGGTAGAAGTTCCGTGTGTGAAGCGTAATGTAGGCGGTGCGGTGAATGCACTGGCGGCAGCGGACATGGCACTGGCGGGAATTACCAGTAAGATACCTGTCGATCAGGTGATTGATGCGATGAAAGAAGTCGGAGATAAGATGGACGTATCATTAAGAGAAACCGGTATCGGAGGAGTTGCCGGAACACCTGCAGCACAGGAAGTAGTAGAAAAATTAGGGATGTAGCGCAAGCTACATCCCCTTTTTATGAGAGCGTTGTTTTTAAATCGGTGCTATGAAAATAAGCGTGAGCTTTATCGAATAATTTGTTACACAGGACTGTATAAACAGAACCAAACAGGTTGGCTCCGATTCTAAGTGCTACCGCATATGGCATTCCAAACAGACCGGAAGCAATGGAAAGTGCACCGAACGTATTGAATACCGTCTGCCAGGAATATCCTGCTGAATAACCGACACCGATACCGCCGATGATTCCGATGTAAGCATACATAGATTTCGGAAGAACCGTATACAGCATAATGAATAACAGGCTTCCTACGATATTGAACATCCAACGCTTTCCGGAACGGGCAACGCAGTCATTCGTAAATGGCAGACATACGGACATACAGGCGATTCCTGCCCACATGGCTCTTGGAAGTCCGAGCAGGGACATGATGAGCATGGCGGATGACACGATGAATGTCAGCTTGATATACCATCTGCTCCGTGCGGAATGGATGTTGAATTCCTGAAAAAGATGAGAGAATTTCCGCTGGTAAGGACGGTTCTTCTGGTTCTTATAGAAGATGATCATGCAGAGGAGCATTCCGACAAGGAGTCCTTCCAGTCTTAAAAGGTAGGCATGTCCGCTTACATCATATCCAAATAATAATAGATAGCCAAGGACAAAAGTAGAGTGATTGTACATGATCACATTGTGGCATCCGAGGATCATCAGCAGCATAATACAGACTGCATTGACAAAGAATGCCGGAACCGGGGATACCATGTTGGCAAGGCGGGGACCTGTCATGAGGATTGCGTAGATGCCTGCGATAGAGGCAAGTCCGTGTGTGGTCCGGATTCCGAAGTCGGCCTGTCTGAGAACGAGTACGACCAGAAGTACGGTAACTCCGACAACACTGTTGTCATTTCCGATAAATTTACTATATAACGATACGACTGCAACACAGAATGCCATTACAAGATATACCTTAAAATTGTAAATGAGGATGTGACGTCTTTTTTCCTTTTTATCGGTTGTATTTTTGATCAGCTGCTTGGAGCCGGTCGAGCTAAGTTGTAGTTCCTGGTAAAATGTCATGGTAGAATCTCCTTTATTTATTTCTGCGAAGAAAGAATCTCGTTTGCTTCACGGATTAGTTGGAATAAAGTCTCGAATTTTTCTTTCTCCATATTTTTCTGTAATGTATAGAGTGGATCCAGATAGTAATAGTACATACGGTCAATCTCATCCTTTCCGGCATCAGTGATGCGGATGCAGTAACTGCGCCGGTCAGATGCAGATGCCTCCTTCCGGATGAATCCTTTTGCTTCCAGATGGTCGGTCAGCCGGCTTACGATGGTCTTACTGATGCCCATGGCACTGGTAATCTGCCTTGGAGTCAGCGGCTCTTCCGAAAGTGCAATCCGGAACAGGAAATCAATCTCCTGAGCAGAAGTGTGTTCTGATTTTCCGGATTTTCGGATCGCCATACTTGCAAAATGCCGGAGATCGCCTTGCTTTGATACGATATTGGTCCAGTTTTTGTCTTTCATAGTTGCTCCTTTATAATAGTTTACTTTGTAAACAATTGTGATAAGTAATATAATAGATATAATTGGAAATGTCAAGGGCATCTATGTAAGTACCTTCGTCTTATAAAAATAAAAAAAGTTTGTAACGAATTGAGAAAAAATGACTCTTAATAGTAAAAGAAGATATAAATGAGAGAAGAGAGGTGAGTTCATGGAATCTTTTGAGGAAGTATATCAGAAATATTTAAAAGAGGTATATTATTTTCTGCTGAGATTATCCGGAGACAGGGAAACAGCAGAAGAACTTACCCAGCAGACATTTGCCATTGCATTTGAAAAATTGGGAAATTTCAGAGGCGAATGTAAATTATCGGTGTGGTTATGTCAGATTGCAAAGCATGAATATTATGCGTGGACAAAAAAGCAGAAAAGATATGCAAATGAATTAGATGAAAATCAGGCAGATCAAAGGGAGGACTTGTTAAATGGCATAATCAATCAGGAAAATGGACAGATCATCCGAAAGATTCTACATGACTTACAGGAACCGTATAAAGAAGTATTCATGCTGCGGGTGATGGGAGAGGTATCATACAGAGATATCGGACAGTTATTTTCAAAAAGTGAAAGCTGGGCGAGAGTAACCTATTACAGAGCCAAGAAAATGATCGTAGAAAAGATGGGAGGCGCAGGCGATGATGAAATGTGAGATTATCAGAGATCTGATACCGTTATATCTGGATAATGTATGCAGCGAAGATAGCAGAAAACTGGTAGAAGACCATTTATCAGAATGTAGTGAATGCAGGAAATATATGAAGGAATTAGAAACGGAACTGGAAATGGTGAAAGAGAAAAAAGAAGTAGACCTGGATGAAAAGCGGTTGTTACAGGAAGGAGCGGAGCGTATGAAGGAAATCGGCAGAAAAAGTATCGTAGATAAGATGATTATTGTAGATACATTACTAAATTTCTTATTGATCATAACGGCTGTGGTATTGTGCAAACGGCAGATAGATATCGAAGGTGCCGATGCAGGATATTATATAGCAGCCATGGTATTCAGTTTTGGATTTATTATCGCGTTTTTCGTATGTGACTGCATCACACTGGTTCAGAAATGGAAGAGAAGAAAAATGCAGACGGAATGGGAGTATAAACAGATTCCAATCTGTGAAAGTTATGCGAAGATATCTATAGGGATAAAAGTAATCATTGTATTTATGCTGGTATGTGCGGCTTGTATATTGGGATTTTCACAGTTTGGAGGAATGTTTGCCGGTTGATTTATGATTATGAGTAAACAAGGCTTGAATGGAAAGTGTCCATTCAAGCCTGATTTATTTTTTTAATTTCATTTTTTCTTTGAAATCATCGTATTTTCCGATCACTTTACATGGAACCCCTGCTGCAACAACTCCATCCGGAATGTCTTTTGTAACAACACTTCCCGCTCCGATTATCACATTATCTCCGATGCTGACATCATAAAGTAATGTGGTATTTGCTCCAATAAAAACATTATTTCCTATTTTTATTTTGGCATATTCCACCGGAAATTTTTATAACTATTTGATTTAATAGTAACTTGACAAGTATAGTTGTCATCTGTTAGAATTTGAATGACAAGAAAAGTTGTCAAAATATAATTGATAAAGGGGATGAGCATTTGCCTTTACTAAACCGATTAAAGGAATACAGGTCAAGACTCGGCGTCAATCAGACCGAGATGGGAAAGCTCGCGGGCGTATCCAGACAGACAATCAGCCAGATAGAGAGAGGGGACTATTCGCCGTCAGTAACACTCGCATTAAAGATTGCGAAGATTTGTGAAGTCAGTGTAGAAGATATTTTTATATATGAGGAGGAGATAAATGATGAAGGAAAAGAAAAGTAGTTATTTTACTGCAACGTGGAAGATGCTGGCGGCAGTGGTAATCGGAGGAATCGCCGGAGGCGTGTCGGTAGTCATCTATGAACTGATGAAAAAAGGAATAGATGCAGGAATCAGAACGATTAACGGAATGATTCAGCAATGTATATTTCCGGTTTTGATCGTGATTGCCATTGTTACGATAGTTGTTGGTGAATACAGTTTATACCGGTTAAAGAATGTATATAAAGAAATGAACGAGGCCGATGAAGACAGATTCTATGAATTGGATTACGAAGAAGAAAAATGGGGAGCGTGGACCAGCGGGATTAATTTGGTGTCACAGGTGGCCTGCATCATAATTTTATCCTTTGGATATTCTTTGAAGTATATAGAATCAGGAAAATCCAGATATTTTTTATTTGCCTGCATTATATTCATATTGTGCTATTTCTACGATATTTATCTTTCTGTACGTTATGTAAAAGCAATACAGGCTGCACATCCGGAGAAAAAAGGTGATCCAACCTCAAGTAAATTCACGGAACAGTGGGTGGAAAGTTGTGATGAAGCAGAAAAAGAAATTATATACAAAAGTGCATATAAGACCTATATCGTATTGAACAAAGTGATACCGATATTACTGTTGCTTACATTAATAGCAAATATGTTCTTGAATACTGGTATATTGGCGGTTCTTGTTGTAGCTGTGATCTATCTGGTCACAGGAATGACGTATATCAGATCCAGCATGGTTTCAAAAGCGAAAAAGCTTGGATAACGAGCAGTTGGCAGGTTCTATTGCAGATTTTGGTATGTAAATGAAGGCATCAGGCAGGTTCTGATGCCTTCATGATAGAAAATTCTATATAATAATCAATTGAGTTAAGGGACGTTTCGTTCCAATCATGAAATACATCAATAAATATATCAAAAAATTTTCAAAAAATTATAATAAAAAAAATAAAAATGTTGAATTATCACGTATTCCCAATATGGGAACAACGTTAATATACGCAGGATAGATTCTATATGAAGTATGGAACTTGAAGAATAAAATTACCTGTGAATATACTTGATAATATAATTATTATCGTATTGAAATACTGTAAAGATAAGTTTATACTAAGAGGAAAAGCCTATGACTCATACAAATTTATTAAAGACAGCTTCTGTTGATGAACGATTCCAATATTATGAAAAGTTAGTCGCAGAACTGACGATGATGAGCGATATGTTCATGCGGAACGTGTTAAATATTCTGGAATGTGCGGAATATGTATTAAGAGTTATTACTGAAAATGATGATCTGGAATTAACAGAAGTTGTTGTTCAGAAAGATTACAAGAATTTACAGGGAAGATCAGCTGTACTTGACTGTGTGGCTGTGAATGGCAGGAAAGAAATATATGATATAGAAGTACAGCAGGAAAAAGCCGGGGCAAGTCCAAAAAGATTGCGCTACCATAGCAGTATAATAGACGCACATAGTCTGTTTGCAGGAGAAGATTTTGAAAAACTGCCGAAATCGAAGGTCATTTTTATTGTAGATGAGGAATCAGATGCTGGAGTTGAACCTATCTTACATATCAAACGGACTGTAAGAGAAACAGGTGGAGATTATAATGATAAAAGTGAAATTATATATATTAACGCCCGGCTAAAAGAAGATACAGAACTGGGCAGATTGATGCATGATTTTCACTGTACAAAAGCAGAGGACATGTATAGCGAAGTATTGGCAGATCGGGTAAGAGTATTGAAAGAGACACAGGAAGGAGTGGAGATTATGTGTAAAGAGATGGATAAGATTTACAAAGCGGGAGAGTTAATAGGAGAAGAGCGTGGAAAAGAAAAAGGAAAATATGAAACAGCAATGAAGTTGCTTGAATTAGGAGCAAGGGAAGACATGATAGCAGAAGCAGTAGGACATAGTGTAGAAGAAATAAAACGTTGGAAGAACGATATGAAACGCCAGTGATGATATTGTAATAAATTAGAAAAATGGAAAAAGGAGAACCTATTATGAAAGTATTCGTATACAGAAAATGCAGCACCTGCATGAAAGCATTAAAATGGCTGGAAGCACACAACGTAGAATATGAAGAACGAGCAATTAAAGAAGAAAATCCAACTTACGAAGAATTAAAAGAATGGTACACAATGAGCGGACTCTCACTCAAAAAATTCTTCAATACCAGTGGCATGTTGTACAAGCAGATGAACCTGAAAGATAAACTAAAAGAAATGACCGAAGATGACCAGTTAAAACTCCTGGCAACCGACGGAATGCTCGTAAAACGCCCACTCGTAATCGGAGACAACTTCGTTCTGCCCGGATTCAAAGAAAAAGAGTGGGAAGAAAAGTTGCTATAAGTTAAGATACATTATCATAATTATATGAATTTCCAGTAAACATCAGATGCCCGGAAAAATAAAAAAATATATTTTGATATTCAAAATACTTGACAAACAAAATTTCTTGATTTATACTTTGACAGTCAAAATAATTTAGAATCAAAATAAATCAGAGGTATTTAGAATGACTGGAAGAATATGTGGGACAGGATCTTGCGTGCCATCATTTGCAATGGATAACAATGACATTGCAAAACTGGTTGATACCAGTGATGAGTGGATCCGGGAGAGAACCGGAGTCGTGAGACGTCATATCATCAGAGAAGAGACGACGGTATCCATGGCCGTCCAAGCCGGACGACAGGCACTTGAAAATGCAGGGATTACTGCAGACGACGTGGATCTGATCATCGTTTCTACGATTTCTTCAAATGTGATACTTCCATGTACAGCCTGTGAAGTGCAGAAAGAACTCGAAGCAAAGCGTGCAACCTGTTTTGATCTGAGTGCGGCATGTACCGGATTCGTAGTCGCTTATAATACAGCGGCGGCGTATCTGAATGCGGGTGTGTATCAGACGGCTCTGATCATTGGCAGTGAAAGTTTGTCGAACCTGACGAACTGGAAGGACCGTGGAACATGCATCCTGTTCGGAGACGGTGCCGGAGCAGCGGTACTGAAAAGTGAAGATATGAGATATTATCTTCCGGTGACACACTCCGATGGTTTCAAAGGAGAAGCACTGTGCTGTCGGAGCAGATATGACAGAAGCGAGTTATCGCCGGAAGATCTGCCGAAGCCGGATGAAAAAGAATATCTGATGCAGATGGATGGAAGAGAAGTATTTATGTTTGCAGTAAAGAGCGTGCCGCAGGCAGTAAAAGAAGTACTGGAAAAAAATAATGTAGCCCAGGAAGAAATCAGCTTTTATATCTTACATCAGGCGAACAAAAGAATCGTAGAAGCAATCGCAAAGCGGCTGGGCGAGTCGTTGGAAAAATTTCCGATGAATCTGGAAGAATACGGAAATACATCTTCCGCAAGCATTCCGATTCTTCTTGATGAACTGAACAGGGCCGGAAAGTTGCAAAAAGGTCAGAAGATTATCCTCGCAGGATTTGGCGCAGGACTTACCTGGGGCGCAAGTATTCTGGAATGGTAAAAAACAGTAAAAACAAATATGAGAAGGAGAACAAAAACATGTTAGAACAGATTAAAAAAATGGTAGCAGACAACTTAGGAGTAGAGGAAAGCAAGATCACAGAAAATGCATCATTCAAAGATGACCTCGGAGCAGATTCCCTGGATCTTTTTGAACTGACAATGGCACTGGAAGATGAATACGGAATCGAGATTCCATCCGAAGATCTGGAAAAGATCGTAACAGTAGGCGATGTTGTAGAGTACGTAAATGCTCACAAAGAGTAAGAAATACAGGATAGTAACACAAAAATGAGATTATAAAAAGACAGGGAGTATAGAGATTATGCAGACAGAAGTAACCAGATTATTAGGAATTGAATACCCGATCATCCAGGGCGGTATGGCCTGGGTGGCAGAATATCATCTGGCAGCAGGTGTATCCGAAGCCGGCGGACTGGGACTCATCGGTGCAGCAAGTGCTCCGGCAGACTGGGTAAGAGATCAGATCCGTAAGGCGAAAGAACTGACAGATAAACCGTTCGGTGTCAACATCATGCTGATGAGTCCTTACGCAGATGAAGTTGCGAAAGTAATCGTCGAAGAAGGCGTAAAAGTTGTGACCACCGGCGCAGGTAATCCGGAAAAATACATGAAGATGTGGAAAGAAGCCGGAGTAAAAGTTATTCCAGTTGTTGCTTCTGTGGCCCTGGCAAAGAGAATGGAACGCTGCGGTGCGGATGCACTGGTAGCAGAAGGTTGTGAAGCCGGCGGACATATCGGCGAG
>OCHA01002551.1_pt1 | contig 10509 bp, 8 predicted proteins | sample 1538591 | NCBI WGS metagenome assembly OCHA01 (sample SAMN04571710, study PRJEB22368) | human gut metagenome | biome: human gut; material: stool | host: Homo sapiens | place: Luxembourg | collected 2012-09-06 | reverse complement strand
GCCGCCGCCGATGTGGCGCTGGGCCGTATTGATTTTGAGTATATGGTGGAGTAATTTCCCGCGCCATACAATAGAAAACTCCCTGTCCGCACCGGGCAGGGAGTTTTTTGCGTCTTATATCACCTTATGCTCCATCCATTTCCCGCGGGCAAACCGCACAAGGAAACACAGGCTGCGGCAGATCCAGTCGATGAACATACCGAACCAGACTCCGGTCAGCCCTAAGTGGAACTGCAGAACGAAGATATAGCTCAGGATCACGCGGAACAGCCACATGCTGACGATGCTGACCGACATCGTAAACTTGGCGTCGCCGCCCGCGCGCAGGGCGTTGGGCAGGGTAAAGCTCGTCGCCCAGAAGAAGATGCTGAACAGGTTGAACCAGTGGACCACGTGGGTACACATGGCGGATGCCTCCGCCGAGAGGTTGAACCAGGTCACAACCTCGGGCATCAGGAAGAACAGCGCCGCGTTCGCGACGGCCAGCCCCGTGATGGCGATGCCCAGCAGCGTGACGGAATAGCGCTGCGCCTGCTTTTTCTCGCCTGCGCCAAGGCACTGCCCGATGACCGGGATCATGGCAAGGCTCATCGTGTTGCCGGGGATGTTCGCCAGCGTCGAGACCGAGTTTGCCACGGCATTGGCCGCGATAGCCGAGGTGCCTAAGGTAGACGTCAGGCTGCTGACACACAGCTTGCCGATCTGGAACATGCCGTTTTCCAGACCCGACGGGATGCCGATGGACAAAATCTGCATGATGGGCCTGCGCCGGGGCCGCAGGTCAGCGAAGCGCTGCACGCGCAGGGGATTGTGCAGATCCTGGTTCTGCCACAGGATGAACACCGCAGCGAACACACGCCCGATCAGCGTGGCCAGCGCCGCGCCGATAACGCCCATGCCGAAACCGTAGATCAGCAGCGCGTTGCCCGCAATGTTGATGACGTTCATGACAAGGCTGGCCAGCATACTGATGCGGCTGTTGCCCTGCGCACGGAACAGCGCCGCGCCGCCGTTGTACAGGCCGATGAAGGGGTAGGACACCGCACTGATAAGGAAGTACTGCTGCGCAAACCGCATGACATCCTCATCAATGCTGCCGAACACCATCCGAAGGATCAGGCGGGAGAGCAGCATACAGACAACACCCACCGCAACCGTAGAGATGCCCAGCACGCTGTACAGCTGGGCGGCGCTGCGGCTGGCGTTTTCCTCATCCCGGCGGCCCAGATACTGGCTGGCAATGACCGCCGGTAGCCAGCGCGGACAAAATCTGAATAATCAAAATATTCAGGCTGTCCACGAGCGATACGCTGGAGACAGCGGCCTCGCCCACACCGGCGACCATCAGCGTGTCGGCCATGCCCATCGTGACGCTTAATGTCTGCTCCAGCAGCAGGGGCCAGATCAGGGTGAACAGCGCCCGCCTGGTAAACAGGGAACCTTGTGATTTTGCAGTGGCTGCCATGGTAAACTCCCATCCTCTTTTACTTGGATTTTACCATTAGTATACAGCAAAATCTATGCGAAATCAAGGGTTTGACACTTGTGCAAAAAATGCCCGCGGACGCTGTAGCTGCACTCTGTACAGCAAAAATCCGCAAAAATCAAATCGCAAGGATTTTGCCCACTTTTGCGGCGGCAAAAAGCCCCGGCCACAAAAGCTGGTGGCCGGGGCAGATCATGCGGCGGCTTGCAGAGGCCGCAGAGGGGCGGTGGTTAGAAGTCGACCTCGGTGTCGTAGTAGCAGCACTTCAGCAGCTTTTCCATCTCCTCCTGGGTCGGCTGGCGCGGGTTGGAGCCGGTGCAGGCGTCGGCAATCGCGTTCTTTGCAATCTCGGGCAGTCTCTCAAGGAATACGTTCTCGGGGACAAAGCCCTGCTCGGCGGGGTAGGAGTCGGGGCCGTAGTGGCCGATGCAGTGCGGAATGTTCAGATCGTCGTTCATGCCGCGCAGATACTGGATGAGCAGCGCGACCTTCTCGTCGTCGTTCTCGCCGCCCAGGTGCATCTTGTCGGCAATGACGCCATAGCGTGCCTTGGCGGTGGGATCCTTCGCGTTGTAGGCGATGACCTTGGGCAGGTACATGGCGTTGGCTGCGCCGTGGATGATGTGTGCGCCGTAATCGGCAAACGCCGCGCCGGTCTTGTGGGCCATGCTGTGCACGATGCCGAGCAGCGCGTTCGAGAACGCCATACCGGCCAGGCACTGGGCATTGTGCATCGCGTCGCGCTTATCCATATCGCCGTTGTAGCTGCCGACCAGATCCGCCTGGATCATCTCGATGGCGTGCAGGGCCAGCGGATCGGTAAAGTCGCAGTTCGCGGTGGAGACGTAGGCCTCGATGGCGTGGGTCATGGCGTCCATGCCGGTGTGGGCGACGAGCTTCTTGGGCATCGTGTGGGCCAGCTCGGGGTCAACGATGGCGACATCGGGCGTGATCTCAAAGTCGGCAATGGGGTACTTGATGCCCTTCTGGTAATCGGTGATGATCGAGAAGGCCGTGACCTCGGTGGCCGTACCGGAGGTGGAGGAGATGGCGCAGAAGTGGGCCTTGCGGCGCAGCGGCGGGATGCCGAACACCTTGCACATATCCTCAAACGTGATGTCGGGATACTCGTACTTGATCCACATGGCCTTGGCTGCGTCGATGGGGGAGCCGCCGCCGATTGCGACGATCCAGTCGGGCTGGAACTTTTCCATGGCGGCAGCACCCTTCATGACCGTCTCCACGGACGGGTCGGGCTCGATGCCTTCAAACAGCTCTACCTCCATGCCGGCCTCTTTTAAGTAGGCCTCGGCGCGGTCCAGGAAGCCGAAGCGCTTCATCGAACCGCCGCCGACGCAGATCATGGCGCGCTTGCCGGGCAGCGTTTTCAACGCTTCCAGCGCGTGGGGGCCGTGGTAAAGGTCACGGGGTAAAGTAAATCTAGCCATAGGGTTTGCCTCCTTTAAAAATAGCTCTCTCGGACTTTGACAACTAAATATCAAAATTTGCTATTAACAGTATACACCTTATGTGTCTAAACGGTCAATCGACAATACAGAGAATTTTCCGGCGATAATTCAGCATTTTGCCAGTGGAACACTCATAGGCTGTTCTATGGGGAAGGGGGCAGGAGCTATGCGTCCGATCACGCCGCAGCAGAATACAAAAATGCGCCTGCGCATGCGGCTTTTGGCGGCGGTGCTGGCGGTGGGGTGCCTGGGTGGGCTGACGGTGCGGCTGTTTGTGCTGATGCTGCGCGACCCCGGCGGCTACGCGGCACGCGCCGCCGACCAGCAACTGCGCGGGGCCACGCTGCCCGCCGCCCGCGGGGAGATCTATTCCGCCGACGGTACGCTGCTGGCCGCCAGCGAGACCTGCTGGACCATCCGCGCCGCCCCGCGGGAGATGGCCGACGACGCCGTAGAACCGGCTGCGCGGGCGTTGAGCGAAATTTTAGAGCTGGACTACGCCGATACGCTGGCCAAATTCAGCCAGCGAACCTCCAACGACTGCCTGCTGCGCCGCCGCGTGGATAAGACGATGGCCGACGCTGTGCGGGACTGGTGCCAGGCGAACGGTGTGGACGGCATACAAATTCGGCAGGATACCCGCAGGGGGATTTTATGGGCGGCATTTTAGGCTTTACCGACGTGGACAACGCGGGCCTGTGGGGGCTGGAGCTGCGCTACAACGACGAATTGACCGGGCAGAACGGGCGCATCCTGACCGCCAAGAACGCCTGGGGCTACGATATGCCGACCCACTACCAGACGCTGGTGGACGCCGTGCCCGGCAGCACGTTGACGCTGACCATCGACGCGAACATTCAGCACTGGCTCGAAAGCGCACTGTCCGCCGCTGTGACGGAGCATCATGTGGCCGAGCGCGGCGTCGGCATCGTGATGGACGTCCACACCGGGGCCGTGCTGGCGATGTCCTGCCAGCCCGACTACGACCCGAACGCGCCGCGGACCCTTATAAACAAGGAAGTCCGTGATGCTGTGAATGCCCTGACCGGCGAGGAGCGCAGCGCCGCGCTGCAAAAGGCCCAGCAGGCACAGTGGCGCAACAAGGCCATCAGTGACTTGTATGAGCCGGGCAGTGTGTTCAAGCTCATCACGGCGTCGGCGGCGCTGGACTCCGGGGCGTGTAAGGCCACGGACTATTTCACCTGCGCGGGTAAAATAACCGTCGCAGGCACGCGGTTCCGCTGTGCAAACGGGCATATCCACGGCACCGAGACCTTCGCCCGGGGGCTGGCTGTCAGCTGCAACCCCTGCTTTATCCAGATCGGTGCGCGGCTTGGAAAAGAACGTTTCTGCGATTACTTTGCGGCCTTCGGCCTGCGGGAGGCCACGGGCATCGACCTGCCGGGCGAGGTCAGGCGCAGCGAATACTACACCGCGGACCGGATGGGCCCGGTGGAGCTGGCGAGCTGCTCGTTCGGGCAGAGCAGCAAGGTCAGCTACCTGCAGATGCTCACGGCGGTCTGTGCGGTGGTAAACGGCGGCGAGCTGATGCAGCCCTACGTTGTGGCGAAAATCACGGCGCCTGACGGCACTGTTGTGAAGGAAGTGCAGCCGACGGTGAAGCGCCGCGTCATCAGCGCGGAGACCTCCGCCACGATGTGCCGTCTGATGGAGGGTGTCGTTACAGGCGGCACGGGTAAGCAGGCCGCGCTGGCGGGCTATCGCATCGGCGGTAAGAGCGGCACGAGCCAAAAGCTGGACAGCGCCAACGAGGGCGCGCGCATTGCGAGCTTTGTCTCCGTTGCGCCCATCGACGACCCCAAGGTCGCTGTGCTGGTCTGCCTGGATGAGCCCCACAGCTGGACGACGAGCGGCGGCGCGCTCTCCGGGCCGGTGTGCGCCGAGGTACTGGGAAAGGTGCTGCCGTATCTGGGGGTGGAGAGGGAAAGCGGCGAATAAAGACAGCCGGGCACGGGCGGATATGGAATCCGCCCCTACGTTGAATCGGGAAAGCGCAGGGTGACGGGGCTCTGCCCGTTTGCCGCTGCACTATACAAAAAACTCTGCGCCGTCCCTCTTGACATTCCCCAATCCGGTGTTATACTGGTAAAGTACGCAAACGAACAGTTAGACAACGAACAATTCGAAATCTAACTTCTTGGACCCAAAAATCGTAAAGGAGGGAAGAAATGCACGAATCATCGTATGATGACTGCGGCTGTTGCGCGGATGTCCACTTCGGCGCACTGCTGAACCAGACCTCGCGGCTCATCCGCCGTGCGCTGGATGCCCGCATCAACGCCGAGGTCAGCTCGGAGCTGTCGGGCGTGCGCGGCATGGTGCTGGGCGACATCGTCCGTGCCGAGCGCCAGTGCCGCGACGTCTACCAGCGCGACATTGAGCAGTGGTTCAACATTCGCCGCTCCAGCGTCACCGCCATGCTGCAGGGCATGGAGCAGGATGGCTTCATCACCCGCAGCGCCGTGGCGAAAGACGCCCGCTTAAAGCGCCTTATCGCCACAGAGAAGGGCCGCGCCTGTCACAAGCAGATCGAGGCAAGCATTGCGCGGTTTGAGGATGACCTGCAAAGCGGCATTGACCCGCAGCAGGCCGCCGCGGCCCGCGCTGTGCTGGAGCAGACCCTGCGCAACGCACAGCACATCCTGCAAGAGGAAAATACCAACCAAGAGAGGGGAAATACCAATTGTTAAAAACACTCGGACGTGAAACCAAGGGCTTCCGCCTGGTCTCCGTGCTGACGCCGATCTTTATGATCGCGGAGGTCATCATGGAAATGATCATCCCGAAGCTGATGGCCTCCATCATTGACAACGGCGTCACGCCGGGCAATATGCAGGTCATCTACACCGTCGGCGCACAGATGGTCGTCGCGGCGCTGTTCGGCCTGCTGTTTGGCATTCTGGGCGCGGTGGCCGGCTCCCACGCGGCCACGGGCTTTGCCCGCAATCTGCGCCGCGGCATGTTCCGCAACATCCAGACCTTCAGCTTTGCCAACATTGACAAGTACTCCACCGCGGGCCTGGTCACCCGCATGACCACCGACGTCACCAACATCCAGAACGCCTACCAGATGCTGCTGCGCATGTCGGTGCGTGCGCCCGCCAGCATGATCGTGGCGCTGATCATGTCCTACACGGTCAACCGTCGGCTGGCAAACATCTATTTGATCGCCGTCATCCTGCTGGGCTGCGCGCTCGCCTTTATTATGAGCCGCGCCACCAAGTACTTCGGCGAGGCATTCCGCAAGTACGACGACCTGAACGAGAGCGTGCAGGAGAATGTCTCCGCCATCCGCGTTGTCAAGGCCTATGTGCGCGAGAAGTTTGAGGGCGAGAAGTTCCGCAAGGCCAGCGAGAATGTGCGCAATCTGCTGATGCGTGCCGAGCTGATCCTGGCCTGGAACGCCCCGCTCATGCAGCTGACCGTCTACAGCTGCATCCTGCTCATCTCCTGGATCGGTGCCCAGCTCATCGTCAGCTCCGGCGCAACGACCTTCACCACCGGCGACCTGATGAGCATGCTGAGCTACTGCATGAACATCCTTATGAGCCTGATGATGCTGTCCATGGTGTTCGTCATGATCACGATGTCTGCAGCCTCCGCCAAGCGCGTGGCCGAGGTGCTGGACGAGCAGTCCGACCTGACGAACGGTGAGGATCCCGTTATGGAGGTCAGGGACGGCTCCGTCAAGTTCGACCACGTCAGCTTTGCCTATAAAAAGGATGGCGAGAAAGCCCTCGAGAACATTGACCTCGACATCAAGTCCGGCGAGACCATCGGCATCATTGGCGGCACCGGTTCGGCTAAGTCCAGCCTTGTGCAGCTGCTGCCGCGTCTGTACGACGTGACCGAGGGCAGCGTGACCATCGGCGGCGTTGATGTGCGCAGATATGACCTCGACACCCTGCGCAACAATGTCGCCATGGTGCTGCAGAAGAACGAGCTGTTCAGCGGCACGATTGCCGAGAACCTGCGCTGGGGCAACCCCGACGCCACCGACGCCGAGATCGAGGACGCCTGCAAGCAGGCCTGCGCCGATGAATTTATCGAGCGCTTCCCCGACAAGTACCAGACCCACATCGAGCAGGGCGGCAACAATGTCTCCGGCGGCCAGAAGCAGCGCCTCTGCATTGCCCGCGCACTGCTGAAAAAGCCCCGCATCCTGATCCTGGACGACTCCACCTCCGCCGTCGATACCGCGACGGACGCAAAGATCCGCCACTCGTTTGCGGAAAAAATCCCCGGCACGACGGTGTTCATCATCGCCCAGCGCATTTCCTCCGTGGAAAATGCGGACAAGGTCCTCGTGCTCGACAACGGCAGGGTCAGCGGCTTTGACACCCCGGCCAACCTGCTGAAAACAAATGCCATCTACCAGGATGTCTACAACAGCCAGACCAAAGGTTCCGGCGACTTTGATGAGAAGGGAGGGGAGGCATAATGGCACAGCAGCCTAAAGTCGTAAAGGTCGGCCCCGGCGGGCGCAGCAATGGTCCCCGCCCCAAGGTCGAAAACCCCGGCAAGGTGTTCAAGCGCATCCTCGCCTATGTCATGAGCCGCTATAAGGCACAGGTCATTGTGGTGCTCTGCTGCATTCTGCTGGCCGTGTTCGCCCAGCTGCAGGGCGTCATGTTCTCCCAGACGCTGATCGACAGCTACATTCTGCCGCTGCTCAAGGCGGGCAGCACGGACTTCAGCGGCCTGGCCGCGGCTATCCTGCGCGTGGCAGTCATCTACTGCGTCGGCATCGCCGCTGTCTTTGTGCAGAACCGCCTGATGGCAAGGATCACCCAGGGCACGCTGAAGGACCTGCGTGACGAGATGTTCACCCACATGCAGACGCTGCCCATCAAATACTTTGACACCCACGCCCACGGCGACATTATGTCGGTCTACACGAACGACATTGACACGCTGCGCCAGATGATCAGCCAGAGCCTGCCGCAGCTCGTCAACACGGTTGTGACCCTCGTCGGCGTGCTGGCCTCGATGCTCTATCTGAGCGTCCCCCTGACGGTGCTGGCCCTCGCGATGGTCGGCGTCATGCTGCTGGCGACGAAGTACCTGACCGGCAACTCCGGCAAATACTTCATCAAGCAGCAGCAGGAGCTGGGCAAGGTCAACGGCTACATTGAGGAAATGATGAACGGCCAGAAGGTCATCAAGGTCTTTTGCCATGAGAAAATTGCCATTGAGGAGTTCGACAGGCTCAACGATGAGCTGTTCCACAGCGCCGACAAGGCAAACTCCTATTCGCTGGTAGCAATGCCCGTCAACGGCCAGCTGGGCAACCTGTCCTACGTGTTCTGCGCCATCCTCGGCGGTGCGCTGGCTATCAACGGCTTCGGCGGCTTTACGCTGGGCGGCCTCGCCAGCTTCCTTGTGCTGACCCGCCAGTTCAACCAGCCCATCAGCCAGATCTCCATGCAGCTGAACTCGGTCGTCATGGCATTGGCCGGCGGTGCGCGTATCTTTGCGCTGCTGGATGAAAAGCCCGAGGTCAACGAGGGCGACATCACCCTGGTCCACGCCAAGTACGAAGCGGACGATACTGTCACCGAGACGAACGAGTCCACCGGCATGTGGGCGTGGAAACGCATGGATGCCGACGGCAAGCCCCGCTACACCAAGCTGGAGGGCGACATCGTCTTTAAGGATGTGGACTTCGGCTACGACGAGAAGAAGATCGTCCTGCATGACATCAACCTGTATGGCCGTCCGGGGCAGAAGATCGCCTTTGTCGGCTCCACCGGCGCGGGCAAGACGACGATCACGAACCTTATCAACCGCTTCTACGACATCCAGAAGGGCCGGATCCTGTACGACGGCCACGACATCAAGTCCATTGAGAAGGACGCGCTGCGCTCCTCTCTGGGCATCGTCCTGCAGGATACCCACCTGTTCACCGGCACGGTCATGGAGAACATCCGTTATGGCCGCCTGACCGCCACCGATGAGGAGTGCATGGCCGCCGCGAAGCTCGCGAATGCGGATACCTTCATCAAGCATCTGCCCGACGGCTACAACACGATGCTGACCGGCGACGGCACCAACCTGAGCCAGGGCCAGCGCCAGCTGCTGGCCATTGCCCCCGCCGGTGCTGATCCTGGACGAGGCAACGTCCTCCATCGACACCCGCACCGAGAAACTTGTGCAGGACGGCATGGACGGCCTGATGTATGGCCGCACGACCTTCGTCATTGCCCACCGCTTGTCCACCGTGCGCAACTCGGACTGCATCATGGTGCTGGAGCAGGGCCGTATCATTGAGCGCGGCACCCACGACGAGCTGATCGCCCAGAAGGGCCGCTATTACCGCCTGTACACCGGCAACTTTGCCGAGAACTCTTAAACGCAGAGAGGTCGAAAAAAGCCGCAAAACGGCATAAAATCAATCAAAACTGCCGGGATAGCATCTGCCGTCCCGGCGGTTTTTGTGCAAAATGCCGCAACAGCGCCAAAAAGTTGACGGGAAGGTAAAAAGTGGTTATAATAGGATACGTAGACACGCAAAAAGCGGTGTTTGACCACGCGGCATGAGGGAAACTACAAACAAGATTTGCCGCATAATATACATGATATACCTATAGGAGGAACAAATATGGCACCGAAGAAGATTGCACAGACCGTACTTACCGAGGGTAAGTTCTATACCATCAGCGCCGCCAACGGCAAGGTCGTTGAGGTCGCTGACTATAACATTGACAATGGCGCGAAGATCCAGCTGATGGACAACGCCAACTTTGAGTGGCAGCAGTGGAACTTCGTCGCAGCAGGCGACGGCGTTTACCGCATCCAGAACCGTTTCACCGGCAAGATGATGGATCTGGACATGGGCGGCGTCAGCGACGGCACCCGCGTCCACCAGTGGGAGGGTGCCCAGGCATCCAGCCAGCTGTGGGTCGTGGAGCCTACCAACGATGGCCGCGTCAAGATCAAGTCCAACCTGGCCGGCAAGCTGCTGGACCCCGGCATGGCTACCGAGAACGGCACCGTGCTGCAGATCTGGGCTGACGTCAACGGTGACAACCAGTTCTGGACCATCAACGAGGTCACCCGCAAGCCCAAGACCAGCGTGAAGGCCACCACCGTTAAGGCCAAGGCCGCTGCCGAGAAGGCCGCCACCGAGGTCGTCAAGGCTGCTGAGCCTGTCGTCGAGAAGGCCGTCAAGGCTGCCAAGCCTGCCGCTGAGAAGGCGGTCAAGGCTGCAAAGCCCGTCGTCGAGAAGGCCGTCAAGGCTGCCGAGCCCGTCGTTGAGAAAACCGTCGAGGCTGCAAAGCCCGTCGTCGAGAAGGCCGTCAAGGCTGCCGAGCCTGTCGTTGAGAAGGCTGTTGAGGCTGCTAAGCCCGCAGCCGAGAAGGCCGTCGAGGCCGTCAAGACCGCCGCTGCCAAGACCAACACCCGCAAGGGCGGCAAGGGCAAGCGCCGCAAGTAATTTGCCCTTGTAACTATTCCTCTGCAATTTTTGTGCTGTAACGAGAAAACCCCGCCCCGTCAGGATGCAGTTCCTGACGGGGCGGGGTTATTTTTTGT
>OCHA01002547.1_pt1 | contig 10536 bp, 7 predicted proteins | sample 1538591 | NCBI WGS metagenome assembly OCHA01 (sample SAMN04571710, study PRJEB22368) | human gut metagenome | biome: human gut; material: stool | host: Homo sapiens | place: Luxembourg | collected 2012-09-06 | reverse complement strand
ATAACCCAAGGGGCTCCCCTCCAATCCAAGGAGGGGAGCCCCGATTTGTTGGACGCTGTGCAAATGTATCGCGGACACGCGCGATCCGCGACCGTTACGCGAACAGGTCGTTCAGCGCTTCGGCCATGGTCGGATGCGTGAACATCATGTCGCGCAGTGTACTGGCCGGCGCGCCCATATCCATCGCCAGCTTGACGATGTTGATCACCTCGTGCGATTCGGCGGCGAGCAGCATCGCGCCGAGAATGCGGTCGGTGCCGTTCTCGACGAGCGCCTTCATCATGCCCTCCGGCCGACGCATCACCTGGGCCTTGGGCACCGTGGCCACCGGCAGTCGCTTGACCACGTAATCCAGTCCCGCCGCCTTCGCCTCGCGCTCATTCAGGCCCACACGCGAATACGGCGTGTGCAGGAACGTGCTTGACGGCACGTTGCGACGGTCGCTCAGCGTGTACGGGCGCGCGGAACCGTTCAGCTGAGACCATACTACGCGGTAGTCGTCCAGCGAGATGTACGTGTGCTGCGGGCCGCCGTTCACGTCGCCCAAAGCCCAGATGCCGTCGGCGGTGGTACGCAGCAGGTCGTCGACCTTCACGGCGCCGCGTTCGGTGAGTTCCACGCCCGCCGCCTCGAGATTCAGGCCCTCGACGTTCGGCGTGCGTCCGGTGGCCACCAACACCGCGTCGGTGGACAGGCACAGACGCGCTTCGGAGCCGACGTCCGACGTGCCCCTCATCGAGACGGACAGCCTGATGCCGTCATCCGCCGATGTGATCGCCTTGGTGTCCGCGCCGAACAGGAACCTGACCCCCTGCGATTCTAGCTGTGCACGGATCGCGGCCGCCACATCCTCGTCCTCGCGTGGCAGGAACTCGTCGCTGTGCTGCAGCACGGTGACCGCCGTGCCGAAATCGGCGAACATCGAAGCGAACTCAAGTCCGATGAATCCGGCGCCGATGATCACCAGCCGTTGCGGAAGCTCGTCGACGTCCATCAGACCGGTGCTGGTGTATACGCCCGGAGTGGTGCGAATGCCGGGAATGTCCGGAATGTGCGGCGTGGCACCGGTGTTGATGAACATCATGTCCGCGGCCACGGCGACCGGTCCGTCGGCGGTGGTGATTTCCGCACTGTGGGCGCCGGTGAAGCGCGCGCGGCCGGTGATCACGGTGATGTTGCCCTGGTCGGCCAGCTTATGGTAGTTTCTGTCGCGCAACATCGCGGTGACGCGCCGCTTCTCCCTGATGGCGGCTTCGAATGCCGCTTCGCGGGTTTCGGCGGTACGGTTCGCGCCCTCTCGCCGCGCCCGATCGGCGGAGAGGATCAGTGATTTGGACGGCAGGCATCCGATATTGATGCAGGTGCCGCCGTACATGTCGGCGCTCGCTTCGGCCACGACGACAGTTCGGCCCGTTGAAGCGAGCTTTGCGGCCAATGTCTTGCCTCCCTTGCCGAATCCGATGATGAGGGCGTTCGCGGAAATCGCGGATGGAACGTCGGTGCTGCTGGTGCTGGTCATGGTGATGTCCTTACTTATGCGGATGGTGGTGCGCCCAAACCGAGGTGTATCCGTCTTTCGTCCCCTTCCTTGGCGACGATGGGACCGGTCGACGCGAGTGGGCGCACCACTGTACGCACGCGCGCCGAAGTCGGAGCCGTAGTCCTGTCCTATGCGGCTATGATACCGTCATCATATCAGATGCGGTGGGCGGAGCGAAGCGTGAATCGGACTTATCCACATGGTTATCCACACCCGAGGTGGGCCCGGTCACGGCGTTCATCCAGACGGCCCATGGGTGTAATGCGAAGGCCCTTCGCGGAAGCTGATCCGCAAAGGGCCTCGGGGTCGGTCGTTTGGTGGCTAACGGGCCGCCAGCCCGGCCATGCGTTGCGTGGATCTCATTCGCCCAATGCCTTGTCGACGACGAGCTTGGCCTCGTCGAGCACCTTGTCGAGCGCCTCGGGGGAGACGAAGGATTCGGCGTACACCTTGTAGATGTTCTCGGTGCCGGACGGGCGGGCCGCGAACCAGTTATCCTTGGTGGTGACCTTCAGGCCGCCGATCTTGGCGTGATTGCCCGGCGCCTCGGTCAGCTTGGCGGTGATGTCCTCGCCGGCCAGCTGCGTGGCGGCCACGTCATCGCCGGTGAGCTTGGCGAACTTGGCCTTCTGCTCCAGCGTAGTCGGGGTGTCGACGCGCTTGTACCAGCTCTCGCCGAAGCGAGCCACCTGATCCTGATGCAGCTGCGCGGGGTTCTTGCCGGTCTTGGCGGTGATCTCGGCGGCCAGCAGGTCGGGGATCAGACCATCCTTGTCGGTGGTCCACACGCGGCCGTCGCGGCGCAGGAAGCTCATGCCGGAGCTCTCCTCGCCGCCGAACGCGACCTCGCCGCTGAACAGCGGATCCACGAACCACTTGAAGCCGACCGGAACCTCGACGAGCTTCGCGTTGATGGACGAGGCCACGCGGTCGATCAGGGAGGAGGAGACCAGGGTCTTGCCGATGCCGGTGCCTTCCGGCCAGCCCGGACGGTTGCCGCCGAACAGGTACTCGACGCACACGGCGATGTAATGGTTCGGGTTCATCACGCCCCAGTTCGGGCAGACGATGCCGTGGCGGTCGGCGTCCGGGTCGGTGCCGCCCACCAGGTCGTACTTGTCCCAGGCACCGGCGTTGAGCTGGTCCACGAGGCCCTTCATCGCGTACGGGGAGCTCGGATCCATGCGGATCTTGCCGTCGTGGTCGATGGTCATGAAGCGCCAGGTCGGGTCGACCTCGGGGCGCACCACGCCGATGTTCAGGCCGTACTTCTCGTTGATGAGCGGCCAATAGTTCACGGAGGCGCCGCCAAGCGGATCGATGCCCAGGCGCACGCCGGAGTCGCGGATCACGTCGAAGTCGATGACGTTGCCCAGGTCGGCGACGTAGTGCTCGCGGAAGTCGAAGCCCTCGACGTACTCGGACTTGATGGCCTCCTCGTAGGGCACTCGCTTGATGGACTTGAAGTCGCCGAGCAGTTCGTTGGCGCGGGCGGCGATGGCGTTGGTGGTCTCGGCCGGTGCCGGGCCGCCGGTGACCGGATCGTACTTGAAGCCGCCATCGGTGGGCGGGTTGTGGCTCGGGGTGACCACGATGCCGTCGGCCAGGCCCTCGCCTTCGAAGCGCTGGGTGCCGTCGGCCGCGCGGTTGTGCGTCAGGATCGCCTGGGAGACGACTGGCGTGGGGACGAAATCGCCGCGGGAGTCGACGCGCACGTGCACGCCGTTGGCGACGAGCACCTCTATGGCGGTCTTCTCGGCCGGACCGGACAGGGCGTGGGTGTCGCGTCCGAGGTACAGCGGGCCGGTGACGCCGGCCTTCTTGCGGTACTCGGCGATGGCCTGTGTGATGGCGACGATGTGGGCCTCGTTGAACGAGGTCTTCAGTGACGAGCCACGGTGGCCGGACGTGCCGAAGATGACACGCTGCTCCGGAACCGCCGGGTCGGGGACGAGGTCATAGTACTTGCCGATGACTTCGTCGACATTGATCAGATCAGCTGGGGTGGCGGGCTTGCCCGCATTGTTTGCTACCATGCTTCTATTTTGCCACGACCGGTGTCATTTGGGTTACGTTTTTGTGAGAAATTGTGATTTTTTGTTCGAGAATGTTGGTGATGTTGCCGGGCGTGCTGCCTGCGCATGCCATGTGCGCCCAGCTCTATCCGCTCTGTCATTAGGTACACCGGTACATTACGGGTTCAAATAGCCGTTATCTGGTATTCCCCGTGCGAAATGGTCGTTTCAAAGCCCAAAAACGACCATTTCGCACATGCAATTGTGAATAACGGCTATTTGAACCCGTAATGTACCGGTGTACCAGATAAGAGGATGACGGCGGGGAGGGGGAAGGCGGAAAAGAATGCAGCGAAAAGAGACGCGGCGGAAAGGGACGCGGCGGAAAGGGACGCGGCGGAAAGGGGACACGGCGACAAGGATGCGAGGAAGCACGATTGACCCTAGAGGATTGATTAGTGGAGTGACAGAGTACGACGGATAGCCCCGGAGGACAGGATGGCGAAGGGCGGAACATAGGGGATGGAGACGCGGGAGGAAGGGACGAGTGGAAATGGCACGGCAGAGGCGGTCTGTGTTGACCATCGACGCCGATATGCCAACGGCACGGGGAATCAAAGGCGCTTGGAACCGGCGAGAGGTTGATGGATTGGCGTTTGCCGCGAAGAGGGCGGCAATCACGATGGCACCGGTCGTGGAACCGGTCTTCGCGAGCGTCTTCACCGCATCGGCGGAAGGCGCGACCTGAACCTGCGGCTTGAAGATCGTGACCTTCGGCTTGCTGGGCTTGGTCGGCTGATACCGGGCTTACCGGGCTCAGCCGGCTGCGTCGGCTCGCCAGGCTTCGTCGGCGCCTTGTACACGTTGGCGAACGTGGCCGCGTCAACGGTCTCGCCATCCTTCGCATACGAGACGGCGGCGGTCAGTGTGTTGTCGGCCGTCGCGGTCACGGTGATGGTCGCCGCGTACTCGGTGCTGTCATACGTGACGCCATCGGCGTTGCCGGCGACCTGCACGAGCGTGTACTCGTACGTGCCTGCAGCGTCGAACGGCAGCTGGTCGAAAGTGACAGTGCCATCGGCTGCGTTCGTGGTAGTGCCCGGCATCCACCACGTACGCAGCCGCAAGGAGAACGTCTCCGATTTGCGCGACACCGTCGGCGCGACCGCATACGGCCACGTCGGCGACAACAACGATGCCGGTATACTCGACCGCCTGTCCACGAGCAAGTACAAGAACCCGGCCGAGCTGTCCACGTGGGGCGCGGACGCCACCGGCCCAGACCTGACCACCAAGGGTGTGGGTAATTTCACGCAGGATGACGGCATCCCGTTGCAGGTCTGGGACGCGTCTGCGTCACCATCGGCATGCCCGCCTGCAAGTCCGGTTCGACCAGCGGTTGGACATGCGGCGTCGTCACCGCCGACAAGGTCACCGAGAGGTGAACAACAACGGCGCGCTGCTCGACGTGTACGACTTCCACTTCAGCGCCTTCCTGCTGAGCGGCGACTCGGGCGGTGCCATCGTGTCCGGCCACTACTCGATCGGCGTGGATTCGTACGGCAACATGAGCTCCTGCGATGACGCGGCCGATGACGATGCGGTCGCCGGTGGCTTCGCCATCGTTGACGGCAAGTACAACGCCGAGGCGATGTTCAAGCACGGCTTCAACCTGTCCATCAACGTCGGACAGCCGAAGTTCGCCAAGCTCGCCGCCGGCCAGATATCCGGTATGGTTGATGCCGCCGCCGGCGCGAAGGTCACGGTGACGGTGGATGGCAAGAGCTACGTCGCGATCGTCGGGAACGCCGGTGCCTGGACAGTTCGTCTGCCGAAGGCGCTTGCGCCCGGCTCGCACAAGGTGACGGCCGTGGCCTCGCTGCAGTCCAAGGGCTCCGATTTCGCCACGACCGGAGCCGCCGCTTCCCGGAAGTTCACGCTGTAGCGGTAGCGGGTCTTCGCGGATGGGCGCCGTGATGCGTCCGTAAGGCGGCGTGCGTGCGGGCTGAGCCGCGAGCGCGCCGCCCGCCCCGTCAATTGCGGGTGATGTCTCGCGTGGCGAGATCCGAAAATGGTTCCACGCCATACGGCCGGTCGGTGCTCTATGTTCCGACCGGTCGTCACGCTGCGCGGGTTTTGCGTCACTGTGCGCGGGGTACGTCACGCTGCGCGACCCCTCGCACAGTGACGATATCCCCAAAGCCCAGTGATTGCAAGGGTTTTCGTCATAGCGTCACTCGGTGCGGGGTCGCACAGCGTGACGCGACCCGCGCACAGTGACGGGTGCCCGCGAAACATGCGTCGCATGAGCCGGCGATGATGCTTATATAGATGTTTATATAGATGAAAGGCGGGGCGCATCGGCTACCCGCTCATCGCCCGAATGGTTGCGATTCCATCTTTGTGATTTATCGGCGTGTCGCAGTTCATCTGAAGTTAACATATCAATCGACTCAATGCAGGGTTGCAAGTCGACAAGACGCAAGACCTGAGATACGGATAGGACTATCCATATCTCAGGTCTTTTTTTGTTTTGCGGCCCGGCACCGGAGACGGATCAATGGAAGATTCACGGAAAGGGATGTGAGATGGCAGCATCAACTGCATCGCAGATCATCGAAGCGATCGGTGGCGCGGGCAACGTCAAGAGCCTGACGCACTGCGCGACTCGCCTGCGCTTCGAACTCGTCGACGCGGGCAAAGTAGACCAGCACCGGCTGGAGACCATGAAGGGAGTGCTGGGGGCGGTGCCGCAGTCCGGCGACCGTTACCAGGTCGTCATCGGCGGCGCGGTCGCCACGATGTACGAGAACATCATGCACCTGCCCGAGATGGCGGGCGTCGGCGCTGGCAAGGGCGCGGTCGCCGGCGACAAGGCGCAGTCCGATGCCGACGTCAAAGCCGCCGAACGCGCCAAGGTGCGCGGCAAAGTCGCGTGGATGGACTCGTTCTTCGAGTACCTGTCCGACTCGTTCCGCCCGATCCTGGGCGTGCTGCTCGGCGCGTCGATCATCATCGCCCTGGTCAACCTGTGCATCTCCATCGGTATCGTGCCGAGCGAGGAAGCCAACACCAGCCTGGTGTTCATCAAGGCCATCTGGAAGGGCGTGTTCTACTTCCTGCCGATCATGATTGCCTACAACGCCTCGAAGAAGCTCAGGGTCGACCCGTGGCTCGGTGGCTCCATCATGGCCGCTCTGATGACCCCGCAGTTCGCCGACCTGATGGACTCCGAAAAGTGGAAGGACGTAACCACCTGCGTCAAGAGCGCCACGCTGGGCACCACCTCTTGCTCGACCAAGGTGTTCGGCATTCCGATGCTGCTCAACGACTACAGCGGCAACGTGTTCGTGCCGCTGCTGATGGCTGCCGTGCTCGCGCTCGTCTACCACGGGCTCAAGAAGATTGTCCCCGACAGCGTGCAGATCGTGTTCGTGCCGTTCTTCTCGATGATCATCGTCGGCGCCCTCACCGCCTTCCTCATTGGCCCGCTCGGCATCCTCGCCGGCAACTGGCTCGGCGTCGGCTTGGCCTGGCTCAACGGCCACGCCCCGTTCATCTTCGCGATCCTGATCCCGATGCTCTACCCGTTCCTCGTGCCGCTCGGCCTGCACTGGCCGCTCAACGCCCTGATGCTTATGAACATCCAGTCCCTTGGCTACGACTTCATCCAGGGCCCGATGGGCGTGTGGAACTTCGCCTGCTTCGGCGCGACCGCCGGCGTGCTGTTCATCTCCATCCGCGACAAGAACAAGGACATGCGTCAGACCTCGCTCGGCGCTCTCGCCGCCGGCCTGCTCGGTGGCGTGTCCGAGCCGAGCCTGTACGGCATCCACCTGCGCTACAAGCTGATCTACAAGCGCATGCTGGTCGGCTGCTTCGCCGGTGGCGTCGTCATCGCGGTGCTCGGCTGGCTGTTCCCGTCCGTCACTGCAGCCGGCGAATCGGTGCGCGGCGTGACCACCAACGCGTTCGCGTTCACCTCCCTGCTCACCATCCCGGTGTTCAGCCAGATGTGGGTGTACGCCGTCTCCATCGCCGTGTCGTTCATCGTCTCGATGGTGCTGATCATCATGCTCGATTACCGTACTCCCGAGCAGAAGGCCGAGATGAACGCCGCCAGCGAGTCTGACGGGACCGCCGTCGAGACGGCGCCGGCGGACGCTGCACCGGTGGCGACCGCGACCGCTACTGCCACCGCCGTTCGCACCACCACGGTCGGCGCCCCCGTCGCAGGCCATGTCGTGTCGCTCGACGACGCCGGCGACCCGGTGTTCGCCTCCCGCGCGCTCGGCGAGGGTGTGGGCATCCAGCCCACTGATTCCACCGTGGTCGCGCCGGTCTCCGGCGTGCTGCAGACCGTGGCCGAGACCGGTCACGCCTTCGGCCTGAAGACTGACGACGGCATCGAAGTGCTGGTGCACGTCGGCATCGACACGGTGAAGATGAACGGCGAGGGCTTCCACGTTGCCGTCAGCGCCAACCAGCGCGTGAACGCGGGCGACACGCTGGTGACCGTCGACTTTGATAAGGTCAAGGAGGCGGGATACAGCACCACGACATTGATGACGGTGCTGAACACCGCGGCGCTTGCCGGCGTCACCCCGAAGACGGGCGTGGACGTGCAGGCGGGCCAGGAAGTGCTGGACATCCAGCGCTGACCGCATCAAGAGCCAATCGGCGCAACGGCCGAGCGGCCGGAAGGAATGCCGTGAAAATTCTTCGCGTGTTCAACAACAACGTCGTACTCGCCAAGGACGGTGCCCGCGAGGTCATCGTCACCGGGCGCGGCCTGGGATTCCAGGCCAAACCCGGCCAGCGCGTCGACGACGCGAAAATCGTGCGCGTGTTCGTTCCGGCCGACGGCCGAGACCCGGACCATATCGCGGAACTGCTGTCCGAGATACCTCCGGAGATCATTCGACTGGTGACGGACGCCATGACGGCGACCGGGCTCGCGGAACAGGCCGAATCGCAGCCCACGCTTGTCATGGCGCTCGCCGACCACATCACCGGTGCGGTGCAGAGGGCGCAGCGCCACGTCAACATCGCATATCCGCTGCAGGCGGAAGTCCAGTCGCTGTACGCGTCCGAGTACGCGCAGGCCTCGCGGCTGGTCAATGAACTCAACCGTCACCTGAACGGTGTCCTGCCCGGCAGCGAGACCGTGGCATTGGCGTTGCATCTGGTCAACGCCGGCTTCGCGAACGGCGACCTGTCCGACACATACAAGATGACCGGCGTCATCCAGCAGATGCTGACCATCATCGAGCAGACCTACGGCGTCTCGCTTGATCAGCACAGCGTCAACGTCGGCCGGTTCATCACCCATTTGCGCTACCTGTTCGTACGCATCCATCAGGGCAAGCAGCTCGACAAGGAACCCGAGCCGATCATCGCATCGATCCGGCAGTCATATCCCAAGGCCATGCAGTGCGCGCAGACCATCGGCACCGTCGCCTCGCTGCGTCTGGGCTCCAACCTCACCGAAGATGAGGTCGCATACCTGGCGTTGCACGTCGCACGGGTCGTCGCGGATGCACGTAAGCATGAGTAGCGCTCTCAAAACTTGCAGATAGAGGCCATTCTTCATGAAGAATGGCCTCTATCTGCAAGTTTTGAGAGCGTCGGTTTCGTATCAATCGCGAATCGGCGGGATGATTCCCGTCGCTGACATGTCGGGTGCGACCTCCGGCACGCGCACGCACAGCGCCTCGCGGTCGACGGTGAATCGCAGATGCCGCGTGCGGCCGAGCATGTCGCCGTCGACCTGGGCCAGCACCGGCTTCTCCAGCGTGATCTCCGCGCTCACTCCCTGAATCTGGTCCATCGTCGAATTCGTCGACAGTGGGTTCGATCCGGGCTTGCCGGTGATGGTCTGGTGCACTACATCGCCAAACAGGTTCGCCCAGCCGAAAATGCCGCCCGACGTGTCGATGATCTCGAAATCGAGGATGCCATCGTCGTATGAGGCGTTGGGCATCAGCGAGAACACGGGGATCTGCCCGCAGTTGCCGGCCATGAACGTGCGGAATGCCACGCCATGACGGGTGTGCATGCTGCCGTCCGTGCTGGTGATGGTCACGTCGCCCCGGTATTTCGGGGTGAACAGGTTCTTCACGCCGCCGACGAAATACGCCAGCCAGCTGATGTTCTTCTTCAGCTGCGGGTCGGTGTCGTCGATCATGGCGGCATCGAAACCGACCCCGGCGATGATCAGGAATGCGTGGCCGTGATCGGCCTTCGGATCGTCCAGCAGCGAGAGACGGCCGACGTCCACGTGCCGCGACCCGTGCGATGTGGCGACGGTGAGCGCCGCGTCGATGTCGTCGATCGGAATACCCATGTTGCGGGCGAACAGGTTGCCGGTGCCGATCGGGATGATGCCCATGGCATGGCCGGTGCCGGACATGGCGCTCGCGACCGTGCGGACAGTGCCGTCGCCGCCGACCGCGACCACCACGTCGGCGCCGTTGGCGAGCGCCTCCTTGGCGCATGCGCGGCCGTCCTTGTCGAGCTGCGTGTCGATGAATTCCACGTCGGTCAGTCCCTTGTCACGGCAGAACTGTTCGATGTGCGCGCGCCGCTGGGCGGCCTGCGGCTTGGACGGGTTCACGACGAAGACGTAATGCACCTGATCGTCGTTGCGTTTGACGAGCTGCTGCGACAGGCGCTTGTGACGGCGGGCGCGCAGGGCGAACGTCACGGCGACGATGAGGACGATGACGCCGGCGATGACGGCTATGGTGATGATGGCGGCTAGCGGCATACCTCCCATTGTGAACGTTCAAGTGGCTTGTAATGGTTTCGTCCCGCCGAAATTCGACGATTCCCACACGATATTCACGGGCGGGGGCATGCGTGGGGAGAGGGATGAAGCGGATGCCACGGCGACCGGCCTCGGTCTTGTGTTGTCATTGGGAGGTGCGTCGTCTTGCTCCCGCTGGTGGGAGCTGGCTCGCGTAGCGAGACTGAGGGTGG
>OCHA01002543.1_pt1 | contig 10545 bp, 9 predicted proteins | sample 1538591 | NCBI WGS metagenome assembly OCHA01 (sample SAMN04571710, study PRJEB22368) | human gut metagenome | biome: human gut; material: stool | host: Homo sapiens | place: Luxembourg | collected 2012-09-06 | reverse complement strand
GGTATTTATAATCGGATGACTACATACCCTTCCGGTCTTAATTTTCTATTATACTTCGACTTCATCTTCTTGTGTTTTGCTATACTGTATGGTACTCTTTTATCGCAAGCACATCTCATTTATACACAAAGGAAAGGTGATCTGAAAATGGCAGAAGCCGAGAACAAGCGTCCGCGCCGTACTCCGCAAGAGAGAGCAAATGAACTGGATGAAAAAATCACGAAGATAAATCAGTCCATCAATGAGCTGGAAGAGAAAAAGAAAGCTGTCATGGAAGAGTACGATGCGAAGATCACCGCAGCAAAGGAGCGCATCAAATCTCTGGAGGCAAAGAAGCAGGAGATCCTTGCCCCAAAGCCGCCCCGTAAAACGAAAAAGCAGAAGATTCAAGAGATCGTGAAGCTGGCAATGAAAAACGGAATGTCCGTAGAGGAAATTGCTGGGCAGCTCCATGTGGAAGTCGAAAACTGAATAGTTTTGATATAACAGCAGCGCCGCCTTGGTAGAGCCGAGGCGGCGCTGTTGCTATATGGTACAGGCCGACCACTGTAGGCCACTGATTTCCCGATGATACTGCGGCAGGTAAAACTTTTCTATTTTGTTGAGAAAGGCGTCATCCAGGCGTAAAGGATATGTATAAAGCAAAAAAAGGAGGCAATAACCTATGTTAATTGGTGTCGATCATGGCAACAAACAAATCAAAACCGTTCATGGCGAGCCCTTTGTGTCTGGACTGCAGCAGAGCCTGACCCGGCCGTTCGGCCAGAGTCTACAATACTGCGGGACTTATTACACACTGTCCAATGAGCGTATCCCGTTCCATAAGGACAAGACGGAGGACGACCGCTTTTTTGTCCTTACATTGATTGCCATTGCAGAAGAAATAACCGCCCGGGGCCTAAGTGAGAAAGAGCAGCAGCATATTCAGCTGGCTGTTGGTCTGCCCCCAGCGCATTTTGGCGCTCAAGCGGAAAAATTCACTGCCTATTTTCAAGGCCGCGGGCTTGTAGCGTTTATGTATGGGGACAAACACTATACCATCAGCATCGAGGATGTGGCCTGCTATCCCCAGGCATACGCAGCTGCGGCTACAATGCTGCACGCCCTGTTGGACGATCCAAAGGCGGTCGTATTGGATATTGGAGGCTTCACGGCGGATTATCTGTTGCTGAAAAACGGAAAAGCAGACCTCGCCTCCTGCGATTCGCTGGAAAACGGCGTTATCCTGTTATACAATAAGATCAGGTCCAGAGGAAATGCAGAGTTGGATTTGCTGTTGGATGAGGGCGATGTGGATGCCATCCTCATGGGCAGACGGACACAGTACCCGGCCGAGGCCGTACAGCTCGTGGAGCGACTGGCGCAGGAGTTTGTCAACGACCTGTTCAGCACTCTACGAGAGAGGATGCTGGATTTGCGCTATTGCAAAGTGGTGTTTGTGGGCGGCGGCGCCATTCTGCTGCGCCGGCAGATCGAGGAGTCTGGCAAGGTGGGGACGCCTCTGTTTGTCACGAACATCAACGCCAATGCGGCCGGATTTGAATACCTGTACCGGCTTGAAACAATGGGCAGGTGACGATTATGGCGGCCAAAAAAGAAAGGGGACGCTTCTCCCTGCGATTCAATACCAGTGACCCAGTGCTGCTGGCCGCTGTCGAACTGCTGGAGCTACAGCCAGCCCACAGTAAAGCCCAGTATGTTGCAAATGCGCTTATATACTATAACGCTCATTTTTCTGATGACCCTCAGCCATTAAAAGCGCCAGCTATTGACCGAGCAGCCATTGAAGCGATAGTACGGGAAATTATGCGTCAGGAAGAGCAGGCCCCAGATAAGGCAGTTTCGACCGGAGAATCCTCTTCTCCAAAGGAAAATAAAATAGCTCCGCCGCCGCAGAAGCAGACGGCAGAGCCATCAGAAAGTTTGACAACGGCTGGGGCTTCCGAAGTTGATGATATGACCCGCAATCTGATTGCCAGCACCATGGCGGCTTTCCGTAGAAACAGCTAAAAAAAGAGGTATGGGAGCGAAGCTGTGCCGACTCTCATACCTCTTACTTTTCCTGTATGGCAGCAATAAAGCTGTCGATAATCTGCTCCAAGTGGCGGTGTGGAAATCTTCTGCTGGAGCAACGAAGTGTCTGCTTCAAGAATTTTACCACGCAGTAAATAGTCTGCGCTGATACCAAGTGCTTCACAGATCTTCAGCATGGTTTCCGGGCGCATCGCTTTTTGCCCCATTTCCGCATACGAGATGGTTTGCGATGTGAGATGCGTCAAATTTGCCAAAGTCTCCTGTGTCATGTTTAATTGTTTTCTTCGCTCCAGAATCCGCTGGCCCATTTCTTTCAAAAGCTCATTCATTCGCAATCCTCCATACTATAGTTACATTTTATCCACTATAGCATGAAAAATTAAGCGACTATGGTTGAGTTTAATCAACCATAGCATATATAATGGTTGTAAGACGAAAAATTTGGAGGAAAACCAGGTGAAAATATGTTCGTGTGCTGTAATCGGTCAACACCCTACCCGCTTCAAATTCAAATACAATGAATATATGACCTCATGCAAACGCATAAAAAAGCGGATGCATGATGTATTTGTGTCGCTGTACCAGCGCGGTGTGCGCTGCTTTTTCATTGGGGGCGCTCTGGGAGTAGATATGTGGGCAGGCGAAATCCTGTTGAATATGCAGCGCCAGACAGAATATCAGGAGCTGCAAGTCATAATGGTCTGCCCATTCCCCGGCCATGATGTTCGATGGGACCCAAAAAGCCAGGCGCGGCAACGAAAACTCTGTGAAGGCTGTACCGAGGTGCTGATGGGTACAGAACACCCCGGAAGTGAAGGGTATAAAAAGCGCACGGAATATATGATGAAACGGGCCGACTATGTTGTGGCTGTTTATGATAATGATCCGAAACATTACAGTGGAGTAGAGACAGCGATGGGGATTGCTGAAAAAAGAAACTTGTCAATCGTGTTGATTCATCCAGATACAGGAATTATAAACATAGTAGATCATTACAGAGAGAGGCACACGGATTAGGAAAAATATGTTACTGTTTAGATAAGAAAAACTGAAAAGTTGCGCTGTTTTGGTAATACAAAGCCACCTTGACTGTCGAGGAAAAATCGGGTATCATCTGATTAGCGATAGCTAACTTGAGCGAGTTAGAAAGAGGTGGATTATGCCGCATAGTAGTTTATATCTTACCAAACTTTATAACGATTTAATAACTAATACCCCTCAGACAATTACTATGGACATTCCTTCTGAAGTTGGACATGGCAGGATTTCTCAAACAAAAATCAAGCATGGTGTTGTTCTCTCGGACTGGCAGATGTGCTATCAATCTGATATGAATGTACAGGGGCCTGTCAGCAGGGAATATATGCAGATCATATTCTGCATGAACGATGGAATTTCCTGGGATATTTTGAATGGGCATCGCTCTATGACCATTCAAAAAAATGAGTCCTGCATTTATGCCGGACATGATGGTACAGAATATATTTGTTACAAAAAGGACAGCAACTTCTCATTCAAAAGCATTAAAATTCCTACTCCCTACTTTTCACAACTCCTTGCCGATTACTTTGACGGACAGGAAATTGCGGCTTACGAAAAGAAACTCCTAAATGGCATTGCCAAAGTTTCTGTCACCCCTGTTATGGAGCAGGTTCTATCAGAAATAAGCAAATTTTCTCAATATCGCGGAGGGTTGGGATACCTCTATTTGGATGGTAAGCTGTTGGAGCTGCTGTCCATCTACCTGGGGGAAGTTCTGGAATTGGATATTCTGATGGGTAAAAATATTTCCATGTCCCGGACGGAGCGGACTGCCATCATGGAAGCGAAGCGGATCATCGACAGCCAGTTAGCCTTTGCGCCATCCTGTGAAGAATTATCCCGTCAAGTACATCTGAGCCTCACGAAATTAACCCGCGGTTTTTTAGCTTTTTATGGCAGATCAATTCATCAATATGTTATCGAGCAGCGATTGGTACAAGCAGCGCAGCTGCTTTTGGAGGGGGATTGGAATGTGACGGAAGTTGCCTCCATTGTAGGTTATGGAAAACCGAGCAACTTTGCGGCGGCTTTTAAGAAAAGATATGGTGTCGCGCCCAAAAATTACCGTGAAAGCTGGCTTGATAATCACAAAAATAGAAGCTGACTGTTTTTGGGTTGAAATGGGTTGGTTTTGGGTTGGATTAGTTTTATATAACTGATATTCTATGTGGTGTGGTTAGTTGTTGCTAATCACACCGCATTTTTCACTTTATCAAGGAGGCAGAGCATGAAACAAAAGTTGAATGCAAAAGATTTTATTCTAATCGGCGTCCTGACCGCCCTCATGTGGATCATCTGCATGATTATCAGCACCATTATGAGTGTGGCCGGCCCAGTGACCAATGTGTTTTACCCGGCGGTTGTTGCGATCCCCAATGGCATCGTGATGATGCTCTTACTGGCAAAGGTACCGAAAAAGGGCGTGTTCACCATCTGCTCCGCAATCCAGGCCATCCTGTTCTTGCTGGTGGGCGCTTTCTGGTTTATCCCCATCGGCTTGGTGATCGGCGGCGTGATCTGCGATTTCCTGGTCATGGGCCGGAAGGAAATCACCATGAAGTCCATGACCGTGGCCTACGCCCTGTTCAGCGCCATTTTCGCCTTCAGCGCCATCTGCCCCATCAAGTTCCTCCAGAGCGCCTTTGTGGGCGCCATGGAGAAGAACAACATTGCCCAGGAGTACATAGACGGGATGCTGAACATCACCTCCGTCCCCATGCTGGTAGTCATCGTTGCGGCCGGCCTGGTGGGTGGACTGATCGGCGCCGTGATTGGGCAGAAGGCTTTGAAAAAGCACTTTATCAAAGCCGGACTCGTTTCAGTCAAATAACAAGGCACAGCCCCTCGGCAGTCAATCAGACAAACGCAGGCAAGCGGGCTGCCTGATCTCAGGGCGCGGGGCTGAAAATGGCCCCGCGCTTTGATTTTGATAGGGAGGCATTGGAATGGAAGAATCACAAATCAAACAAATCATTGAACAGCAGCCCCTTCATGGATCGGCACTGTTAGATCCCCGCTGCAAGATTTTACTTTTGGTCTGTATCGGGTTTGTCAGTTACTTTTTGGCCGGGGAGGTGGTCAGCCTTGCGCTCATGCTAATGTATGGCCTGTTTATTGCCGTGGGGAACGGTGGAAAATGGGCCTTGAAGATGATTGCGGTCTACATCATCATCGCCTATCTCAACGCCCTGCTCCGTTATGTGCAGGTGCCGGTATTGAGCGTGATTATGAGCGTGTTCGGCGTGACGCTTTTGAAGCTGATCCCCATTGTGATGATGGGCCTTTGGATTTTGCGGACTACCTACATGGACGACCTGATGGTGGCGCTCCAGCGGATGCGGCTGCCCCAGGCGGTGACGATCCCGCTGGTGGTCATGTTCCGCTATATCCCCACCCTGCGGATCGAATACCGGCAGATCCGCAGCACCATGGACATCCGGGGGATCAGCGATACCTTGTGGAAACGGGTATCCCATCCTCTTGCCACCATTGAGTATATTTTAATTCCCCTGCTAATGCGGTGCCTGAAGGTCACGGACGAGCTGGCGGCCTCCGGCACCACCCGGGGGCTGGAGCTGGAGTGCAGACGGTACGCCCTGCGCCCCATCCGCTTCTCCTGGCCGGAGAGCCTGGTGTCCCTGCTGGGCATCCTTTTCCTGGCGGCGTTGCTGGTCCTGGACCAGACCCGAATCGGGGAAATCATCTTGTGGAGGGTGTGACATGATCTCGTTTCAGAATTTCAGCTTTCGCTATGAGGAGAGCAAGGACTTTACCCTCCGTGGCATTGATATGACGGTTCAGACCGGCGAATTTGTCCTCCTGACCGGGCGGAGCGGCTGTGGCAAGACCACGCTGATCCGCTCCCTCAACGGCCTGATCCCGCACTTTTATCCCGGTGAGATACAGGGCGACCTTGTGATGGACGGGCGTTCCCTGCTGGAAATGAAGCCCGCGCAGCTGGCCGGACAGGTGGGGACGGTATTTCAGGACCCGCGCTCCCAGTTCTTCATGACGGACACCACGCGGGAACTGGCCTTTGGCTGCGAAAATATGGGCCTCCCCCGTGAGGAAACCATTGACCGTATCGCAAAAGCCGCAAAGGATCTGGAACTGGCAGACTACCTAAACCGGAGCATCTTTGCCCTGTCCAGCGGAGAGAAGCAGCAGATCGCCGTGGGCTCGGTCTACGCGCTTTCACCAAAGGTCTATATCTTTGACGAGCCCTCCGCAAATTTGGACTACGCGGCCACCAAGCGGCTTGCGGAGATCATGGGAAAATTGAAACGGGACGGATACACCATCTTTGTGGTAGAACACCGCTTTTACTATCTGCGTGATTTAATCGACCGGGTATTTCTCATACAAAACGGGAAAATCGAACAGGAATTTACAAGGGAGCAGTTCTGTTCCTTACCGGAGGAAACGCGTATATCCTATGGGCTGCGGACTGCATATCCGGAGCGGGATGCAGAGCATTATCAGGAGAAAGAACGCCGCCCCATGGGGAAACACCTGCTGAGTGTGCAGGGCCTTTCCTTTGCTTATCCGAAAGAGCAGGAGGTCTTTCGGAATGTCAGCTTTGAAGCCCACGCTGGGGATGTAATCGGCATCCTGGGCCACAACGGAGCGGGCAAGACCACCCTCTTGTCCATCCTGACCGGCCTCTTGAAGCAGCGGAACGGCGAGATCACCTTTGACGGCAGGAAGCTCACCCCACGCCAGCGCCGGGCGCTGTCCTATCTGGTCATGCAGGACACGGATTACCAGCTCTTCGCCAGCAGTGTGGAGGAAGAACTCTCCCTGGGGATTCGGGAGGACTGCAAAGAGAAGGTGGACGCCGCGCTGGAGGCGCTGGAGCTGTCCGAATACCGGGAGCAGCACCCGGCGGCCCTCTCCGGCGGGCAGAAGCAGCGGGTCACCATTGGCGCGGCCATCGTCAAGGACAGCCCGGTGATCTATTTTGACGAGCCCACCAGCGGTCTGGACTATGACTCCATGGTGCGGGTCAGCCGGCTGATTGAGCAGTTGTCCGCTTCCGGCGTGATCGTGTTTGTGGTTTCCCACGACTTCGAGTTTATCGTCCGGACCTGTACGGAGGTGGTCCAGCTGGACGACCAGGGGGCTGTTCAAAATCACCGGCTCACGCCGCAGATATTGAAAGCTCTGTCGGAACAGTATTTTCATTGATGGGAGGTTGTAAATCATGTTTCAAAAGGTATTTGAATACGCGGGGCCGCATGAAAAGGGCCTCTACGCGGCCACAGCGGTAGTGCTGGTCAGCGTTTTGATGGGCGTCCTGCCCTTTGTGCTGGCCTACCAGGTAATTGCTCCGCTGGTGATGGGAGCGGAAATTGAGGCTTCGTTTCTCATCCTGCGGGTGGTTTTGGTGTTGGTGTGCCTGGTCTTGCAGGCTCTTCTCTATGGCTGGGGGCTCAATCTTTCGCACAAGGCCGCCTATGACACGCTGCTCCGGCTGCGGACCGCCCTGCAAAAGCGGTTTGAGAAGCTGCCTCTGGGCGTAATCCAGGACAAGGGCACCGGCACAGTCAAAAAGCTGTTTGTCGATGATGTGGACAGTCTGGAGGTCCTGCTGGCCCACTCCATGCCGGAGGGGATCGCAAACCTGATGGTCCCCATCGCGGTCTATGTAGCTATGTTTTTCGTGGACTGGAAGCTGGCGCTGCTGTCCCTGGCTTCCATCCCCATCAGCCTGATCGCCATGATGACCATGTACTCGGTTGGCATGAAGAAAATGGGGCCCTACTATATGGCCGGCCAGAAGATGAACAACACTATCATTGAGTACATCAACGGCATGGAGGTTGTCAAGGTATTCAACAAGGACGCGGACTCCTATGAGCGGTTTCGCAAGGATGTTTCGGATTACCGGGATTATACTCTGGCTTGGTACAAGGCGGCATGGCCCTGGATGGCAATTTACAGCAGCCTCCTTCCCTGCACTGTGATTTTGACCCTTCCGCTGGGGGCGTGGTTTGTCCTCTCCGGCTGGTCAGCTCTGCCGGATCTGATTTTGGTGCTGTGCCTCTCCCTGAGCATCGGGATGCCGCTCCTCAAATCCCTGGGTTTCCTGCCCACCATGCCCCAGCTCAACTACAAGATTTCTGCGCTGGAACAGGTTTTGGATGCGCCGGAGCTTCAGCAGACGCCGGACAGCTTCCACGGCAAGAATGATACCATCGTTTATGACCATGTTTCCTTTGGCTACACCAAGACACAGCCCGGCCCGGACGGAAAGCCCATGGTGGTGGAGGATGAGGTACTCCACGACATCAGCTTTACGGCCAAGGCCGGACAGAAAACGGCCCTGGTGGGAGAGTCCGGCTCGGGCAAGAGCACTCTGGCAAAACTGCTGATCCACTACTATGACCCGCAGAAAGGCAGCATCTCCATCGGCGGGCAGAAACTGTGCGACATGAGCCTGGAAGCCCTGAACAGCCGTATTTCCTATGTGGCGCAGGATCAATACCTGTTCAACACCTCTCTGCTGGAAAATATCCGCATCGGACGGTTGAACGCTACCGATGAGGAGGTCCTGGAGGCAGCGCGCAAGGCCCAGTGCATGGAGTTTCTGGAGAAGCTGCCCCAAGGAATTCACTCCATGGCGGGCGATGCGGGCAAGATGCTCTCCGGCGGTCAGCGCCAGCGCATATCTCTGGCCCGTGCCATCCTAAAGGACGCCCCTATTGTGGTGCTTGACGAGGCCACCGCCTACGCCGATCCCGAGAACGAGGAAAAGATGGAGGCGGCGATTGCGGAACTGGTGAAGGGCAAGACTCTGGTGGTCATCGCCCATAAGCTGCCCGCGATTATGAACGCCGATCAAATCTGCGTCGTAGACCACGGCAAACTGGTTGCGGCAGGAAAGCATCAGGATCTGATCCAGTCCTGCCCGGAATATCAAAAGCTGTGGAAGGCGGCCCAGGACAGCGCCGAATGGAAAGTACATACCGCAAAGGAGGGAAACTAAATGTTTGCACTGTTTTCAAGGATTTTGAAACTTGCCGGTCCATATAAAGGGCGTATTCAGGGCGCGTTTGCCTGCGCGTTTGTGGAGTCGATCCTGTCTAAAATGCCGATCTTCCTGGCCTTTGTGGTGTTGAGCGGCTTTGCCGCCGGAACACTGACCGGGCAGACCTGCCTCTATGTGGGCCTTGGCCTCGCGGCGGCCGTGCTGGTGCAGATGCTGGTCCACTATCTCAGCGACAGCCTCCAGAGTGCGGCGGGCTACCTGATGTTTGCCGAGAAGCGCATGGAGCTGGGCGGACACCTGCGGAAACTGCCCATGGGCTACTTCACCTCCGGCAATATCGGCAAAATCAGTTCTGTCCTCAGCACCGATATGGTGTTCATTGAAGAAGTCGCCATGAGCACGCTGGGCAACATGATGAGCTACCTGCTATCCTCCCTGGTCCTGCTGGCGTTCATGTTCTATCTGAATTGGCAGCTGGGCCTGATCGCGGCCCTTGTGACCATTCTGGCGTGGCTGGTTTCCAGAGGGATGAACAAGGTTTCCCTGCGGGAAGCCGCTGGCCGCCAGGAGCAGAGTGAACGGCTGACGGACGCGGTGCTGTCCTTTGTGGAGGGCATCGGGGTCATCAAGAGCTATAACCTGCTGGGAGAGAAGTCGGAAGAATTGACCGGCAATTTCAAGCGGTCCAGAAATACATCCCTCGCCTTTGAACGGAAGATGACCCCGTGGACCATGGGGCTGAATGCCCTTTATGGAATCGGGATTGCCGCGATTTTTGGCCTGTCGGTCTTTCTGGAGCGGAGCGGCGTCCTTTCTCTGGCCTATGTGCTGGGCGTTCTCCTGTTCGTCTTTGACCTGTTCGGGCCGCTCAAGGCGCTCTATGGCGAGGCGTCCCGCCTGACCGTGATGAACGCTGCCCTGGACCGCATTGAAGCTGTATTGGAGGAGCCGGAGCTTCCGGACACAGGGAAACAGCATATTCCGGCTCAGGCACAGCCCGGCCAGCCGGAGGTGCGGTTTCATGATGTGGCCTTTGCCTACCAAGACAAGGAGGTGCTGCACCACATCAGTTTCTCTATGTCGCCCCATACCATGACCGCTCTTGTGGGTCCCTCCGGCGGCGGCAAGTCCACCATCGCCAATCTGCTGGCCCGGCTGTGGGATGTGAAAAGCGGCAGTGTTGCCATCCGTGGTGTGGACACCCGGCAAGTCCCCCTCGCGGAGCTGATGGATCATATCAGCATGGTCTTCCAGCGTGTGTATCTCTTCCAGGACACGATCTACAACAACATCAGTATGGGAAAACCGGATGCCACGGAAGAAGAAGTCTATGAGGCGGCAAGAAAAGCCCGCTGCTACGATTTCATCATGGCCCTGCCCGATGGGTTTCAGACTGTGGTGGGAGAGGGCGGCGCAACCCTCTCCGGCGGTGAGAAACAGCGCATCTCTATCGCCCGCTGCATTCTGAAAGACGCTCC
>OCHA01002540.1_pt1 | contig 10556 bp, 11 predicted proteins | sample 1538591 | NCBI WGS metagenome assembly OCHA01 (sample SAMN04571710, study PRJEB22368) | human gut metagenome | biome: human gut; material: stool | host: Homo sapiens | place: Luxembourg | collected 2012-09-06 | reverse complement strand
AGATATTCTCTACATACGAATAATCAGTTGGAAGATAGTATTCGATGAATTTTTCATCTTGCTCTTCCAAATCTTTCTTAATCTGAGTGAATATATTCTGGTATGTGGCGGTCATATATACTCTAGTTGAGGTCTGTTGCTTTAAGATATAATCATAGCTGATATCGGTATATAGATTAAACACTCCGTCTGCCAAAAAGAAATGTGCTTCATCACATATATATACATCGTAGTTCGGCTCATACCCATACCTGATAGATTCTGCCATCTTTTGATATGACATGATGTCGATTTGTCCGGCACCGTATTTTTCCGCATCGGCAATAATCTGCTCTTTCAATTTAGTGCGGTTGCAAAGATAAACCACTTTCTGCCCCATATATATAAGGTACTTACAGTACGTATTTAATGCAAATGTGGTCTTTCCTCTTCCTGTTCCAAATCCTAACAGAATTACATCTTCATGCCATCGCATATAATCATCAGATATGATATCCGACACCCATACTTTTTCTTCGCTACTATTGGTCAATCAGTTTACACCCCTCTCTGACTCTGAGATAAGTAGACTGATACGCTCTGCCTTATAAGCGGTGTGTCTTCATATAGGAATATCTTGAATCGTGGGTTGTAATCTGCATCGAGTACTTTTTTCACTCGAAATCCTTTTTGACATAACCAATTCATAAGATCAAGTGACCTAACGGTGTACATCTGCGTGGTTTCATTCTTTGTTACTGTTGCTTTTTTCGTATAAATCATCCTTCTTTCATCATAAAAAGCGTGAGTTAATGAGTTCTCATTCGTTCAATATTCAGTTGTCATTTTTTTGGAATTTCAATTCCGTCAGAATGACGGGGATTTCTCGAAGATTTGAGTGCATATATGCGTATCGAGATTAATCTAAAATAGATCTTATCACAAGTTTTTCATTGTGTCAACAGTATTTTCAAAATATTTTTTCAGGATAGGCTCTATGTCAGAACCTATCCTTTGTTTTTATAAAATAATTATTTTTTATCATTCACGTGATTATTTATCCATTCATTTATAGTTGAAATTAGAATCGAAAGCAATTCGGCTATTCCAAAAAATCCAACAAAAAAAGCTGCAATCGTCATATCCGATATATGAAATTTTGTTAAGCACCCCTTTTCATAATCCCAACAAAACACAAAAACAACCGATAATCCATATGCTACAATTTTGATTGCATAATATATATACATAATAGATTCTTGATACTCTTTTTTCTTTTTAACCAAAATAAAAATAAATACAACTAAAATAACTATGAGACAATACGAAAAATATTTTAATATCATTTTGCACATTTCTGCACTTATAATCATACTGTCAAAATTTGTGGATGTTCCCATACTTCACACCTTCTTTCTTTTTAAGATGATTGAAGTATAGCAACCTCACACTTTTAATTCAATGTCAAATCTGTACGATCAAAAAAATTTTTTATGCTACATCCACTGTCGGAAGTAATATCTCCATCATATATTCCCTAAATCTCAATTCCTTGAATCCATTCCATTGATTCTCGATTTCAACAAGTTTACTTCCATCTGTTGCAATTTTTTTCTTCGCTTTCTTCTTATTAATATAGGAAGTGATTCTTTCTGTTCCAATGAATCCTCGCAGATCGTCAAAATCTGGATATTCATCTTTGTCTTCCAGATATCTCTTCCGACCGTCCTTACCGTAATATCCCACAAATATATTCGCCACATCTCCAATATGAAAGCTTTCATCTTCAATTTGTACGACATCATCATTCACAGATATGTTCTGAATTGGATATGATAAGATGTCATACTTCAAAATCGGTGTGAACTCTTTCGTCTGGATGTCTTCATCATCCGAATTCATCACACGGTTATATCTAGCTACAGTTCCTATACCAACACCAGCTTTTTTAGCTGTTTGTGAATCTGTCCATGTGTTGCTTCTGGATTTAGACTGCACTCCAATTGGAGTGCAGTCTACAGACTCTTTATTTTCTGTAAAACGATTACCATAAAATTGTTCATTAGCCTTTTCTTTCTTTTTCTTGTTTTCTAAGGCTATTTCTTCTGCAACCATAGAATTAGCATAAATTAATTCACCTGGCGAAAGATTACGTCTTGCATCTTGGTGTGAAATCATCCATTGCATAACATCGATAATGCTAGCATCGTCACCGAGATCAATTATTTATTCTGCATCTTCTTTTTTAGACCTACATTTTCCGTACATAATTTCATAATATCGATTATTTAATTCATTTGTTATCTCTCTAAATAATTTATTTATCGTATACGATTGTTCTTGTTCAGAAATCACCTTCCCGTTATCATCTGTTTCTAACGGTATTTTATAATGCTTTCTTTCTATAATTAATGGTTCTATCTCATCTATATAATATTGCATCACTTTTTCGTTTCGTCCGCTACCATCTTTATGCCATTTAAAATTCCAATAATGCGGTGTAATCATATTACTCAGCTTATTAATTGGTTCATAAATAGAATGATATATATATTTACGATTTCTTTGTTTCCAATCAAACAAAAAATCAATTTCACCAAAATATCTATCCCATTCAATTCTATCTTGATTATAAAAATCTATAAAAAAATCAATCTTCTTCTCTAACGACATACTTTCTTCATAGTTATTTATTTGCTTAAGAATCTTATGGGTATATGACCAGAAACCTTCTAATACTTTCTTTCGTTCAACTCTATATCCTACAATAACCGTTATCAACGTTAATATCGCACCACTAAATACTCCTATTGAAATATCATACCAAAATCCAACCTCTTTTCCAGTAAGATAAAATTTTAATACAAAACTTGCAATGAAGCTTGTAACGGATATTAATATTGTTACGATTACTGAATTTTTGTAAATCTGCATTTCTTATCTCCTTTGTTCAAGTAATAATATATTTATCGATATCATTTTTTACAATAGAAATCGACTTCTTGTATTTATTGTAGCATATCCAAATGTGAATTGTGTGAAAGTTGAAATTTCTGATATCCTACCACCTGTTCTTACTGTAACATACATATTTATGATTTTTATGCAAATTTAAAAATATTTGTACTGCTGTGCCGGATTATTCAATATCTCCTCAAACATGCCAAAAAAATTTTTTCTTTCGAACTCAATTCCTTCCATATAATGCATCATTCCACACGATATCCTGTCCCCATGATTTTTATAATTTCCTTATTTTACGGACATTTCTTCCATCCTACTCTCACCCACACTCTCAGCAAACTATTCGGTTTCTTGTTCGAATAACCCTTATTCTATAAGGATTTCTGACAATCTTCCTCATTTAATCCCTACTATTTTACTAGGGATTGTATTTATTTTATCCCGGATTTAAGTTATTCTACCGAATTTGCCTGTAAATCAATACTTTCTACACTTCAAACTATAAATATTATTTTATTTTCCTACCAGTTTGCTAGGTTTATGCATTTATTCCACATCCTCCGAACTCTCTTCCCGGAACTAAAAAAAGCCATGACCTTTTTCAGATCACAGCTCTTGATATTATCTTACTCTCTTCTTATGTACAAGAGTATATTCTGTCAAACAAATTGCTCTTGCACTACTTCCTCTCTTAATTTTCTTTTTCCTTTCCAGTGCATCCAAATAATACTTGATTGTAGCTGTACTACTTAAGTAAACTCCTTTACCAATTTCTCGAACTGTCGGCGCATAACCATTTTCTTTAAAATATTTAATCAGGAACAGATATATCTCATACTCTTGTTCCGTCAAATTGATATTATCTCTTCTTTTATATATTCCCATGTCACTCTCTTCTTTCTCCGAACTCATATCTAACTGATACCTTATTATAAGCGAACATGACTTTCTGAATCTGTTCTTCCGGCAGAACAGCTTTTAATTCTTCTATCAACTGCTCTCTTATCTACTGCCGTATCTGCTCTGACCGGACATCTTTATTAGTGATCTGCATTGTTTCCATCCTCTCTTGCCATCCTGAGTTCTATGAATATCTTCAATACTGTAAAGAACATATATATTGCGAATGGAATTCCAATAAACAAAAGACTTATGATTTTGTCATCAATCAAGATGGATGTAACCATTCCAGATGCCCACAAGATCATGCTGATATAAAATCCATAAGTTACTATTTTTAACCACCGCATACCAATTCATCCTCTTTAAAATGTTCTTCAATTTCTTTCATCGTGAGAAACAATTCTTTTTCAGGAACGACTTCTCCATCTACACGATATCTAATATTTGTATCCTTGTCTGATACAGTAACACAGACACTCGTTATCTCTTTAGGCTCATACACCTTTCTAAAGCTCACTTCTTCACTATTGAGAACTATGTTTCCTCTTCCCAAACACTTAGGACATTGGCATTCATATCCTTTATAGTTGATTGAACCAGTTTCATGGCATATATCACACGTTTGGACGTTCTCAATTCTCCGAAATTTTTCAACTACTCTATATACTTTCTGTCCCATTTCATACTTCGTATTGATCTGCATCTTACAGTCCTCCGTTCTCCATATCTTCAAAGATATCTCTCAAGTTCTCAATATCTGATTTCAGATACCATGCCCGACCATCAATCTCAATCGGTGTACCGTTTTCTGCTGCCATCCTTAACTTTTCCATCATCAGCTCCATTCCGACTGCAATACCTTTGTTATACTGTTCTTCCATCATCTGTTCCATTCTTTCTCTACTCTCCATGTCTTTTATTTCCTTTCTACATGAATGTATTTGTCTCTTCATAATGTAAAGTGGAATTTCAGAAAGAATTTTCCCAGGAAATCGAAAAATAATTTAAAAATTTTTGAATGTAATATGTACGATTCACTACTGGCAGCAGGACAAAGAAAAGCACTAACAGAAGATTCTATCCTTCCGCCAGTGCTTACTGTTTTCAATATTCTATTTGTCTTTATTTTTTAGAACATAATTTATTGCCTTTTTGGATGATTTTCTCAGATGATATTTGGTTTTAGTTTTATTACCATTATCATATGTTATCTCAATTCCATCATCATCTCCTAATGGATCAATATTATAATATCCTGTATACTTTCCAGGTGTGCTTTCTCTAAAATCATACCATGTTCCATAATTATAATATAATGCAGTATATACCGATCCTTCCATTACGTATTGTGCATATTGCAATGTGTCATTAGATTCATCAAATGATATTTCTAAATAGTCCCCAGGATCAGCATACTTTTGTAAAGCTGCTCCATCTGTGTATGCTATTTGATAATTAAGTTCCTTTCCACCATTAGATCCATTGTACTCTTCTTCCGTATGACATAATCCATTATCCGCTATATATTGATTTACTTCATCTTTTGTTGTTTTGTCTGTAATAGATATAAATAACTTTTGAAGATCATCATATGTATATTTCTTCTCTTTTTTCTTTTTGTTTTTGTTAGATTCAATCTTACTTTTATGGTTGGCTGCATATATTGGCTCAGAACAATTAACAATCAGCCCACACAAAAGAAAGCTACTAAGAATCCAAACACGTATCTTTTTCACTTCAATTTTCTCCTTATTCCCTGTATTTAATAATTATCTTCCAAATATTTTTCTATTACTTCTAAAAATTCTTTTGCTTTTTCGTACTGTTCTTTTGCATCCTGTGCTGAGACAATAAAGAAGTCTGCATAATCAGTATTATTTCTAATCTGAAATGCCTGACTTATATATTTGGAATATTTCTTATCAAATTTTCCTGTCTTAATAAATTCCTTTTGGAAATATGCTATTACTCCGGCATGTTTAGAAAAGTCTTGTCCTTCCATTGCCAACAACGCTCTTACAGATGTAAACATGGCATAATAAGAACGTCCTATTGAATCTTTATAACAACCATCATCCAACAGAATTTTCGAAGAGTGTAGTCTTTCCTTTGCCATCTCTAACCTGTATTTCATTAATTCTTTTCTATTATCAGGCAACGACTTTCACTCCTTCCTTCTGGATATTCCTATAATATGGTAAATCATTCTTGTACTTTTCAAACTCTTCATACGGAATTACAGTTGGAGAGACGATCGTTCCATATTCTAATTCCAAATCAGATGATATATCCCATATTTCTTTCAATTTATTCTGAAGGTCAAGCCGATTTCCATGTACAATTGCTACAATATCAATATCTGAATCTTTTTCATAATCTCCTCTTGCATATGAGCCATATAACAATACTGTGACAAGTTCCTTCCCGTATATATTCTGATATGCCTTTGCCATTGATTCCAGAATCATATTTAATTCATTTTTAGTACACATAATTTTCACCGTCCTTTTTATTGGTTGATTGCTTGGTGGGTGGTGTTATGTTTCATTTGCTCTTTTTCTTGCATCTGTTAAAGCCAACATTATGTCCTCGCTTTCCCTATTATACTAATATAGTTTTACCCATATATCGTATCAATAGTATACCATATTTCCGCAGTTCATTCCTAGTAGTTAATACGACACCGACAGAATTAATTTCCATCAGTGCCGTATATAATTTATCCTAATGTCTTCAACAATCTCTTTATACATTTCCATGGAAGATTATGTTTGCATTTCTTTTCCATCTGGTACATAAATACATTCGTTACCCGATTTAAAAAGTCTTCCGGAAGAATGTTTTTCTTCAGTTGGTTACGGCTTGACTCCCCTATTGGTAAAGCCCAGTGCTGCCAGCTTGGCGCATACCCGAACAGCTGTAGCATAAGCTTTTGATTTGCAAGCTTTCACTTTTGTTCTATATCATATGCACATTTTCATTTTTTTATCTTTTCACGGACGTAACGACTCCTTTTCTAATGTTCTCCACTCCTGCCGTCTTCCTGCAATCAGTCCCGTTTCTTCCTGTAAATTATGATTCCCACTCCCACTGCAATTCCAAGAGAGCCGATCGTCAATATCCACAGAAATGTATGATTGGCCACACCGGTCTTTGGAGCTTTCCGGATAGATGAGACTGGTTTTGACTTTTCGTTATTGTTCTTATCCGACACCGGAGGATTTTCATTCTTTTTATATGTAATAGTCTGTTCTGCATTATCCAGGTCTTCTTCTTTCGCGATCAGATGTTTTTCTTCATCATACAGCGACTCAAATACCACAACCGATTTTCCATCCAGTTTCTGTGCATCCAGTGCAAAGACCATTTCAACCGTTCCTGCAGGTGCTTCCGGGATAAATGTCGTCCTATATATAATCTTTTTTCCTTTTTCATCCCTCAGCTCCGTCCCATCTGTCTTGTTTACCAAAACACCTTTCAAGATATAGGTTTCACCCGGCAGCAGGTTCATATAAGATACCTGATCCACAATCTTTTGTTTTTCTTTTGCTTCTCCTTCCTGCGTCTTCGACTCTTCATCCACAGCCTTCGTACTTATCTCAGGAAAATAAATACTCTGTTCTTTTGCTTCCGGATTTTTATGTTCCGCAACACTTTTTCCATCCATTTTCACTTCTTCATATACAACTGCTGTCTTTCCTGCCAGCACATTGCTGTCGATCTCAAATGAGATTTCAATACTTCCGTCCGGTTTTTCAGGAATAAATTCCATCTGCTTTTCTTCACACAATGGCTTTTCCGTTTCTTTTTCTACCACAATTCCATGTAATGTATAAATTTTTCCAGGCAGCAGATTCTTATATTCTACCGTATCTGTAAGTTCTGCAGTTCCATTAGCCGGAAGATGATGTGTTCCTGTTCCTTTGCCGGCTGCAGTCGTTCTTATTGCCGGTACATAAATAGTCTGATCTGCATCATCCAGATCTGCATGTACAGCATATAGTTTTTCTCCATAATACAACTTTTCAAATGCAACAAGCGTCTTTCCTCCAAGATTTGTTCCATCGAATGTAAATTTCACCTCTACAGTTCCATCCTCTTCTTCCGCAACGAACGTCTCTTCTGCTGTCACTGTTTCACCGGCTTTATCTTTTAATGCTTTTCCTGTTTCCTTATCCATCAGTGTTCCTGTAATCTTATATTTCTTTCCTTTTTTCAGATTGTGATATTCCACAACATCTGTGATCACTATATCTTTTTCGGCCTTTGTAATATTCGTTTCTGTCTGGTCATCTTTAACTGTAGTTTCTAACTTTGGAAAATGAATCATCTGATTTGCATCCTCCAGATCTTTATGAACAGCAATCACTTCTTTTCCCTGAAAGCATTCTTCAAATATCGTCACGCTTTTTCCTGCCAAATCTCTTCCATCAAACTGGAATTCCACTTCCACATCTCCTTCGGCGGTCTTTGGTTTGAATTTTTTCGATGCCGTTATCACTTTTCCCGATGCAGTCAGGACAGCGTTTCCCGTCTCCCGGTCTATCAGTGTTCCTTTCATCATATATTCCTGTCCTTTATTCAATCCTGTATATGTAACCGTATCTATTACGGTCACAGATTTATCTGCATTTGCGTAATGTGTTCCGTTTTCTTCATCTCTTGCAGATGTGGCAATCGTAAGATCTGGATTCATGATCGTTCCAAGATCAACGGTATACTGATCTCTGGAGATTTTGAAAGAACCTTTATACAATGCTTTCCCTGCATTTTCTTCGCACCGGAGTTCTTCCAGACAATACGTATCGTATGGAAATGCGCCATATGCATCATTGACTTCTACACTTTCTCCATTGCTGTTCATCCCGAACCAAATGCCGCTTTCTGCCTGACCGGTATTGGTATTTATGCTGTGTTTTACATAATTGGACGCTGATGAGAAGTATCCATTCTCATCCGTCATGATCCGGTGGCTTTCTCCCGTTGTTCTGGACGTGATTTCAAATGGAATGTTTGCCATAGCGGCCTGCGTTTCCTCATCCTTTTTCTGAAATTCTATGTCTCCGCGGCTTATACGGTCCGCGATCTTATATCGGTTGCCGCCTTTTATCTTTGCCAGATTTCCATCCTGTACAACGTGTGTCAAGTAACAGGTCCCCTCAGTTCTTCCTTCTTCTCCTTCCATATACGCTGATCCCAGCAAATATCCCTTTGGTGCTTTTGACTCTTCTACACTGATTGTTCCCAGCGGAAGCACCGGGACATCCCCGTCTTTTACATAATAAAAGGTATCGCCGGACACCTGATAATCCTTATTCAGCTTACATTCATACCCGTCTTTTTCCTTCTTTGTGCTCAATATCCATATTTTATCCGGTTTTTCAGGAAGTGTGTTCTGTTCATACACTCCCGCATAATAACACACGGTGAATTCTGCTCCCGCCAGACCTCCTGATCCCTGTGCATGCCCCTCTTTACTTTCCTGATCAATCTTTTCCAGGATAATTTCCATATCCGAATATATCGGTTTATCTTTTACATTTACTTCAACTGTCTGCCCGGAAGTAACAACCACCGGATAAATTTCTTCATCCAGACAATACCCTTTTGGAGCTGTTTTTTCTTTCACATAATAAGTCCCTTCCTCCAGCTCTACGGTATTGGAATTTCCGTCTGTATCCGTTGTAAATACAGCCACTTCATTTGTTGCAGCCCGGTCAAGATATACGCCATAACCTGCTCCTTCCAGAGAATATTCTGTATTTCCGTCTGTAAGTTCTGTTAGCATCTTTCCTTTCTTTAATTTTGCATAGCCACTGTAACTTCTGTGAATTAATACCGTGCCATTCACTCTCTGATATCCGATCAGTCTGCCGTTACTGTCTTTTGTCACTCCATCTGTAGCACCCGTAACACTGACACAGTATAAATTTCCATTTACTTCACCTGTGACCTTATTAACACTTGTAACCGTATAGGTATATGTAAACTCCTGCCCTTTATAAGGTGCTGCGGCCGTATGATCCGCACAACCGCCATTTGCAGTCGTTCCTGCCAGAATTCCAGTAAATCCACCAATCGTCACTCCGTGTACCGTATGCCCATTTCCACCATCTACTGCCGTAATTACACAAGTTCCGGTAAATACCTCCCCTGCTTCTGGTTTTTTTGAGTTCCTCTGTGTCCGGATGCTTCGCTTATTTTGCACATTTACATTTTCCATTTCATCCCCAAATGAAACAACTACTTTCTTATCCATTCCCATGACAGTAATATCCCGCCAGAAACTTTTTCCTTTTACTACAGATGTATCTTCCAGGTTGTATTTCCCATCTTTATCTACTACCTGTATTGCAATGGATGTATCTTTTTCTGCCTCAGCCTGAACTCGCACGCACATTCGATCAGGCACTGCCACTTCACTTCCCGAAGTAACTTTTTGTACCTGATCCTTCACATCTGTTCCTTCTCCAAGAATCTCAAAACTTATCTTATTCCCAGTTTCCCTGGCATTTACAGAACTGTGTGCCATACCAAGTGCGGATATCTGGCATAATAAAATCCCCGCCAGTACCGAAGCCACTGTTTTCCTGCTTTTTTGCATCTTCGTCATATGTTTCCTCTCTTTCTTTATTTATATTAAGAATCCGATCACTGCCAGTTCCTCCCTCCTTTTTAAGCAATGTGTAATTTACCGGATTATCTTCTTT
>OCHA01002523.1_pt1 | contig 10644 bp, 10 predicted proteins | sample 1538591 | NCBI WGS metagenome assembly OCHA01 (sample SAMN04571710, study PRJEB22368) | human gut metagenome | biome: human gut; material: stool | host: Homo sapiens | place: Luxembourg | collected 2012-09-06 | reverse complement strand
GTCACGATGTCGCTCGTATCGAGCTGGCCGCTGTCGAGCTGCTCCATGATGAGCAGCAGCGTCATGATCTTCGTCACGCTGGCGGGGGATAGGTGCTCATCGGCATTTTTCTCGTATAACACCGTGCCGGTCGAGCGCTCCATCAGGATCGCCGACGGTGCGGATATCTTCAGCTCTTCGTCCGTTGGCTGCTCGAGCGCCATCGCGGGTGTGAGCAGCAGCAGCGCTGCCAGCAGCAGACAGATCCATCGTTTCATATGCTCAGCCCTTTCCGTTGATTTCTCCTTATCACCCTATGCCGGGGGCACGTGGAAAAGCAGTCCGAGTCTCCACAATTTGCACAGGCTTTTGCACACAGAAGCGCTCAGAGCGTGTCAAGATACGGCGCACCGTGTCGCAAATGTACGAAAAGCCCGGTATTACCGGCTTGACGGTGCGGGCACATGATAGTAAAATAAATCCGACTGATCACAGACACTGGCGGGCGCTGCGGGCGCGATGGGGGGAGACGGTTTATGAAGCGATTTGATCCGAAAAACAAATACCTCGGCTGGGGCATCACGGCGTTCGGCGTGATCGCGTGCTGCATTCTGTTTTACATGCTGCTGCAGCACGGCAAATCGATCGGCGATGCGATCAGCTCGCTGCTCGGCATCCTCAGCCCGATCATCTGGGGCCTGGTGATCGCCTATCTGCTCTGGCCGCTGACGAAGGTATTCCAGCGCAAGCTCTTTGAGCCGCTGCTCAAAAAGCTCCGCCCGAAAAAACCGGTGCGCACCTCACTTGCGCGCGGCCTGTCCGTCGCGCTCTCGATCCTGGTCGCCCTGATCATCATTGCCGCCCTCATCTGGCTCATCATCCCGCAGATCTATACGAGCGTTGAGAGCATCGTGCTCAACTATCAGGAGTACTATGACACGATCACCGGCTGGATCAACAAGTTCTTTGAGAACAATCCCGAGGTAGAGGAAGTGCTCCTCTCTGCGACCGGCGATGTGTCCGACAGTCTGCTCGACTGGGCGAAGACCGCGCTGCTGCCGTCCATGGGCAAGGTGGTCACGAGCGTGACGACCGGCATCTATGCCGTTTTGCGTGCGATCCTCGATGTGCTCATCGGCTTCGTCGTCGCCTGCTATGTGCTGTCGAATATGGAGCTGTTTCTCGCAAAGTCCAAGATGGTGCTCTACAGCATGTTTTCCGTCAAGGCGTCCAAGCGCATCCTCAAGGCCATTCGCTTCACGGACACGGCGTTCATGGGCTTTATCAGCGGTAAGGTCATTGATTCCGCCATCATCGGCGTCATCTGCTATATCTGCTGTGCGATCATGCGCATGCCGTATGTCGTGCTCGTGAGCGTGATCGTCGCCGTGACGAATATCATCCCCGTGTTCGGCCCGTTCATCGGCGCGGTGCCGACGGCACTGATCATTCTGCTCGTCTCGCCGATGAAGTGCCTGATCTACGTCATCTTCATCATCGTCCTGCAGCAGATCGACGGCAACATCATCGGCCCGAAGATCCTTGGCAACTCCACCGGCATCAACGGTTTCTGGATCATGTTCGCCATCCTGCTCGGCGGCGGCCTGTTCGGCTTTATCGGCATGCTGCTGGGCGTGCCGGTGTTCGTCGTGATCTATGCCGGCCTGGAGCGGCTGGTCGATCACGGGCTGAAAAAACGCGGCCTCCAGACGGAGACCGCAGAATATATGGATCTGGATTACATCGACGATGCTACGATGCAGCCGGTGCGCCTACCGCAGGAGGTGCCGGACGAATCGCTCAAGGATTCAAAGGATGATTCAGCGAAGTGACGGGAAGAGGGACTGCTTTGCATCCCGCAGTGCATCGCACAGCGCGTCGATGTCTTCCCGCGTGGTGTAGCGCGAAAAGCTGATGCGCAGCGCGCCGTCGATCACGTTCGCCGGCAGCCCGATCGCCTCGAGTACATGGCTCCGCCCGCCCTTTTTGCAGGCGGAGCTTTTTGATGTGTAGATCCCGCGCGCCTCGAGGAAGTTCATCAGCACCTCGCTCCGGTAGCCGGGCAGAGAAATGCTGAGGATGTGCGGCGAGCCGCCGCCGATGACGACAAGACCGTCCACCTCGGCTGTCAGCCGGTCGATGGCGTGGGCGCGCAGCTCGGCCATGGTTTTCGTGGCCTGCGCCATTTTCGCACTGCCGATCTCGGCCGCCGTACCAAAGGCGGCGATCTGCGGCGTGGCCTCCGTACCGGCGCGCATGCCGCGCTCCTGCCCGCCGCCGAGGATATAGGGCGGCAGCTTCAGTCCGCTGCGGATGTAGAGCGCGCCGATGCCTTTCGGCGCGTGGATCTTGTGACCGCTGATGGTGATCATGTCCGCGCCGAGTGTTTTGGCCGAGAACGGCACTTTCAAAAACCCCTGCACGGCGTCCGTGTGCAGCAGGGCAATGCTGTTTTCCGCTTTCAGCATCCGGGCGACGGCGGCGATGTCGTTGACGGTGCCGGTCTCGTTGTTGACCATCATGAGCGAGACGAGGATCGTGTCCGGCCGCAGCGCCGCGCGCACCGCCTCGAGCGGGATGGCGCCGGTGCCGTCCGGCTGCAGGCGCGTGATCTCGTAGCCCTCCTTTTCCAGAAAGTCCAGCGACTTGCGCACCGCGTCGTGCTCCACGGCGGAGCTGATGATGTGTTTGCCGCGGCGGCGCATGTACCGCGCTCCGGAGATGAGCGCCCAGTTGTCGCCCTCGGAGCCGCAGGACGTGAAATACACCTCGTCCGGCTGGCAACCGAGCGCTTTTGCGATCTGGCCGCGCGCCTTGTCCACGGCGGCCTTGGCCTCACGGCCGAGCTTGTAGGTCGTGCTCGGGTTGCCGAAGCACTCCGTCATCATATGTACTGCCGCCTCCGCTGCCTCCGGGCAGACACGGGTCGTTGCGGCATTGTCCAGATAAACCATGATTTCTTACCTCGATTTGGAGATGTTTTTATGCACTATATTATAACCGCCCTCGGCTGCAAGGTCAACCAGTATGAAGCGCAGGCAATCGAAACGCTCCTGCACGCGCACGGCTTCACGGCCGCAGCGGACGGTGAGCCGGTCGATCTGATCGTCGTCAACACCTGCGCCGTCACGGCGGAGGGCGGGCGCAAGTCGCGCCAGATGATCCGCAAGCTGCGCGAGGAGCACCCGCAGGCGTTGTGCGCCGTGTGCGGCTGCTGGTCGCAGCTCAGCCCGGAGGACGCGGCGTCCATCGGCGCCGACGTGGTACATGGCAGCGGCAGCAAGCAGGCGTTTGTGGATGACATTCTGCGTGCGTTCCGTGAGCACGCGCCCGTCACGTGCGTGGATAATCCGTTCCAGCGCTTTGACTTTGAGCCGCTGCCGGCGGGCGCGGCCTACGGCCGCACGCGCGCGATGCTGAAGATCCAGGACGGCTGCAATAATTTCTGCACCTACTGTGTCATCCCGTATACGCGCGGCCGCATCCGCAGTCTGCCGCCGGAGGAAATGGCGCGTCAGGCGGCGCATCTGGCCGCCGAGGGCTATCGGGAGCTGGTGCTGACCGGCATCGAGATCGCGTCCTACGGCCGGGATCTGCCGGGTAAGCTGACGCTGGCCGACGCCGTGGAGACGGTCGCCGCCGCCGCGCCGCTGATGCGTCTGCGCCTCCGATCTCTCGATCGAGCCGACGGTCATCACGGAGGACTTCTGCCGCCGCGCCGCCGCGACCGGGCAGGTCTGCCGGCATTTCCATCTCTCGCTGCAAAGCGGATGCGACCGCACACTCGCGCGCATGAACCGCAAATATAATACTGCAGAGTTTCTTGCCTGCGTCGAGCGGCTGCGGCGGTATTTCCCGGGCTGTGCGCTCACGGCGGACATGATCACGGGCTTCCCCGGCGAGACGGAGGCAGATCAGGCGGCTGCAGTGGCGTTTTTGGAGCAGGTCGGCTTTGCGGCCGTGCATGTTTTCCCGTACTCCCGCCGCCCCGGCACGAAGGCGGACGCCATGCCGGAGCAGCTCAGCCACGCGGTCAAATCGGCGCGCGCGCATGAGGCGCAGCGCGTGGCCGATGCCTGCAAGCAGCGCTATCTGGTGCAGCAGGTCGGCCAGACGCTGCCTGTTTTGTTCGAGACGGAGCATGACGGCGGCTGGGTCGGACACTCGGACAACTATTGCCTGGTGCGCGCTGCGGGGGACGATCTGCGCGGACTTGTGAAAAATGTCAAAATCTCTGCCGTTTCCGGGCAAATGCTTGTGGGGGATTTGGTTTGACGCGCTTTGCGGAACGTGTTAGACTTTTCTCAATCCATGCAGAATGTGCTGTATGCGATGAATTTTGACCCCTGGAGGCGATTTCCGTGACCCGAAGTGAAACGTTCAATTTTTCTGCTGGACCGTCGGTCCTGCCGGAGGAAGTGCTCAGGCAGGCGCAGGCGGAATTGCTCAATTATCATGGCACGGGCATGTCCGTGATGGAGATGAGTCACCGAAGTCAGGCTTTTTCGGATATCTTCCAGGATGTGAAGGCGCGTTTTCGCGCCGCACTGTCTGTGCCGGACACACATGAGATCCTGTTTTTGCAGGGCGGCGGCACGGCGCAGTTTTCCATGATCCCGCTCAATCTGATGGGCGAGCAGGGGACGGCGGACTATGCCGTGACCGGGCATTTTTCCGGCAATGCGGCCAAAGAGGCCGAGAAGTACGGCGCGGTGCACATTGCGGCGGACACTTCCACCTGCGGCCATACCCGTATCCCGCAGCAGAGCGAGCTGAGGCTCGATGCGCGCGCGTCCTATTTTTATTATTGCGCCAACAATACGATCTACGGCACCGAATGGCAGTACGTGCCGGAGACCGGCTCGCGTGCGACATGTCGTCGGACATTCTCTCGCGCCCGGTCGATGTGTCAAAATACGGCGTGATCTTCGCCGGCGCGCAGAAAAACATGGCCCCTGCGGGCCTGACGGTTGCGATCGTTGACCGCAGTCTCGCCGGGCATGAGCTGCCCATCACACCGGTCATGTACAGCTATCAGCGCATGATCGACAAGGACTCCATGTACAACACCCCGCCGTGCTGGTGCATTTACATCCTCGGTCTCGTGCTCGCGTGGCTGGAGCGGCAGGGCGGCGTGGAGGGCATGCAGCAGCTCAAGCATGCGCGCGCCGCAAAGGTGTACGATTTTCTCGACAACAGCGCGCTGTTTCATCCCTGTGCGCAGCCGGGCTCCCGCTCGGATATGAACGTCACGTTCCGCACCGGGGACGATGCGCTCGACAAGGAATTCATCAGCGGCGCGGCGGCGCGCGGCCTGCTGAATCTCAAGGGCCACCGCGTTGCCGGCGGCATGCGCGCCTCGCTTTATAACGCCATGCCGATGGCGGGCGTGGACGCGCTCGTGGATTATCTGAAACAGTTTGAGGTAGAACATCATGTATAAAATCAAAACCATGAACCATATATCCCCCTATGGCCTGCAGAAGCTCGAAGAGCGCGGCTGCGTCGTCGGGGAGGACATACAGGCACCAGATGGCCTGATCCTGCGCTCGGCCGACCTGCACAGCTATGCCTTTGAGCCGAGCCTGATCGCCATCGCGCGCTCCGGCGCCGGCACGAACAACATCCCGCTCGAGGATTGCTGCCGCCGCGGCATCGTCGTGTTCAACTCGCCCGGCGCAAACGCCGAGGCGGTCAAGGAGCAGATCCTCTGCTCGCTCGTACTCTCGTCGCGCGATGTGCTCGGCAGCATTGACTGGGTCAAGGGGCTCAACGGCCGGGGCAAGGACATCCCCGCGCTCGTTGAAAAGGGCAAATCGCAGTTTGCAGGCCCCGAGCTTATGGGCAAGACGCTGGGCGTCATCGGCCTTGGCGCGATCGGCGCGCTCATCGCCAACGCTGCCGTGAGCCTCGGCATGAATGTCTGCGGATATGATCCGTACCTGTCCGTGGACGCGGCGTGGCGGCTCTCGCGCGATGTCAAGCACGAGGTGAACCTCGACGGCATCTATGCCAAGGCGGATTATATCAGCATCAACGTGCCGTACACGGACCAGACGTTCCATATGCTTGATGCCAGGGCGTTTTCCAAGATGAAGGACGGCGTGCGCATCATCAACGAGTCGCGCGCCGAGATCGTGGATGACGACGCCATGCTCGCCGCCATTGCCTCCGGCCGCGTCGGCAAGTATGTCACGGACTTTCCCAACGAAAAGGTCGTCGGCGTCGACAATATCATCGCGCTGCCGCATCTGGGCGCCTGCACGCCGGAGAGCGAGGAGAAGTCCGCCGTCATGGCCGCGCGCGAGCTCTACGATTATCTCGCCAACGGCAACATCAAAAACTCCGTCAACTTCCCGGACGCGACGCTCGAGCGCATGGGCGTCAGCCGTGTGTGCATCCTGCACCAGAACGTGCCGACGATGCTCAACCAGTTCCTGGAGATCACCTGCAGCACGGGCCTGAACGTCGAGAACATGATCAACAAGGCTTACGGCGCATACGCCTATGCCATGATTGATCTCAACGGCCGCCTCGATGACGATCAGGTGGCAAAGATTGACCGCATTCCGGAGGTCATCCGTGTGCGCGTGGTGTAAAAACGAGAAAAACAGCCGCTCCTGATCGGGAGCGGCTGTTTTGCGTATGGAATGGTTTTATTTCTGCTTTTTTGCCAGCGCGGCCTCGGAGAAATCGCGGATCTGCGGCACTTTGTTCAGCGCAAAGTACAGCGCCAGACCGCCCACGATGCCGACGGCGGCCTGCGCGGCGTTGCCCGGGATCTCTGCCGCCGCGGCTGCGCCATAGCCGAGAATGAAATCCTCAAACACAAAGTAGCCCAGCACCATGATGATCTCGCCGCAGATGGCGCTCAGCAGCGCGAAGCCAAAGGACTTTTTGCGGCAGGCGCGGAAGATCAGCGCCGCGACCACGGCCGCACACCCTTTGACGACGAGCGTGCCGGGCGCGTAGCTCATGTAGCCGGAGATCACATCCGCCAGACCGGAGCCGAAACCGGCAGCCACGCCGCCGTAGAGCGGGCCGGCCAGCAGGGCGGCGAGCACGACCACGATGTCGCCGGCGTTGAGATAGCCGCCGGTCACGGTCGGGATCTTGATGACGAGCGTCGCCACGCAGCACAGAGCCATGAGCATGGCGGTGTAGACGAGATTTCTGAGTTTCTGGTTCATAATTATCACCTTTTTATGTTATTGGCACAAGAATACGATATTCGACACAAATAAGCAAGGGTTGAGAACAACGAAAATTCCTGCTATACTGCTATGAGAAATGGGGGATTTGACCATGACCAGGAAATTATATGATCTCGACAGTCACCGGCGTGATTTTTCTGCGACCGTGCTGCGCTGCGACCCGGACGGGGCGCGCTATGCCGTCGTGCTCGATCAGACGGTGTTTTTCCCGGAGGGCGGCGGTCAGCCGGCCGATACCGGTGTGCTCGGCGGCGCGCGCGTTCTGGATGTGCAGCTGCTGCCGGATGCGATCGTGCACTATACGGACGCGCCGCTCGCACCCGGTGCGCAGGTGCGCGGCCAGATCGACTGGCCGCAGCGCTTCCGGCGCATGCAGGGCCACTCGGGCGAGCACATTATCTCCGGGCTGATCCATAAGGAATACGGATTTGACAACGTTGGCTTCCACCTCGGGGAAGACGCGATCACGATGGATTATAGCGGCGAGCTCACATGGACGCAGCTCATGCACATCGAGCAGCTGGCAAATGAGGCAGTGTACCGCAATGTGCCGATCCGGGCAGAGTACCCGGCACCGGAGCAGCTGGCACATATGGAATACCGCAGCAAGCTCGACCTGAAAGAGGATATACGCATTGTCACCGTCGAGGGCTATGATGTCTGCGCCTGCTGCGCGCCGCACGTGTCGCACACGGGCGAGATCGGCGCGATCAAGTTCACGTCGCTCATGCGCCACCGCGGCGGTGTGCGCGTGACGATTTTGTGCGGGTCGGACGCGGAGGCGGACTATCGGGAAAAGAGCGCGCAGGTTGCGGCGCTCTCGGCGCAGCTGTCCGTGCGGCAGGCGGACGTCGTCCCGGCCGTGCAGCGCCTGCTCGATGAGATCGCGCAGCGCAAGGCCGCGGCCGCGGAGCTGGAGCGCCGCCTCAATGCGCAGCGGCTGCGGCTGCTGCGGGAGACGCCCGGCAGTATCTGCGTCATCGACCGCTTTGACGATCCGGTCGCCATGCGCGAATTCGTCAATGCCGGCATGCTGCTTGCCGGCGGCGTCTGCGCCGCCTTTACCGGCAGCGATGCGGATGGCTACCGCTATATCATCGGCAGCCGCACGGTCGATCTGCGCACGGAGGCAAAGACCATCAATGCCGCCATCTCCGGCCGCGGCGGCGGCAAGCCGACCATGATCCAGGGCTCGTGCACGGCCCCGGCCGCCGCGATCGAGGCGTTTTTTGCTGTCTATCCCGGGAAATAATATAGATGCAGATAGGAAACAGGGCCGCGGAATTCCGCGGCCCTGCTTTTTTCGGTTTTGCTCAGATTACTGCATGCCGTTTTCGTAGGCGGCGATCATCTTTTTGACCATCTGGCCGCCGATGCTGCCGGCCTGACGGGACGTCAGATCACCGTTGTAACCCTGCTTGAGGTTCACGCCCACCTCGGACGCGGCTTCCATCTTGAAGCGGTTCATCGCCTCACGCGCATTGGGGTTGACCAGATTGTTGCTGTTGGAAGTAGCCATTTCGTTTTCCATCTCCTTTTCGTGTTTTGGGTTTCTTAACCCGCTACTATTTTCTGCGGACAGAATGGAAGTATGCAGAGCAGAAAAATGCAATTTTTGCAAGCTTTTTTGTCGCTGTTTGCCTTTCTTGCCGGCTGTTTCCGGCGCGCGGGGATGTGCGCCATCCGGTTGCGATGATTGCATTTTCCATTCTGCCTTGGCGGACGGCCCGCGGCAACGGGGACCGCGGTCTATGCAGTGTTCACAAAGCGCAACTTGACACGAACGGGATATCGGTATAATATTTAGAATGCTATTTTGGCATTTTGTACGTATTTGCACAATGTCGGCATAGAATTGCGATAACGATGATTTTTCAAAATAATAAGGAGAACTGACTATGTGTGGAATCGTTGGATACGTCGGCGCGCAGCAGGCTGCGCCGATCCTTCTCGAAGGGCTGCAGAAGCTCGAATACCGCGGTTATGACTCGGCCGGCATCGCCGTGCTCGACGGCAGCACGATCGAGCTTGCCAAGGCCTGCGGCGAGATCAAGAATCTGCTGGCCAAAACGCATGACGGTAGCGATCTTCACGGCTATATCGGCCTCGGCCATACGCGCTGGGCAACGCACGGCGCGCCGACGGAGGCGAACGCCCATCCGCACGTGAGCAACGACGGCAAGTTCGCCATCGTGCAAAACGGCATCATCGAAAACTTCATGGAGCTGCGCGAGATGCTGCAGGCCAAGGGGTTCCGGTTCCATAGTGAGACGGACACGGAGGTCATCGTTCACCTGCTGGATATGTATTATACCGGCGACGGCAATCTCAAGGACACTGTGCTCAAAACGCTCGGCCGTCTGGAGGGCAGCTATGCGATCGGCATTCTGTGCGCCGACTGCCCGGAGCAGATGTTCCTCGCGCGCAACGGCTGTCCGCTGATCATCGGCGTCGGCGCGGGTGAGAACTTCTTCGCCTCCGACGTGACGGCGCTTGTGTCGCACACGAAAAATGTGGTCTATCTTGACGACGGTGAGCTCGCCGAGGTGCGCGCCGACGGTTATACCGTCTTTGACTGCACCGGAAAGCCCGTGCACAAGCCTGTCTCCCGCGTCGCGTGGGACATCGAGGCTGCCGAAAAGGGCGGCTATGAGCATTTCATGCTCAAGGAGATCATGGAGCAGCCGCGCGCTATCAAGTCCACGCTCGACCCGCGCGTGAAGGATCACCGCGTCGTGTTTGACGAGCTGAAGATGACCGACGAGCAGCTCATGGGCTTCAATAAGATCATGATCACGGCCTGCGGCTCGGCGTTTTATGCCGGCCAGGCGGGCAAATATGCGCTCGAAAAGCTCACGCACATCCCGGTTGATGCCGACCTTGCAAGTGAGTTCCGCTACCGTGATCCGATCGTCGACGAGCACACGCTCATGATCATTATTTCGCAGTCCGGCGAGACGGCGGATACCATCGCCGCCATCCGCGAGGCGCAGTCCAAGGGCGCGTATGTGCTCTCGATCGTCAACGTCGTCGGCAGTACGATCGCCCGCATCTCGGACGATGTCATCTACACCTGGGCAGGCCCGGAGATCGCCGTTGCGACCACGAAGGGCTACACCACGCAGGTGTCGGTGCTGTATCTGCTGGCGCTCTATCTGGGCGAAAAGCGCGGCTGCCTGAGCAGGGAAGAGGCTGCCAAGCTCACGGATGACCTCATGATCCTGCCGCAGATGGTGCAGCGCGCCATCGATCTCAACCCGCAGATCGCGCAGCTGGCCGAGCGGTACAAAAACAATCCGTCCCTGTTCTTCATCGGCCGCAATGTGGACTACGCTGTCTGCATGGAGGGGTCTTTGAAGCTCAAGGAGATCTCCTACCTGCACTCGGAGGCCTATGCTGCGGGCGAGCTCAAGCACGGCACGATCGCGCTCATTGAGGAGAACCGTCTCGT
>OCHA01002513.1_pt1 | contig 10680 bp, 7 predicted proteins | sample 1538591 | NCBI WGS metagenome assembly OCHA01 (sample SAMN04571710, study PRJEB22368) | human gut metagenome | biome: human gut; material: stool | host: Homo sapiens | place: Luxembourg | collected 2012-09-06 | reverse complement strand
TAGCAATAGAATATATCTTGGCTCCTTAGCTCAACTGAATAGAGCATCTGACTACGGATCAGAAGGTTAAAGGTTTGAATCCTTTAGGAGTCACTTGAATATTCAAATTCATTTACAGATTGGCTCGCTAGCTCAACTGAATAGAGCATCTGACTACGGATCAGAAGGTTATAGGTTTGAATCCTATGCGAGTCACTTGAGAATCCTTATTTCATCCAGCGTCTTCGGAAGCAATGAAATAAGGATTTTTTCAATTTCTACCGGTCGTATCATTATTATTCATATATTCGCAGTTAATACAAAGAATATTTTATTTAAGATAAAAGGTAAACACTTGAAAGCACACTATAAAACTTCTATAGCCATAAGTCTAATCGTCATTATCGTATTAGTGATCTTACGTATTACTGTTACCGGACAAGATAGCATCAAATTCATCGACGATACCGATGATCAGCCAATCGATCAACAAAACAGCGACTCTATAGACCTTCGTTATTCCAATGAGTACCAAAGTTGGAAACAAACCTCGGACACGACTTTCCGCAGTTTGTTTAATGGGAACCAACAAGCTGATATCTTGGCCGAACATCCCGGAATGATGGTATTATGGGCAGGATACGCTTTCTCCAAAGATTATCTAAGTCCCAGAGGGCATATGTATTCCATAGAAGATCTATACAAAAGCCTGCGGACCGGCGCTCCCATGACCCCGACGAGTGGTCCCCAGCCTGCCGCATGCTGGGCATGTAAAAGTCCGGACATACCCCGCTTATTAACGACCACCAATGCCAAGACCTTATATAAGAAGAAATGGGCGGAGCTAGGCAACGAGATCGTGAATCCAATCGGATGCGCAGACTGCCATGAGCCGCAGAGCATGGGATTGCGCGTGACCCGCTCATTCTTGAAAAGTGCCTATAAGCGCAACGGATTACGTATAGAGGACGCAACCGAGCAAGAGATGCGATCTCTAGTATGCGCCCAATGCCACGCCGAATATTATTTCCAAGGAGAAGATCGTATACTAGCCTTACCTTGGGATCAAGGTTATACAGTAGAAAATATAGAAGCCTATTACGATAGCATAAACTTCACCGATTTCACCCATAAATTAAGCCGGGCACATTTGATAAAGGCGCAACATCCGGATTTCGAGTTATTCCAGATGGGCATTCACGGGCAAAGAGGCGTTTCCTGCAGAGAATGCCATATGCCTGCTGTCGGGGAAGATGAGAACCGGTACAACAACCATCATATCAAAAGCCCGTTGGCGATGATAGACCGTACTTGCCAAGCCTGCCACCGGGAAAGTGAGGAGATCTTACGCAAGGATGTTTATGAACGGCAAAACAAAGTCTACGCCATACGCATGCGTGTAGAGGAAGAATTGACAAAAGCCCATATAGAAGCGAAATTCGCTTGGGACAAAGGCGCTACGGAATCTCAAATGAAAAACGTATTAAAACTGCTCCGGCAGGCACAATGGCGTTGGGACTTCGCCGTGGCCTCACACGGGGCGGCTTTCCACGCGCCCCAAGAAGTCACACGTATCTTGGGCAGCGGACTCGATAAGTCTACCCAAGCCCGCATCCAGATCATGAAGGTCTTAGCGCAGCTAGGCTATACCCAAGACGTTCCGATGCCGGATATCTCCACGAAAGCGAAAGCCCAGCAATATATCGGCCTCGATATGGAAGCCGAGCAACAGGCCAAACAAAAGTTTTTAGAAACCGTCATCCCCCAATGGCAGGAAGAAGCGAGGGCCAATAAACGATTCATCGAAGGTAATTAAGTTCTTTCCTCCAGCTCCAACCCCGGGGTATAAGGTAGCGAGATCGTAAACTTACTACCTACACCAACCTCGGATTCAAGCGATATGCTTCCATGAAACGTATGAACGATACTCTGGCAGATCGCTAACCCCAAGCCTGTACCTTGGGCAAACTCATCTAGTTTCTGGAAACGCTCGAATACCTTTTACTTTTTATCATCAGGAATGCCCTTACCCGTATCTTTCACGGAAATAAGGATCGATTTTCCATCTGCGCTAAGTTCGTATCCGATCTCGATATATCCCTTAGCGGTAAACTTCACCGCATTATTAATGAAATTGGTACAAACCTGCGTCAACCGGAAATGATCCGAACGGATGATAAGAGGTTCATGGGGAACCCTTATCTTTAACTCCACTCCCTCCGGCATCATCAATTGATGCGTATGGAAGATATCTCCCATCAGTTTACTCAGATCGAGGTTCTCATAAGAGAAAGACATGCTACCGGATTCTATGCGTGATAGATCCAAGATATCGTTGATCAGCTTAAGCAACAGGTCACTGTTTTTGGTAATCAGATCTATAAACTCCGCCTTTTCCTCCGGTTCCAAAGGCATATCCGAATTGAGCAATTGGGAGAAGCCTACGATCGCATTCAGAGGCGTACGTATCTCATGGCTCATATTCGCCAGAAAGACTAATTTCATCCGATCGGATTCCTCCGCTTTCTGGCGGGCGGCTATAAGGCTATTCTCCGTGTCTTTTATCCGCTGGATATTCAAGCATAAGCCACTTACCTCAACAGCTTCGTCACCGGAAACCGAATCTTTCTCATTCTTATTTTGGGCATAGCGAAATTCCCACCACTCATACCCCTTCTTATTAAAGTTACAACGACGTTGCGTCACTTTCCGGGAAAGAAAGCCACTATCCAGCAGATTCCGGTCTCGAAGGAAATTATCCAGTTCTTCAGGATGTATAGCATCCTGAAACTCCTCGATTTTCATCGGTACACAGGGCATACCTAAATAATGGTAGAATCTATTATCAAACTCGAATACCCCTTTGCTATACCGAAAAGCGAAAATGTTGCCGCTATCCAACGCAAAAGAAAGAAAAGTCTTCTCCCTTTTTAACTTCTCCTGCGCATCCTTCTTATGTAAAGCCTCCTGTATATATCGCTTTCTTTGGTAACTAAAAAGCAGAAGCAACATCACCACCAGAATAAAGCCGGCAGCCCATATATAATATTTATATTGAACGACAAACGGCATATTCGCGATAATAGCTCCTTCCGGCAATTTACTACTATCAATGCCCCAGCGTTCTAACACACCGTAATCAAAAACATAAGCCTTGTTACTCTCTTCGATTTGCGGAAAATCGGACGGGGGCGTTCCTTTCAAGATAGAGACGACCCGGTTTACAGCTGCCTCTACCTCATCCTTAAAGACAGTTACATACCCGCCAACTACGCCATTCTGATTACCGATCAACTCATTGATCACGGAAAAACATGGAAAGGCGCTGAGCCGCCCCAACGAGATTGTCATATAATCCCTCTTGGTTGCCAGATACGCTTTATTATAATAATTCTCGCCAAATCCCTTAATCAGGGCATTCGCCGATTTCGTACTGAGTGTGCTTATATACATCGTATCCGGCTTTATCTTAGGTATATCCGATATCGAAATCCCGTTCTTTCCGGATAAACGTACCCGATCCAAGGAATATATATTGTTCACGGCACAAATATCCTGAATCTGCGCATTCATGTCCGCCAGCATCATATTATCCTGAAAGGTATCGTCCGAGACTCTTATGACGATGCAATTACCAACAAGCCGCCGTATCAATTCTATATTCCTCTTATAATCCGGTTTATCATAAAAGCCCGTCATATTCGGATATTTCCGGATGATCGGGATATTGGGATAACTAACCCCCATAAACACGACCGGGATCGATTTAGCGAGGGGATGCCTGCTATTTATCAAAGCGTTCAAGGCTTGATCGTCATTGACCAGAATAATATCCGGGTTCCATGTCGATAACTCATTCAGTTTCTTGAATAATTTCTGTCGCTGTTGCTTCTCCGAATATTGCTCACAATCCAAATAAAAAGAATAGACACTCGCATGTATCCCCTTCTTCCGCAAATCACTCGACATGATTTCCTTCATCTTCTCATAGGCGGGAAAATGTTTTTCGTAAGATTGAATCACGAGTATACGCTTCTCCTCCGATAAGTCTGTAGAGGATTTACATGATATACAGGTAACAAAGAGAAATATGATGGATATTATTCCAAATAAGCGCTTAGCTGGCATATCGTTCCTTTAAGGTGTTTTCTATGACTTTACAAAACTAAAGATTTATTTCGTACATTTGAGCATATTTTTCACGAAATACAATCAAAACATCAAATATATGAAACAAGAAATCCAACTGAACGAACACAACAAGCAAGAGTATCCTCCTATGCACACGGCGGAACATATCTTAAACCAGACAATGGTACGGATGTTCGGATGTCCCAGATCCAAGAACGCGCACATAGAGAGGAAGAAGTCTAAATGCGATTATCTATTGGCGGAAGAGCCCAGCGCGGAGGTCATGGCCGAGGTTGAGAAGAAGATAAACGAGGTGATCGACCGGCACCTGCCCGTAACCATCGAGTTCATGCCGAAAGAAGAGGCCGGCGGTATCGTGGATTTAAGTAAATTGCCCGACGATGCCAGCGATACATTACGTATCGTACGCATAGGCGATTACGATGCCTGCGCATGTATCGGATCGCACGTGGCGAATACATCCGAGATCGGACATTTCAAGCTGTTGAATTACGACTATGCCGACGGGAGATTACGGCTACGTTTCAAATTGGTATAAAATTTAAAGCAAGCGCAAACGGTCAAATAAAAATATTTTATGTAAGTTTGCAAGCGATTAAAGGAACATTTTAATACAGACATTAAATACAATAGTTATGCAAACAATTGACAATTTCAATTTTGCCGGTAAAAAGGCATTGACTTTAACGTTCCATTGGACGAAAACTTCAACATCACCGACGACACTCGTATGCGTGCCGCTCTTCCTACATTAAAGAAGATCTTAGCGGATGGTGGTAGCGTAATTATCGGTTCTCACCTAGGTCGTCCGAAAGGCGCTACTGATAAGTTCTCCTTAAAGCACATATTGAAGCACCTTTCTGAGTTGTTAGGCGTAGATGTTCAGTTTGCAAACGACTGTATTGGCGAAGAAGCCGGCGCTAAGGCTGCCGCTTTGCAACCGGGCGAAGCTTTGTTGCTTGAGAACCTTCGTTTCTACGCTGAGGAAGAAGGCAAACCAAGAGGTTTGGCTGAAGACGCTTCTGACGAGGAGAAGAAGGCTGCCAAGAAAGCCGTTAAAGAAAGCCAGAAAGAGTTCACGAAGAGATTGGCCTCTTACGCTGACTGCTATGTAAACGACGCGTTCGGTACCGCTCACCGTGCTCACGCTTCTACGGCTTTGATCGCTGACTACTTCGATACGGACAACAAGATGTTCGGTTATTTGATGGAGAAAGAAGTGAAGGCTGTCGATAAGGTTATGAACGACATCCAACGTCCGTTCACCGCTATCATGGGTGGTTCTAAGGTTTCCTCCAAGATCGAGATCATCGAGAACTTGTTGAACAAGGTAGACAACTTGATCATCACGGGTGGTATGACTTATACTTTCACGAAAGCGCAAGGCGGTAAGATCGGTAAGTCTATCTGCGAGGACGATAAGCTGGATCTTGCTCTTGATTTAATCAAGAAAGCGAAAGAAAAAGGCGTAAACTTGGTATTGGCTGTTGACGCTAAGATCGCTGACGATTTCAGCAACGACGCTAAGACTGATTTCGCTCCGGTAGATCAGATTCCTGATGGTTGGGAAGGTCTTGACATAGGTCCGAAGACCGAGGCTATCTACGCTGACGTTATCAAGAACTCTAAGACGATCCTTTGGAACGGTCCTACGGGTGTATTCGAGTTCGAGAACTTTACGCACGGATCTCGCACGGTTGGCGAGGCTATCGTTGAGGCTACGAAGAACGGCGCTTTCTCTTTAGTAGGTGGTGGCGACTCTGTTGCTTGCGTTAACAAATTCGGTTTGGCTAACGGCGTATCTTACGTTTCTACAGGTGGTGGCGCTCTTCTTGAGGCTATAGAAGGTAAGGTTCTTCCGGGTATCGCAGCTGTAAAAGGCGAGGCTTACAAATAATCAGATAAGTAAGTGATTTAATAAAAAATCCCCCGGGACGCTCGGTATTCATCGAGATGTCCCGGGGGATTTCTTTGATTTAGTTCCGTATTAATCTTGTTTCAAGATCAAGGCGGAAGAGGCGCTTACGGTAGTTTTACCCTGTACGGAACCTTTACCGTCCAGATAAATCCGACCGTCTTTACAAACCGGAATCCATGTTCCTTCCGGCAGAGAAACCGTTACCGCCTTCCGGTTCCCGTTAAAGATAACCATAATCTTCTTCCAACTATCCCCGTTCGCATGCTCCCCTAAGGTATACGCTACGACACCGGGCTGGTTCACTTCTTGGAATTGAAGGGCCTCCCTCACTCCCTCGGCCGTGGCGATACGGAAAGCCGGGTGCGACTTACGAAGGGCGATCAAATCCTTGTAATAGTTGAAAACATCCTTGTTTTTTGCCTTCAAAGACCAGTCGATCTCATTGATTGAATCGGGCGATTGATAGCTGTTATGCACGCCCTTCTTATCGTGCAGCAACTCCTCTCCTGCCCGCATGAAGGGTACTCCTTGCGAGGTGAAGATGATGGTCTGGGCCAACTTGCCGAATCGTATCAACTCATCCGGGGTAGCGTCTTTCGGGGCCGAGAGCTTCAACTTATCCATCAAACAAAGATCATCGTGGCAAGAGACATAGTTGATCACTTGCGTAGGCTTGTTCGCATAAGGCGCTTTGCAATATAATATTTGGTTATAGTCGATTTGCGGATGGCGGATAGCGCCTACAATACCGAACTTAATAGACTCCTCGTTACCTTCCGGCTTTCCGGAGGCGAAACCGGCCTGTGTAGTCTCGAATACGCTTCCTTTTAAAGCATCCCGCAGGTCATCGCTAAATACGGCCACATCATTCAGTTTCGGGGCGTTTACCTTGATCGCCCTCTGGTCCTCCGGTAGCGGGGAATCGCTGGCGGTCCAGCCCTCGCCGTATACGAAGATGGAAGGATCTAGTTTAGCTAACTCGGCTTTTACCTCGTTCATGGTCTCTACGTCATGGATGCCCATCAAGTCGAAACGGAAACCATCCACGTGGTATTCCTCGGCCCAATATTTCACGGACTCCACGATATAGCGGCGTACCATCGCCCGCTCCGAAGCGGTCTCATTACCACAGCCAGAGGCATCCGAATAGCTTCCGTCCGGTTTATGACGGTAGAAGTAACCGGGGACGGTCAAGCTGAAATTCGACCCGTCACCCACAAAGGTATGATTGTAAACCACGTCCATGATCACACGGATACCATTCCGGTGCAATCCCCGCACCATCTCCTTGAACTCACGGATACGAGCCTCGGGATTGTAAGGATCGGTGGAATAGCTCCCCTCGGGGGCGTTATAGTTCTTGGGATCATATCCCCAATTGTACACATTATCTTGCAAGCGGGTCTCGTCCACCGAGCCATAGTCATAGGAAGGAAGGATGTGGACATGGGTAACGCCCAACTCCTTCAGATGATCCACGCCGGTAGCCACGCCGCCCGGACCTTTCGTGCCGTTCTCCGCCAAGGCGAGAAACTTACCTTTATGCGTCACGCCGGAGTTCGCGGCGATCGAGAAATCCCGATGATGCATCTCGTAGATGATAATATCGGAGAAGCTTTTCAACTCGGGAGATTTATCCGCCTCCCAGCCCTCCGGATCGGTAGCCGCCCAATCGATCACGGCCGCACGGTTTCCATTCCCCGACGGCTTTCGCCCAGATACCGGGAGTCTCATCCAGCCATTTATCGCCGATACGGATCTGGAAGGTATAGAAGGAACCTTTCAGATCCTCGCTCACGGAGATACGCCACGTACCCTTGTCCGAGGATTTCATCGGCAACTGGCGGATAGGCTCCCCTCCCTCACCGGAGGCGTAAAGATTCAAGCGGACTTCTTCCGCCGTCGGGGCCCAAAGGGTGAACACGGATTTCGTGGGGGAATAGAACAACTCCAGATCGTCTCCCTCATAGGAAGGGTATTCATCAAAGGATTTGTATTCTTTCGGTGAGTTGCAGCTAAGCAACAGCGACAGGTATATAGATACCGGAACTAAGTGTCTCGTCATGGCTGATTCAGTAATTTGTTTTCAATCACAAAGATAGAAGTTTCGAATCGGATTCGCCAACGAAACAGAAAAGAAGAGGCGAAAAATCTACCGCAAACGTTTTCGCCTCTTTCGCTCATTCATGCTATATTAGAACGGAACCTCGTTACTGCTACCTTGACTCAAGAAGTCAGCTCCCGCCGATGGGATCGGGGGCATCGGGTCTCCACCGTTCATGGTCGAGGAGAATTCCCTTACCGCTATATCTTCCTCTACGTTCATAAACTTGGCGAACTCGCTCTTAAAGCGCAGCCGGACATCCCCCACGGCACCGTTACGATGCTTGGCGATAATGATCTCGGCGAGGCCGATCAGGGAATTTCCCCGTTCGTCTTCCGTAATCTTATAATATTCGGGACGGTGGATGAAACATACCATATCGGCATCCTGCTCGATAGCTCCGGACTCACGCAAATCGGCTAGCTGCGGACGCTTACCTTCCACGCCTTGACGAGCTTCCACACCACGGTTCAACTGCGACAAGGCGATGATCGGGATATTCAATTCCTTGGCCAATCCCTTCAACGAGCGGGAGATCGTACTCACCTCCTGCTCACGGCTACCGAAGTTCATACCGCTAGCGTTCATCAACTGAAGGTAGTCGATAATGATACATTTAATGCCATGCTCACGCACCAGACGACGGGCTTTCGTTCGCAGCTCGAAGACGGACAAGCTCGGGGTATCGTCCACGAAGATCGGGGCATCGTAAAGCTCCTTGATCTTAAAGTCCAACTGTTCCCACTCGTAGCTCTCCAAGCGTCCGCTCTTGATCTTCTCGCCCGGTATCTCGCAGACATTCACGATCAGACGGTTTACCAACTGCACGTTACTCATCTCGAGCGAGAACAGGGCGACAGGCGTATTGAAATTCACCGCCATATTCTTCGCCATGGAAAGGACGAAAGCCGTCTTACCCATGGCCGGACGGGCGGCGATAATGATAAGGTCTGAATTCTGCCAACCGGAAGTCATCTTATCCAACCCCTCGAAGCCCGTGCGCAATCCGCTCAGACCTTCCTTCTGGAGAGCCGCCTTTTGCAACATCTCCATAGCGTCCTTGATGACGGGGTTGATCTGGGTGACATCCTTCTTTACGTTACGTTGAGAGATCTCGAACAACTTACCCTCCGCCTCTTGCATCAAGTCCTCTACATCGAGCGTCTCATCAAATGCCTTTCCTTGGATCATCGCCGTGAAAGAGATCAACTCCCTCGCCAGATATTTCTGGGCAATGATCCGGGCGTGATACTCGATATGGGCGCTACTGGCCACCTTGCTGGTAAGTTGAGAGATATAGAACGGTCCGCCTACATCCTCCAATTCTCCCCGTTTCTTCAATTGCTCCGTTACGGTAAGCATATCCACGGGACGCTGGCTCAACGCCAAGTCTACGATAGCGGCATAAATCTTCTCATGCGCTTTCTCATAGAAACACTCCGGCTTCAAGATCTCGCTGACGATCGAGTACGCGTCTTTCTCCAGCATCAACGCACCCAACACAGCCTCCTCCAACTCACGGGCCTGTGGCTGAAGACGCCCCATATCGGGGAGCATCTCCACAGGCTTTTTCCTTCCTCTTCCTGTATTTCTTGTTCCTTCTGCCATCATTCTTTCTATTTGGGGAGTCAAAGGTAATATCTTTTACCCATTTCTGAAAAAGATTCTTTATATTTAGGAATTAAAACCTGTCGAATCATGAAAGCGTATTTTATCGGATTTGTTATCATGGGAGGTTGCCTATTATACGGCTGCCATACCAAACAAAAGAAAGGGGAAAACAGTAGCGACTACTCAGCCGACTCCCAATCCATAGCACGGCAAGATACCCTACCGTTACCGACTGATACCCATGCCGCATCTTCAGTTTCCACGGAAGGATGGACCGCCAAGCAGATACGGGACAGCATAGAATTGTTCTTCGGCAAGGAATACGATACCCTTCCCCCGCATCTACGGAAGATCCGCAGAAACATGGCCTCCCTCTGGAACACGGACGACTCCGTCTTCCTACAGCTTATCATAGCGGAAGCTCCGTACGTAAAAGCATTTAAGACGTACGTATTCGACTCGCCCCTCATCCGGATCGGCGGAGGCCCTTACGACCGGTCGCCCGAGGAATCTCTTTGCGAGGACACCACCCACTTCTCCATGCGAGTAAGTCCGAATGTCTACCCAACCAACATCGAACGGATCGAGATCGCCATCACCAACCATACCGACCTAGAAGGGATGGGAGGTGAATCGTATTTCATCGAGCATTTTGATGGTAAAGCATGGAAAGGAATCCCACAACCCTGCGCCTTCGTCGATCTCGGCTATCCGATCTTTCCTAACGAGACAAGAGACGATTTCTCGGCCACCTTGCTGCCTGAGCTCAAGGAAAACCCTCCGGGATTGTACCGGGTGCGCAAGACCGTCATCACCGGACAGGGCGCCGGCATCGTCCATTATCCTTTGGCCGCCACGTTCTACCTATCCGATAACCCGGAAGATTATGAGGAATACACACGCTTCGCCAGCCGGC
>OCHA01002499.1_pt1 | contig 10742 bp, 6 predicted proteins | sample 1538591 | NCBI WGS metagenome assembly OCHA01 (sample SAMN04571710, study PRJEB22368) | human gut metagenome | biome: human gut; material: stool | host: Homo sapiens | place: Luxembourg | collected 2012-09-06 | reverse complement strand
AAAGTACAGAATAATAGATTTCCCACTCAGCAACTGCATCAACTCAGGAATTGATACTGTAGGTGTACTTACACAGTATCAGCCCCTTAGACTTAATTCCCATATAGGAATAGGTATTCCTTGGGATCTCGACCGTAATGTAGGTGGTGTAACAGTACTTCCTCCTTACGAAAAGAGTACAAACAGCGAATGGTATACAGGAACTGCCAATGCCATTTACCAGAATCTTGAATATATGGAACAATATCATCCAGAATACGTACTTATTCTCTCAGGTGATCACATATATAAGATGGATTATAAGATAATGCTTGATTATCACAAGGCTAATAATGCTGACATAACAATAGCAGCTATGCCAGTACCTATGGAGGAGGCAAGCAGATTCGGAATTGTTGTTACAGATGATGACAACAGAATTACAGAATTTGAAGAAAAGCCAGCTAATCCTAAGAGCAATCTTGCTTCTATGGGTATATACATATTCAAGTGGAGCGTATTAAAAGATGCACTTATCAAGCTTAAAGACCAGAATGAATGTGATTTTGGTAAGCATGTAATACCTTACTGCTTTAACAACAACAAGAGAATATTTGCATACGAATATAACAGTTACTGGAAGGATGTTGGAACATTAAGCTCATATTGGGAGGCTAATATGGAGCTTATAGATATAATTCCTGTATTTAATCTTTATGAGGAATTCTGGAAGATATATACAAGAACAGATACTATTCCACCTCAGTATGTTGCAGATAATACATTTATTGAAAAGAGCATTGTTGGCGATGGAACTGAAGTATATGGACGAATATATAATTCAGTTATCGGTTCAGGTGTAACTATTGAAGAAGGCGCGGTAGTCAGGGATTCTATCGTTATGAATAATACTGTCATCGGCAAGAACACAATAGTCAATAAGTCAATTATAGCTGAAGAAGTAGTTGTAGGAAATAATGTTGAACTTGGTGTAGGTGAAGAAGTACCTAATGTCAAGCTTCCTAAGATATATAACTCGGGTCTTGTAACTATCGGAGAATGTTCAGTTATTCCTGATGGAGTCAAGGTAGGAAAGAACACAGCTATATCTGGAGTTACAACTAATGAAGATTATCCAGATGGCTTATTACCAAGCGGTGGTATTATTATTAAGGCAGGTGACGTAGAATGAAAGCGATAGGTATAGTATTAGCAGGCGGCAACAACAGGATGATGCGTGAACTGACAAACAAGAGAGCCATTGCTTCCATGCCTATTGCAGGAAGCTACAGAGCGATAGATTTCGCACTTAGCAATATGTCTAATTCACATATACAGAAGGTTGCAGTAATAACACAGTATAATGCAAGATCTCTCAATGAACACTTAAGCTCATCTAAGTGGTGGGATTTTGGTAGAAAACAGGGTGGATTATATGTATTCACACCAACTATAACAGCAGAGAGCAGCAGCTGGTACAGAGGAACAGCAGATTCACTCTATCAGAATATAGACTTTCTTAAGTCAAGTCATGAACCATATGTAGTTATCACATCCGGCGATGGTGTGTACAAGCTTGACTATAACAAGGTACTTCAGTATCACATCGAGAAGAAGGCTGATGTTACTATGGTTGTAAAGAAACTTGATAACAGAGAAGATATTGGAAGATACGGAGTAGTTGCACTCGCAGAGGATGGACGTATCACAGATATTGATGAGAAGCCATTGGAAACTAATCTTTCAACAGTTTCAACAGGTATATATGTAGTAAGAAGACGTCTTCTTATTGAGCTTCTTGAGAAAGCAGCAGAAGAGGACAGATACGACTTCGTAAGAGATATACTTGTAAGATACAGGAATATCAAGAAGATATATGGTTATAAGTTAGATACTTACTGGAATAACATATCTTCAGTTGATTCATATTATAAGACTAATATGGACTTCCTTAAGAGAGATGTCAGGGATTACTTCTTTAAGCAGTATCCGGATGTTTATTCTAAGGTTGAAGACTTACCACCAGCTAAGTACAATTATGGTGCTAATGTATCTAACAGCCTTGTATCAAGCGGATGTATAGTTAATGGTACTGTAGATAATTCAGTACTTTTCAAGAAGATATACATTGGTAATAATGCTGTAGTTAAGAATTCTATTATTATGAACAATGCATACATAGGAGATAATGCATATATTGAGAACTGTATAGTAGAAAGCAACAGCACTATTAAGGCTAATTCGAGATATGTTGGAGAGAATGGAGTTAAGATCGTTATTGAAGACAGTCCATCATATTATTAAAGAGTAGAAGAGTCATTAACAGACGGATAGGGGTAACAAATGAATATTACAGATGTTAGAGTCAGGAAGATTGCCAGTACAGGAAAGCTTAGGGCTTACGTGTCGATTACTTTTGATGATGAGTTCGTGGTACACGATATCAGAATTATAGAAGGAGATAAGGGCTTGTTTGTAGCTATGCCTAGTAAGCATATGATTGAAGGTGGCTTTAAGGATATTGCACATCCAATCAATCAGAGTGCAAGGGAGAATCTTCAAAGTGCAGTTTTGAAAGCATATTATGATGCTGACGATGCAGAAGAATTATCAGAAAACGTATAGGGTATACATCAGGATTAGCAGGATAGTACGGAGTTGATGGATTCTAAACTGTAAACTAAACACAGCGTGACAGATAATTTATCATATAATGAGCGCAAAAGAAAAAAAGTGCGATATAATATGTGTGTTCTTATCGAAAGATAGAAGGCAGGTATATATAGCACTTTTTTTATTATTTAATATGCGGATGTAAAACGTTGTGCTAAATATCACATAAAATATTGTATGAAAATTTGTATAAAATGTACTGCATACTAATGTATGCTGAATATATTGTTATATAGCATAATTTTCATAGAATTTTTATAAAAAATAAAAACTGATATAATTTTTAGAGTAATATTACAAATTATATATACATTTGTAGTATAAAGTGTTAATATGATGTAAGGAGTAAAAGGTCAAAAGTTATTCGTACATGCATAATATGATTTTTGAGCTTATGCCCCACATATTAATATAAATATATAATGTTGGTGACGAAAGCATATTTTGCCATCACAAAGATTGTTTAAAGGGGCATATATAATTTTAATGGTTTTGGATTATATATGGTTTAAAACAATCAGAGAGTCAGGAGGAGGTACATATATGGGTACAGTAGTAAGATTAGAGCACTACACAAAGAATTTCAAGAAAGTAACAGTTCTTGATGACATCAACCTTACACTTGAGAGTGGAAAGGTTATAGGACTTAAGGGAAAGAATGGTTCTGGTAAGACTATGCTTATGAGAGCAATCAGCGGACTTATTCTTCCTACATCGGGAAAGGTATTTATCAATGACAAGGAGCTTGGAAAGCAGATTTCATTTCCACCAAGTATCGGACTTCTTATAGAGAATCCGTCATTCATAGCCAACTATACAGGTTTTAAGAACCTTAAGATACTTGCTTCTATCCAGAACAAGATAAGTGATGAAGAGATAAGGGAGGCTATAAGAAAGGTTGGTCTTAAGCCTGATGACCCAAGAACATTTAAGAAGTATTCACTTGGTATGAAGCAGCGACTCGGAATAGCAGCAGCCATTATGGAGAAGCCGGATATAGTTATTCTTGATGAGCCTATTAATGCACTTGATGAAGCTGGTGCAGGACTTATTAAGGGTATTCTTGATGAGCTTAAGGCTAATGGTTCGCTTATAATAATAGCTTGTCATGATACAGAGGAGCTTAACTACTTATCTGACGAAGTATATGAGATATACGAAGGACAGCTTGTTGACAAGGAGGCAGCAGAGGCAGCCAAGAAAGCAATAGAAGAAGCCGACAAGAAAGCTGAGGCAAAAAAAGATGGTAGAGCAGAAGAAAATAAGGAAGCTGTAAGCTAAGATAAGCCACATCAGGGAAATGCAAAGCATTTTTAAGATTGGCGCTGGACAGTAACAATTAGAAGTTTCGGGAGGTGGTTATTTTATAATCACTTCCTTTTTTTGTTGAGATAGTTTATATTAGATGAGGATTATAAATAATAGGAAAGGAAAGGTAACCCACAATTATGACAGACAGAAAGGTCGGGTTGCACAAGGATAGATATGTATATAATAGCAGGATTAGGTAATCCGGGAACACAGTATGCAGGGACAAGACACAACGCAGGTTTTTCGTGCATAGATGAGCTTGCAGACAAGTATAATATAAGTGTAGATACAGCCAGGCACAAGGGACTCATAGGAAAGGGCGTTGTTGAAGGGGAAAAGGTACTTCTTGTAAAGCCTATGACATATATGAATAATTCAGGTGAATGTATAAGAGAGGTTATGGATTATTATAAGGCGGATATAGATGACCTTATTGTAATATTTGATGATATAAGTTTAGAACCGGGCAGATTAAGACTCCGTCCAAAGGGAAGTGCCGGAGGACATAACGGAATAAAAAGTATTATAGCGCACCTTGGAAGTGATAAGTTTAAGAGAGTAAAGTTTGGCGTGGGTGATAAGCCAAAGGGCTGGGACCTTGCTGACTGGGTGCTTGGAAAGTTTCCAGCAGAACTGTATCCACAGTTAAGGGATGGTAATACAAGAGCGTGCGAAGCAGTTGAGTGCATAATAAGTGAGGGCATAGAAAGTGCCATGAATAAGTTTAACGGCTGATAAAGAGCACAGAATAACTAGCATACATTATAAGTTCAAGATACAGTTTTATGTCATATTGATGAAAGAACTGGAAATAAGGAGGACTGAGGTGAATACATTTTTTAAGCCTGTAAATGATACGGCGGCGATAGAACAACTTAATAAGGAGTTATCCGCAGACGGTGGAAGAACGGCGGTCATAAGCGGCTGTATAGATACGCAGAAGGTGCACATATCAAGTGCTGTCGCACAGAACTATAAGTTTATGCTTGTGATAACAAGTGATGAAGCCAAGGCAAGAAATATGTGCGATGATGCAGCATTTTTTAATGGAGAAGCGCTGTATTATCCGGCAAAGGATGCGATATTTTACAGTGCAGATGTTACGGGAAACCAGATAACGGGGCAGAGGCTTAAGTGCATAAGCAGACTGATAGAGCATATAAAGGCAGTGGATAGTAAAGACGGTCAGGATGGCGGTCTGCTTACACTGGTTACAACTATAGATGGTGTGTCAGACAGGCTTGTACCGCTTAAAAGGTATATGGAGTCGGTGATAACCATAGACAGCACAAGTGAGATAGATACAGAAAAGCTTGCGAAAAAGATGGTTCAGATGGGCTTTACAAGAACGGGAATGGTTGAGGATAAAGGCCAGTTCTCAATAAGAGGCGGAATTATAGATATATTTTCATATACAGATGAAGCGCCGGTAAGAATAGAGCTGTGGGACACCGAGGTTGACTCCATAAGAATGTTTGATGCAGAGAGCCAGAGGTCGATAGAAAAGCTGAAATCTTATCACATATTTCCAGCAACAGAATTTCTTTTCACAGAAGAGGAGAAGCAGGCGGGACTTGATAAGATAAGGAAAGAAAGAGATGAGCAGCTTGAGTGCTTTGACTATGGCAAACGCAAGCGGACACAGGAACAGATAGAGGCGGGCAACAACATAAACAAGCTTGTTGGTGACGTTGAAAGAACAGGCAATTATTCAAAGTTTTTGGATACAATAATAAAAGATACAGCAGGGCTGATAGAGTATTTTCCAGTGGAAGATACTCTTATTGTGCTGGATGAACCGAACAGGCTTAAGGAATGTAATGAGCTTACTCTTTATGAATATGGCGAGAGTATGAAAAACAGGCTTGCGGCAGGTTATGTGCTTCCGAGCCAGACGAATAAGATAAAAACGCTTAACGAGATAATATCAGATATGAAGCATAATAAGAAGCTTATACTTACAACGCTTGATTATAAGCCGGAGGGTTTTGATGTTGATTACAGGATGCACGTTGAGGCGCGAAGCATAAGTTCCTATAACAACAGCTTTGAGTATCTCACCAAAGACCTTATAAAATATAAGAAGAGCGGTTATACAACAGTGCTTGTGTGCAGCTCAAGAACAAGGGCACAGCGAATAGTCGATGACCTTGGAAAGCTGGATATACCTGCATTTTATAGTGAGGACTTTAGTAAGGATTACGAAAAAGGACTTATTATAGTTACTTATGGAAGTCTTCATAAGGGCTTTGAATATCCGGTGCTTTCTTTCGTGGTTATTGCTGAAAATGATATATTTACGTCAAAACGTATCAAAAAGCTTAAGAAGAAAAAGCATGACGGCAAAAATATAGCAAGCTTTAATGAGCTTAATATAGGCGATTATGTGGTTCATGAAAATCATGGACTTGGCGTATACAAGGGAATTGAGAAAATAAAAGTAGACGGAGTTGAGAAGGACTATATTAAGATAACTTATGCTGACAACGGCAATCTGTATGTGCTTGCAACGCAGCTTGACAGGCTTCAGAAGTATGCTGACCAGGATGTTGAGAAGAAGCCGAAACTTAATAATCTTGGCGGTAAGGAGTGGAGTAAGACAAAGGCAAAGGTTCACGGAGCGGTTGAGGTTGTTGCAAAGGAGCTTGTAAGGCTGTATGCGATAAGGCAGAAGGCAGAGGGTTACAAGTTCTCAAAGGATACGGTATGGCAGCAGGAGTTTGAGGAAATGTTTCCTTATGAGGAAACTGACGACCAGCTTAATGCTATACAGGACACTAAAAATGATATGGAAAGCGGACGTGTGATGGACCGCCTTATCTGTGGTGATGTAGGCTACGGAAAGACAGAAGTTGCAATAAGAGCGGCATTTAAGGCGATACAGGACGGAAAGCAGGTGGCATATCTTGTGCCGACAACAGTACTTGCAAGCCAGCATTACTCTACATTTGAGGAGAGAATGAAGGGATTCCCTGTAAATGTGGGGCAGCTTTCAAGCTTCAGGACATCGGCGCAGAACAAAAAGACGATAGAAGAACTTAAGTCGGGGATGATTGATGTTGTTATCGGGACACACAGAATACTCTCCAAAGATGTCAAGTTCAAGGACTTAGGACTTCTTATAATAGATGAGGAGCAGCGTTTTGGCGTTACGCATAAGGAAAAGATAAAGGAACTAAAGAATAACATAGATGTTCTTACACTCAGTGCAACACCTATTCCGCGAACACTTCATATGAGCCTTGTAGGAATAAGAGATATGAGTGTGCTTGAAGAGCCTCCGGTTGACAGGCACCCTATACAGACATTTGTTACAGAGCACAATGACGAGATGATTCGAGAGGCAATAACAAGAGAACTTGCAAGAAATGGACAGGTGTATTATGTATACAATAAAGTACGTAATATAGAGGAGCGTGCAGAATATATACAGAACCTTGTTCCGGATGCAGTTGTTTCCTATGCTCACGGACAGATGGACAAAAGGCAGCTTGAAAGGATTATGTATGAATTCGTCAACGGTGAGATAGATGTGCTTGTGTCAACTACTATTATAGAAACGGGTATGGATATTCCTAACTGTAACACAATGATTATAGAAAATGCTGACCAGTTCGGATTGTCACAACTTTACCAGTTAAGGGGAAGAGTTGGAAGAAGCACAAGGACATCGTATGCATTCCTTATGTATAAGAGGGATAAGATGATATCTGAGGTGGCTGAAAAGAGGCTGAGCGCCATAAAGGAATTCTCAGACCTTGGCTCAGGCTTTAAGATAGCTATGAAAGACCTTGAGATACGTGGTGCAGGTAATGTGCTTGGAAAGAGCCAGCACGGACATATGGCAGCGGTCGGTTATGACTTATACTGCAAAATGCTTAATCAGGCGGTTAATGACCTTAAGGGCATTAAAAATGAATATGACTTTGAAACTACTGTCGATATGGAAGTGGATGCGTATATTCCTGCAACTTATATAAAAAGCGAATACCAGAAGCTTGATATATATAAAAGAATTGCAGCGCTTGAAACGAGGGAGGAGCTGTCAGATATGCGTGATGAGCTTGCCGACAGATATGGAAGCATACCATCAAGTGCCGCTAATCTTCTTATGATAGCGCTCATCAAAACAAAAGCGCATAAGATAGGCATTATGGATATTAAAGGTGCAACAAAGCATAATCCTTCAGGCGGTGTGTCCAACTGGAGAACAGTTATGACGATATACCCAAAGGCAGATATCAATTCAGATAATATACCACAGCTTGTTGATACATTTGGAGGAGCACTTGAATTCAAGCTTAAGAGCACGCCGGAATTCGTATGGACAGTTACTAAGAGGAAGTTCTCAAGCGCAAGGGAGTATCTTGACGGGATGCTTGATATGATGGATATTATGGAGGACGCACTGGGCATGTAAGTGTGAAGATTTGTATACAGATAAATATACTTAAATATGGCGAATCTTGTTTTGTAATGACAGCAGATTATAAGTTTTAGGGAGATATGTCTGCTTTTTATACAGGCTGCTGTATGGATGGAATAGCGCATTTTATTAAGGTAGGAATAATGAACAAAGATAGATAACAAAAATAATTAATGAAAAGGTCTTTACAAATGTTTTATAAGTGTTATAATTAAGAACAGTTTAACGCTTTAAAGTGTAACGCTTTAAAGCACGTTTGCAAAACACAGGAAAGATGAGGTAATCAGATTATGGAACAGAAAGGCGAGTTAGTATCATTCAGACCGGATATCAAGGTCGTAGACTGTACATTAAGAGATGGAGGTCTTGTCAATAATTTTGAATTTAGTGAGGACTTTGTGCGCGACCTTTATAAGGCAAATGTGGCAGCAGGTGTTGACTATATGGAATTTGGCTATAAGGCATCTAAGGAAGTCTTTAATGTAAATGATTATGGCAAGTGGAAGTTCTGCGATGAGAAGGATATCAGGGAGATAGTTGGTGATAACGATACTGACTTAAAGATTTCTGTTATGGCAGACGTTGGAAGAACTGACTTTAAGAAGGATATTATCCCTAAGTCAGAAAGTGTTATTGATATGGTAAGAGTTGCTACATATATTAATACTATTCCGGCAGCTATTGAGATGATTAATTACTGTGCAGATATGGGTTATGAGGTAACTATCAATATTATGGCTATATCTACAGCAAGTGAGAATGAGTTAGACCTTGCATTAGAGCTTCTTGCAGCACAGAGCAAGGCAAGTGTAATATACCTTGTTGACAGCTATGGTTCACTTTACCCAGAGCAGATAAGAAGACTTGCAGATAAGTACCTTAAGGTAGCTGAAAAGTATGGAAAGAGCGTAGGTATCCACGCACATAACAACCAGCAGCTTGCATTTGCCAATACAATAGAGGCATGTACAATCGGTGTAAGTTATCTTGATGTTACTATGAGTGGTATGGGAAGAGGAGCCGGTAACTGTTATTCAGAGATTCTTATGGGCTTCTTAAGAAACCCTAAGTACAAAATATCACCAGTGCTTAAGTTTGTTGAAAATCATATGGTTCCACTTAAGAAGGCTGGAGTTGTATGGGGCTGCGATGTACAGTATATGATTACTGGAAATGCAAACCAGCACCCAAGAACAGCTATCGCATTTACAGCCGAAGGAAGAACCGACTACGACAACTTCTACACCCAGATTACAAGCTATGAATGATCGCGAAGGCAATGAGCCGTGCCAGCAAAAAAATAGCGGAAAAGACTGTGCTTGCACGAGGCTTTTCCGCTGATTTTTTGCTGATAGGGCGAACGCACGCGTGTTCAGGGATGTTTCGCATCCCTGAACCGGCACGGCAGACATAGTGGATATATTTATAATTAATATAAAACATTATTATGAGGTAGTCGGCAGAATACATTATCTGTATTGTCCAAAAGCAGTTAAAAAGCCTTCGCCCGCATAAATACATAAAAAATATATACATATAAAGATTAGATAGACAAAATTTATTGACTTATAGAAAATGTGGGTATAAAATATCCGTAATTCAATTAATCGATGGGATTCATTATAGTGAACACAAAAGAATGTGTTATGCCAAGGGGTTAGAGGTCTGGTGTATATGATGATTGTACTGTATATTAATTATGCAGGATAGGATTATCTGCAGCAGTTATTATGGAAAGCTCCTGACAGTAGGTGAGTAAACTGTCGAACACGAAAGGAAGTAGGATTATGGCAAAGAAAGATATTGATTGGTCTAATTTAGGATTTGGCTATGTAAAGACTGATAAGAGATTCGTAGCTAATTATAAGGATGGAGCTTGGGATAACGGTGTTATCACAGATGATGATAAAGTAGTTATCAGTGAATGCGCTGGTGTATTACAGTATTCACAGTCATGTTTTGAAGGTATGAAGGCTTACACAACAGAGAATGGCCACACAGTTATATTCAGACCAGATATGAACGCAAGCAGAATGGCAGATTCATGTAGAAGACTTGAGATGCCTGTATTCCCAGAAGATAAGTTTGTAGAAGCTATTGCTGAAACAGTAAGAGCTAACGAAGACTGGGTACCACCTTATGGTTCAGGTGCATCACTTTATATCCGTCCATATATGTTCGGAAGCAATCCAGTTATCGGTGTTAAGCCTGCTGATGAATATCAGTTCAGAGTATTTACAACACCTGTTGGACCATACTTCAAGGGCGGCGCTAAGCCACTTACAATCAAGGTTTCAGACTTCGATAGAGCAGCACCACACGGAACTGGTCATATCAAGGCTGGTCTTAACTA
>OCHA01002498.1_pt1 | contig 10751 bp, 7 predicted proteins | sample 1538591 | NCBI WGS metagenome assembly OCHA01 (sample SAMN04571710, study PRJEB22368) | human gut metagenome | biome: human gut; material: stool | host: Homo sapiens | place: Luxembourg | collected 2012-09-06 | reverse complement strand
AAGCCGCTGTCAAGCAGGACGACCGCCTGCGCAGGTGCGCCAGAAACCGCTTGAAAGCCTAGTAAGCATATGTTATTATTATAGTATGTAATTTAAAGGGGGACTGCCCATGAAAATATCTACAAAAGGCCGGTATGCCCTGCGCATGATGCTCGATCTGGCCACGCATCAGGGCGACGGCTATGTCGCGCTCAAGGACATCGCGCAGCGGCAGGAGATCTCGAAAAAATATCTGGAGCAGATCGTGCCCATGCTGGGCAAATCCAACATTCTGCGCACCACGCGCGGCTATCAGGGCGGCTACCGGCTGGCCCGTGCCCCGCAGGATTACACCGTCGGTGAGATCCTGCGCCTGACCGAGGGCGGGCTCGCGCCCGTGGCCTGCCTCGACCAGCATCCGAATCCATGTCCGCGCTGCGGAGAGTGCGCCACCCTGCCCATGTGGGAAGGGCTGGAGCGCGTCATCTGCAACTACCTCGACGGCATCACGCTGCAGGACCTGCTCGAGCAGCAGACGGCACGCGCCGCGAACGACTACGTCATCTGACGCGGCCGCGTACTTCCCATGCAGGCCCGGCAAGCGCACCGCAAACGGCGAACGTGCCGCTCGCCCACGGCTGGATATTTGGTATTACCAGAAAAGTCGGCGTATGAATTCTATGTTTTTCATAGTTTCCGACCATCGCGCAGGAACACATTGCTGATTATTTATCAATTTTGCATTTTCCGCTTGCCATCCGTGGAGATTCGGGTTACGATGATGCTGCGTCACGTGGTAATACCACAGAGGGAGCTCACCTGCCGTGTACGTTCCCTGGCGTCCGGTGCGCGGTCACCCTTCACGTCCCGGATAGACCGTCGGTCATGAGCCGCCCGATAGCGCCTCTTCTTCCCAACCGGCTGTCAAAAACCGCAGAGCCCTACCGGGCCCTGCGGTTTTTTCATACGCTGTGTGACGTCTGATCGGGATGACTATAGAGCGAGAACGCGCCGTTGGCAACGCTGTCGAGCATATCGGAGGTGAACGCCTGTGCGCGCTCGGCGTCACGGTCGAGCAGCGCGCGGTAGAGCTCGAGTTTATTCTGATACAGGCGGTTGGCGCCGTAGCGCTGGCGGTACAGGCTCCGTAGCTGTGGATGGAGTTATACAGCAGCGGCAAAAACGTATTGCGCGACAAAACGCTCAGCGCATGGTGGAACTGAAACGTCGCCTCGGCGCCCTCCTGGTCGGTTTTTGCGTCCTTGATTGCGTCCAGCATGGGCGCGAGCTCGTCAAGCTCGGCCTGCGTGGCGCGCTCGACCACCAGCTTCACGCACAGGCACTCGTTCGCGCTGCGCACCTCTATGAGCGAGCGCACCTCATCGTCGCGCATGACACCGCCGTTATAATTCAGCAGCGCCGTGAGCGTATCGAGCGAGCCGGTCTTGCGGTAATCGCTGACGTACACGCCCTGGCGCGTCACGATCTCCACGAAGCCCATCTTCTCCAGCTCGATCAGCCCGGCCGAGATCACCGGCCGGCTCACGCCCATACGCGCGCTCAGCTCCCGCGCCGGCGGCAGCTGGTCGCCGGGCATCAATTCCCCGGAAATAATCATGCTCTCGATCTTCTGCACGAACTGATCCGTGAGCGAGACCGCCTCGATCTTGTCAAATCCCATCGTTCCACCCCCAAAATGTATTTGGTATTACCAAGTGCTTTTCGTTTTGAATTTATCATCATATTGACGGACTGTCAAGCGAAAATGTCGGCATAGTTCCGAAAATGTTAAAATCGAGACACATAGCATTGCTTTTTCAGGAATACTGCTATATGATAATGCTGAATTCTGGTAATACCAGAGCAAGAAACAACAACCATCAGGAAGGAAGGGGAAACATTTGAAAGATCTGAAGCATCTGATCTACTTTGAAAACCTTCTGGAAGACGCCAACAACGAGTTGGTACGGCAGGCGCAGGAGAACGGCAGCATCGTCCTCGGCTACACCTGCTATCACATTCCGGAGGTCCTCCTCAACGTAGACAACTGCATCTCTGTGCGACTCAGAGCACCCAAGACCGGTTCGCTGGATATCTCGACGTACTACATGTCCAACTATACCTGTGACTACGCACGTGCGCTCGTCGAGCGTGCAATCGAGGGTGGCTACCAGTTCCTGGATGCGATGATCGGCGTGGACGCCTGCTCGGCCATGAACCGCTCCATGGAGCACTTCGAGGTCCTGAAGGTCAACAGCAAGGAGAAATTCTTTGTCACGCATACCGACATGCCGCTCAAGGTGACCGATTACTACATTGATTCCTACACCACGCAGATGCGCGAGCACGTGCTCAACCGTCTGACCGAGACCTTCGGCGTTGATACGTCCGACGAGGCGCTGCGCAAGGCCGTCGCCGAGCACAACGAGGTCTGCAAGATCATCAGCGAAATTGCTGAGATGCGCAAGCTCGACAACCCGATCATCACGGGCTACGAGTTCCACATCCTCAACCTTGTGAGCTATACCTGCCCCAAGGCGCTCATCCTGCCCTACCTGCGCGAGACGCTCGCTGAGCTCAAAAAGCGCAAGCCGGACGCCAAGAATCCGTACCGCGCCCGCGTGGCCGTCGTCGGCAGCGAGATCGACGATCCGAGCCTGACAAAGCTCATCGAGGGCTGCGGCGCACTCATCGTGTCCGACCGTTTCTGCTTCGGCAGCACCCCGGGCCGCGAGGTCATCGAGCTCAACGACGAGGAAGACGTCCTGCGTCAGATCTGCCGCCACTACATGGAGACCAGCGAGTGCGCTCGTTACATCTCCGACGAGAAGGTGCACCAGCGCCGCGAGACGGCCGACCGTCTGGCGCGCGAGTACAAGGCGGACGGCATCATCTATGAGCAGATGAAGTACTGCGACTACTGGGGCTTCGAGCGTGCTCTGGCGAGCTACATCATGAACACCGAGTACGGCTGGCCGGTCCTGTCGATCGACCGTGTGTATAACAACGGCTACTCGGGTCAGCTCCGCACGCGCGTTCAGGCGTTCGTGGAGAGCCTGGAGATCAAGAAGATCCAGAGAGAAAGGGGTGCCAAGTAATGGGCAAGGTGAAATATCCCAATCCGAAATTCTTCAAAGCGAAAGACAGAATGGACTGGGCTGCTCAGGCAGAGAACCTGAAACTGGTCGGCGGCATCTTCTGGGACATGTTCAAGGAGACCGACTGGAAAAAGTTCGGTGAGGGCTGGAAGAACATTCTCATTTCCGACCGTGACCGTATCAAAGAAGAGTACAAGGCCTTCGCGGCTGCCTCTATGAAGGATAAGATCGACCTCATCCTCAACGGTGAGCGTCACCTCGGCCGCCTGTATCGCGACGGCGCCATGTGCACCGTGCGTCGTGAGTGGCGCGGCATCAAGGACACGGTCTATGACTTCTATGAATGGGCTCGTCTGTGGGGCATGCTGCTCATGTCCTTCTCCAAAGACCTGATCCCGGCTATGAACCAGACGCTGTACTATCGCTGGATGGTGTCTTACTTCTGCTGCCACAGCTTCATGGACAAGAACATCCTCGGCCTGCGCGGCTCCAACCTGCGCATGAGCCACGAGCTTACCTACTGCATCTACCGCTACGTCGCCGAGAACCTCGTTATTCTCGCCAAGGGCGACAGACGCAACGGCAACAGCGAGGAGCTCAACAGCAAGCTCGTTCTGATCGACGAGATGACCATGGCGCAGATCATGGCCGGCTTCCCGACCCTGTACGGCATCCCGCACCAGCTGCTGCCGGTGTTCCTGGTCTCCGAGATCGACCAGCTCACCTGCATCCCGTACATCGACGCCGTCGAGTCCTTCGGTCTCCCGGCCGATACCTGCCCGGTTCCGACGTCCGAGTGCGGCGCGCTCGTCATCGACGCCCTGCCGCATCTGGGCAGCTGCTACATCTCCAGCTCCATGCCGTGTGACGGTTCCGTCATGGCATCCAGCTACTTCGCCCGCCGCTTCCCCGAAATCCCGGTGCATCACCTGTGCTTCCCCGTCCGCTACGAGGACGAGCTGACACTCGACGCCGCTGTGGAAGACGTCAAGGCATGCATCCGCTTCATTGAGAAGCAGACCGGCGAGAAGTGGAACTGGGATGCTTACTTCACCGCTATGAAGCGCTTCAACACCGAGACCGACTACGAGCTGCAGAAGTGGGAGATCAACAAGACCGCTTATCCGCAGCTGATCGGCCCGACCTACGAGCTGTTCCGCAAGTGGTGCTATGAGATGGACGGCGGCCTCGATCCGCGTACCATCAAGTCCTGCGAGAAGGTCAACAAGATCCTCCTCAAGGGCTACAAGAACAAGGAGCAGGCCTGGCGCAACAAGATGCGCTATCGTGCTATCACCTGGAGCTGCCCGCCGCACTACTACGCCAACTTCTCCAACTGGCTGGCCAACAGCTGGGGCATCAACGTCGTCGTTGAGATGGAATCTCTCAACTACACCAAGCACCTCAACACCACCGACGAGACCGAGGCCCTGCGTGACATGGCCCGCCTGTACGAGCGCATGGTCATGCGCCGCCACACCAACGGCGGTTACCACAACGTCGTCACCGAGCTCTGGCGTCAGTGCGAGGCGTGGAACACAAACATCGTCATCATGTGGCAGCACGTTGCGTGCAAGAACATGGCCACCGTTCAGGGCCTGCTCGACGAGCAGGGCCGCGAGCTGGGTCTGCACCTGATCTGGATCCCGCACGACCTGATGGATCCGCGCACCGTTTCGCGCCGCACCATGCGCGACACGGTCTCCAGCTATATGGACACCGTCATGCACGCCACCCCGGTCGACGAGACTCTGCTTGACTTCGCGGACGACGTGTGCATGTAAACTTTTTTGAATTGAAGGAAAGGATTTAAATACTATGAAATACTTTGGCGGATGCGACGTAGGTTCCACCTACACGAAGGCAGTTATTCTCGACGAGAACGGCAAAATGTGCGCCGACACGACGATCCGCAGCAAGATCAATGCGGAGCAGTCCGCGATCGCGGCGATGCAGGAAGTCTGCGACAAGGTCGGCCTGAAGGACTCCAAGGAGCTCGCTTACCTCATCGGCACCGGCTACGGCCGCAACAAGGTCCCGTTCGCCGACGAGAACATCTCCGAGATCTCCTGCCACGCCATGGGCGTGCACGTCACGAATCCGGAAGTCCGCGCCATCATCGATATCGGCGGCCAGGACGTTAAGGGCATCAGCATCGACACCGACGGCACCGTCAAGAGCTTCGCGATGAACGATAAGTGCTCCGCCGGTACCGGCCGCTTCTTCGAGGCCATGGCCCGCTCCTTCGAGATGAGCCTGCCGGAGTTCTCGAACCTGTCCCTGACGGCGAAGAACGTCATCCCGATCACGGCGCAGTGCACCGTTTTCGCGGAGTCCGAAGTTATCACCCTCGTGGGCGAAGGCAAGCCGACCGACGAGATCGCCGCCGGCATCGAGATGGCCGTTGCCAAGCGCTGCTTCGTTATGGCCAAGAAGGCCGGCGCCACCGACAGCATCACGCTGACGGGCGGCTGCGCGAAGAACGCCGGCCTGAAGCAGGCCATCGAGCACGTGCTGAAGTTCAAAGTCGTTGAGCTGAAGACCGACCCGCAGCTGATGGGCGCTCTGGGTGCTGCCGAGTACGCTCGCCAGAAGGGTCTCGCCAAGAAGTAATCACTTCTGCAATCACCCCGAAAGAGGGAGAACCGCCCGGTTCTCCCTCTTCTTTTTTTGCGGAAGCGCAAAGTGAACGATTCCGGCGAAAAAAACACAAAAAAATTCATCGTTTTTGCAAGAAGTATTTGCTTTTATGATCAGATTAGTTTAATATATGTACGTCATCAAGACAGTTGACCGGCGTATGGAAGAGAGCACGCCGGCCAAAGCCCAAAATATTAGGAGTGAGGAAAACCATGGATAACCTATTCTGGATCGGCTTCGTCGGAGCCGCGCTCGCCCTGATTTTCGCCTACCTGCAGAAGTGCAAAGTTATGAAGTGCTCTGAAGGCGACGAGAAGATGGTCAAGATCGCTTCTTCGATCCGCGCCGGTGCCAACGCCTACCTGAAGCAGCAGTATTCCACTGTTGCAAAAGTGTTTGCAGTCGTATTTGTCATCCTGCTGATCATCGCCTTTGCTTCCAAGGGCCAGATGCTTTCCAGAGTGACGCCGTTTGCGTTCCTGACCGGTGGCATCTGGTCGATGCTCGCCGGCCTGATCGGCATGAAGATCGCCACTGCCGCCAATGCCCGCACGGCCAATGCCGCGCATGAGAGCCTGAACCACGGCCTGAACGTTGCCTTCTCTTCCGGCACGGTCATGGGCTTCACGGTCGTCGGCCTCGGCATTCTGGACATCACGCTCTGGTTTATCGGCCTGCGCTACATTGGCAAGATCACCGATCCCACCGTGCTTGCCAACATCATGGTCATGAACGGCATGGGCGCTTCCTTCATGGCACTGTTTGCCCGTGTCGGCGGCGGTATCTACACCAAGGCTGCTGACGTCGGCGCCGACCTCGTCGGTAAAGTCGAAGCCGGTATTCCGGAAGATGACCCGCGTAACCCTGCGACCATCGCGGACAACGTCGGCGATAACGTCGGCGACGTTGCCGGTATGGGCGCTGACCTGTACGAGTCCTATGTTGGCTCCATCCTTGCCACCTTCGCGCTGAGCGCCGCCGCCAACTATGGCTGGAGCGGCATGCTGCTGCCCGTTGCGCTGGCTGTCTGCGGCATTGTCTGCTCGCTGATTGGTTCCTTCCTCATCAAGACGAAGGAAGACGCTACCCAGATGTCCCTGCTCAAGAGCCTGCGCACCGGCACCTACACGGCTGCCGCCCTCTCCGCTGTGCTCGCCCTGCCCCTGTCCTACCTCATTCTCGGACCCGAGCAGCACTGCTGGGGCGTTTATGTGGCCATCCTCTGCGGTCTGATCGGCGGCTGCGCCATCGGCTACTTCACCGAGTACTACACCTCTGACAACTACAAGCCCACCCAGCAGCTGGCCGCGGCTTCCGAGACCGGCTCCGCTACGATCATCATCGGCGGTATCTCCCTGGGCCTGAAGTCCACCATGGCTTCCATTCTGATTGTCTCCGTCGCCATCCTGCTCAGCTACTTCTGCGCAGGCGGCACCACCACGATCATCGATGCCAGCGGTGCGTTCACTGCTGAGTTCAACCAGGGCCTGTACGGCATCGGCATTGCCGCTGTCGGCATGCTCTCCACCCTCGGCATCACCCTTGCGACCGACGCTTACGGCCCCGTGGCCGACAACGCCGGCGGCATTGCCGAGATGTCCGGCCTGCCGGAAGAAGTCCGCGACCGCACCGACGCCCTCGATTCCCTTGGCAACACCACTGCTGCCACCGGCAAGGGCTTTGCGATCGGCTCTGCTTCCCTGACCGCTCTGGCGCTGCTCGTGTCCTACGTCAACATCGTGCAGACCCGCACGCCCGAGACCCTCAACTTCACGCTGACGAGCCCGTCCGTTCTGGTCGGCCTGTTCATCGGCGCGATGCTTACCTTCGTTTTCTCCGCACTGACCATGAGCGCTGTGCAGACCGCTGCGCAGTCCATCGTCGTGGAAGTGCGCCGTCAGTTCCGCGAGATCGTCGGCATCATGGACTACAAGGCAGACCCGGATTACGCGGCCTGCGTCAGCCTGTGCACCAAGGGCGCTCTGCATGAGATGGTCGCTCCGGCGCTGCTGGCTGTTGTCGTCCCGATCGTCACCGGCCTGATCCTTGGACCCACCGGCGTTGTCGGCCTGCTCGGCGGCGTGTCCGTCACCGGCTTTGCGATGGCCGTGTTCATGTCCAACGCAGGCGGCGCCTGGGATAACGCAAAGAAGTATATCGAGCGCGGCAATCACGGCGGCAAGGGCAGCCCCCAGCACAAGGCGGCTGTTGTTGGCGATACCGTCGGCGACCCGTTCAAGGATACTTCCGGCCCGTCCCTGAACATCCTCATCAAGCTCTGCTCCACGGTCTCCATCGTGTTTGCTGGCCTGATCATTGCGTTCAACCTCATGAACGTGCTGTAAATCCAGATATGGAAAAGCCCGTTGGCAGTTTGCCAACGGGCTTTTTGAGCCTGTCGGAAAAACTCTGCGGGTTTTTCCGACAAAGGGCTTGCAGTCTGCTGCGCGCATAATTTGTGTGCCGGTTGCACACAAATTCCACACTTGCAGCCTGAGAAGCATTTTCTCTCACGCACATGTCTCGAGAGGAAATGATTGCAATGCTTTGCCGCCTGCGGGCGGCAAACTCTGCGAGGCTTTTTTCGCCTGTGTCATACGATCTGAAACAGATAGAACTTCAAATAATCCGTCTCCGGCACGTTCCAGAGGATCGGATGATCCGGCCCCTGCTGCCGTGCCTCGATCTGCCGCAGGGAGACCTGCGCGTCCTTGGCGGCGTCCGCCAGCATGGCGCGGAAACGATCGTCCGTCATGAAGTGCGAGCACGAGCACGTGGCCAGATAGCCGCCGCGCGGCAGGATGCGCATGGCTTTGAGATTGATCTCCTTATAGCCGCGGATGGCGTTCGCCACGGTCGCGCTGCTCTTGGTGAAGGCCGGCGGGTCAAGGATGATATAATCATATGCCCCGCGCTTTTGCTCGGCCAGCTTCGTGAGCAGATCGAACACATCGGCGCAGAGATACTCCACGCGATCCTGCAGGCCGTTGAGCGCTGCATTGTGCCGCGCGGTCGTGAGCGCATCTTCCGATACATCCACCGACAAGACGGATGCCGCGCCTGCCGCTGCGCAGTTGAGCCCGAAAGCCCCGGTGTGCGTGAAGCAGTCGAGCACATGCTTGCCCTGTGCGAGCTGCGCTGCTGCGCGGCGGTTATACTTCTGATCGAGGAAAAACCCGGTTTTCTGTCCATGGATATAATCCACGTCGTACAGGATGCCGTTTTCCCGGATCGTCACGTGTCCGTCCAGATCCGTCCGAAGACCGTCGAGCGTCACAAAGCCTGTCCCCTGTTCCATGCCTTCTTTCTGCCGGAGCTTGACATCATTGCGCTCGTAGATCGCGTCGATCTGCGCACCGTCTGCGTGCAGCGTCTGCAGCAGGAGCGCGAATAGCTGCTGCTTTCGCAGCTCCATGCCCAGCGAGAGCACCTGTGCGACCAGGATCTGGCCGAAGCGATCGACCGTCAGCCCCGGAAAACCGTCCGCCTCGCCGAAAATCAGGCGGCAGTTGTCGAAATCCTGCCCAATGACCGTGCGGCGGTAATCGACCGCGTACCGAATGCGCCGCGCCCAGAATGCCTCGTCAAAGCGATCATTCGCGTTGCGCGAGAGCACGCGCACGCGGATCTTGGACGCGCTGTTATAAAACCCGGCGCCGAGCCAGTGGCCGCTGCGCGTGGTCACATCCACGATCTGCCCGTCGACGCAGGCAGCGTCTGCCTGCAGCACTTCGTCTGCATAGACCCACGGGTGGCCGCTGCGCAGGCTGCGCGCTGCCTTGTCCGTGATCTGAATTTTCGGATAATTTCGTTCCATGGCATCGTCACTCCCAATGTAATCGCCCTATTGTACCCCGAACACGCCGCGCGGACAAGAGCGAAATGCGATATTTACATTTTCCGACCGGTCGTTTATAATATTAACATTAGTCTGTTTTGAAAAGGTGACGCCATGAAGCTCTCCAAATCCGGTATTTTTCTGATCGTTGTGCTCGTAATCGCCATCGGGCTCGGCGTCTGGGTCGCAATCATGACCTGCGACGTTCTGGCGAAGGACCCCATCACAATGCCTGACCGCGGCAGTGCAGCCGGTACGCCGCGTCCAGTGCAAAACGCCGACAAGCCAAAGGAGCCGGACACGTTTGTCATCTCCATGGTCGGCGACTGCACGCTTGCCTCGATCCAGACCGGGCGCGATTTTGACAGCTATATTGATAAAAACGGGACGTCCTGGCCATTTTCCGGCGTGGTAGACTACCTGGATCAGGACGAATTCACCCTTGCAAACCTCGAGTGCACGTTTTCGGATGAAAAGCTCAAGTCCTCTTCCCTGTTCTATTTCCGCGGCCCGTCGTCCTATGCGGATATCCTGGTGCAGGGCAGCGTGGAATGCGTCACACTCGGCAACAACCACACGGACGACTTCGGCGCCAAAGGCGTCGCGGACACAAAGGCCGCGCTCGACGCAGTTGGCGTTCCGTGGGCAGCCGCCGGAGAATCCAAGGTGATCACGACCGAGCATGGACTGAAGATCGGCATCTACTGTCCGGGGTGGACCGGCCTGAGCAAAAGCAACATCACCACCGGAATCCAGAAACTCAAGGAAGCCGGCGCGGACATTCTGATCTTCGCCCCGCACTGGGGCACGGAGGGCAGCTACAAGGTGACTGCAAATCAGGAATCCTTTGCGCACGCGGCCATTGACGCGGGCGCGCACATCGTTTTCGGCACGCACCCGCATGTCCTGCAGAAGATGGAAGCCTACAACGGCGGCTATATCTTCTACAGTCTCGGCAACTTCAGTTTCGGCGGCAACACCGCTCCGCGCGACGTGGACACGGCGATCGCACAGGTGACTGTGAAAAAAGACGGCGACAGCTGGGCCGTCGACGATTACGATCTCATCCCCTGCCGTCTGTCGAGCACGGACAGCAAGAATGACTACTGCCCGCGCCCGTACAAAGAGGACGAAGAGGGCTATACGCGTGCACTCAGCAAGCTCGACGGCTCCTGGACCGGCAGCGACCTGAGCGT
>OCHA01002487.1_pt1 | contig 10790 bp, 10 predicted proteins | sample 1538591 | NCBI WGS metagenome assembly OCHA01 (sample SAMN04571710, study PRJEB22368) | human gut metagenome | biome: human gut; material: stool | host: Homo sapiens | place: Luxembourg | collected 2012-09-06 | reverse complement strand
TGGCCTCACAGACCTCATACGTCTCCTCCAGGAAGTTGCGGCGGATGCTCTCGTGCGTCTGCACCTGATCCCACGGGCAGCCATCCGGCGAGCGCAGGAACGTGATGAGCGCCACAAAGTCGCGCAGGTCATAGCTTTCTTTGCAGAGAAAATCTAACACAATTTTGCTCCTTCTGCAACCCTTTTTTCAAAAAACCATTGAAAATTCAGGATTTTTCGGTGTTATGTCATCTGATGTGCAAAACTTTTGCGAGCTTTTCGCCCTTCGGGATCAGCTGCAGATCGGCCAGCGTGATCGCGTGCGTTTTTACGACCGCAATCAGATACGCCACGACCGCGCAGACCATCGACACGAGCATGGCCAGCGCCATGCGCTTCCAGCTTAGGTCACCGCCCATGGCGGCGGACAGGCCCGCATACATGCCCCAGGCCACGACAGCCATGATGAGTGTGCTCAGCAGCGGACGCACGAGCGCCCGGCCGACATTCGGCCGCTCACGGAGCGTTTTGCACAGGAAAATGTGGTTCATGGTGCAGATGACAAGATAGCACGCGAGCGTACCGACCGGCGCGCCGGTGATATTCAGCTCAGGCACCGCGATCAGGAACCAGTTGACCGCGATCTTCGCCAGGCCGCCGGCCAGCATGGAATAGACCGGGTAGATCTCGTGGCCGGTCGCCTGCAGGACCGCCGTCGTGATCAGTGAAATGCACACGAACACTGACGCAATGCCCAGCAGCATCAGCAGCGTGGGGCCGGCCGCGTTGCTGCGCGGATAGAGCACGTTGACGATCGGGTAAGACAGCACGGCAAGCCCGATGCCCATCGGCATGGCGACCGCCGCGGAAATGCGCAGCGCGGATTCCGCAATGGTCTTCGACTGCGTATACTTTCCCTGCACGACCGCCGCCGCAATGGCCGGGACAATGCTGATCGTCATCGGCGTCACGAAAGCGGCCGGGAGATTATACAGTGTCTGCACCTTGCCGTAAACGCCGTAGAGAACGTTTGCATACGACTCGGAATAGCCAAGCGCCGTCTGCAGGCGGTACATGATGAGCTTCGTGTCCACGAGATTGATGATGCTCAGCACACTGGAGCCGAGCGCGATCGGGATGCTGATACGCAGCAGCGTGACGAGAATATGTCCGGCGGAATCCGGCACATCCGGATCCGCGACCGGTTTTTCCGGATAGTGGCGGTGATAATAGATCGCCACATAGATCAGCGCAAAAGCGCCGCGATGCGACCGGCAGACTCTTGCCCGCGCGCGTAAAGCTCCACGCGAGCACAAGACCGACGGCGACCTTGCCCACGACCTCGAGGATCTGGGAGACGGTCGTCGGCTTCATGTTGCTCATGCCCTGCGCATAGCCGCGGTACGTGCTCGTCAGATACACGAGCACGAGCGCCGGCGACAGCGCCCAGATGCTCTGTGCCGCGCGGACATTGTTGAGCATCCCGGCCAGCTCCGTCGGGAACAGGAACATGACCAGTCCGAGCAGCAGGCCGAAAATGGCAAACGTCAGCCAGGCCACGCGGAAGATCTTGCGCGCCTGCACGGGGCGGCCGAGCGTGTCCGCCTCGCTGATCATGCGCGAGAGCGCGACCGGCATACCCGCCGTGGCCATGTTGAGAAAGACATAATAAATATTATAGGCAACGGAGAAATAGCCGTATCCCTCGTCGCCGAGAATATTGCCGAGCGGGATCTTATAGATCGCGCCGAGAATCTTGATGACCACAACGCCGGCCGTCATCATGGCCGCGCCGTGGAGATAGTTCTGCTTGCTGCTTTCCTGCAAACCGCACTCCCTCCCCCGCTGAAATTTCACGTGCCGGTATACTTTACACTACCGGACAGAAAAAATCAAGGGAATGCAGCGCATTCCCCTGATTTGCGGTTTGTTTTTCCGATCACGCCTTGCGCACGGAGTCGATGTGGCGCGTCAGGTCGAGCATCTTGTTCGAGAAGCCCCACTCGTTGTCGTACCACGCCATGAGCTTGACGAAGTGATCGTTGAGCGCGAGGCCGGCCTTGGCATCAAAGATGCTGGTGTGCGGATCGGTGATGAAGTCGGAGGAGACGACCTCGTCATCGACATACTCGACGACGCCGGCCATCGGACCTTCCGCGGCAGCCTTGACGGCAGCGCAGATCTCATCATACGTCGCAGCCTTCTCGAGGCGGCAGGTCAGATCGACGATGGACACGTCCGCGCTCGGGATGCGCATGGAGGTGCCGGTCAGCTTGCCCTGCAGGGCCGGGATGACCTTGCCGACTGCCTTGGCAGCGCCGGTGCTGGTCGGGATGATGTTGCCGTGCACACCGCGGGACAGACGCCAGTTCTTCTTGGAGAAGCCGTCGACGACCTGCTGGGTGGCCGTGTCGGCATGGACGGTGGTCATAAGGCCCTCGACGATGCCGAAATTATCGTTGATGATCTTGGCCAGCGGCGCCAGGCAGTTCGTGGTGCACGAAGCGTTGGACACGATCTTGATATCCGGGGTGTACGCATCGAGGTTAACGCCGCAGACGAACATCGGCGTGTCGTCCTTGGACGGGCCGGAGAGCACGACGACCTGCGCGCCGGCGTCCAGATGATCCTGCGCCTTTTCCTTGGTCAGGAACGCGCCGGTGCACTCGAGCACATACTCGACACCCAGCTCGCCCCAGGGCAGGAGCTTCGCGTCGCGGTTGTTGAGCAGCGCAACGCGCTTGCCATTGACGATCAGAGCCGGGTTCTCGCCGCCCTCGCAATCGACCGTGCCGTGAAAGCGGCCGTGCACGGAATCGTACTTCACGGTATACGCCAGCTGCTCGGGCGTCTTATCCGGCGCGTTGACGGCGACGACCTCGATATCGTCGGCGCAGATCGCGGCGCGGAACACCAGACGGCCGATGCGGCCGAAGCCATTGATGCCAATTTTAATCATGCTCTATTCCTCCTGTTATATCTGCTACGCACAACACGCAGCGCAATTTCTTACAGCTACATTCTATAACAATTCCGCCGAAAGCGCAACCACATTCTTATCGGTGCGGCAGGCGGCGCTGGCTATTTGCAACAAATCTCCGCATTTTTGCGCGTAAAAGCTTGTGCCTATTGACAGTTTCTGCTATACTGTTTTTTAATACATCTTAGGGGGGATCGGAAAATGAGCAATACTTTGATCATCGACTCGCTCAACACGCTGTTTTCGATGAGCAACACCGCCGTGATCGGCGCGCAGGAGCAATTTGTCGCGTTTATGAACCCGGCGGCGCAGGAACTGTTTCGCGGCAACCGCACAAATCACAAACTCACCGAGCTGCTGCCGGCGCACATCACGGAGGCCACGGCTACGGAATTCGTCACGTCCGCCACGATCGAAAAGCGCCACGTCATCATCTCCGTGACATCGTTTGGTGCGTTTCGGCTGTTCTCGTTCGTGCCGCAGGATGAAAACGCCCTGCGGGCCGGCGCGCAGTTTGCACCGTTTCTGGCATCGCTCAACGCTTTCCGCACGCTCACGACGTATTTTTCAGACTACGCCATGCAGCTCAGCGACGTGCGCTTCCGGCGCAACGCCGCCGAATTGACGCAGTTTTACTACCGGCTGCTGCGCTTCACGCTCAACGCCTCCACGGCCTCCGGCCTGTACGACGGCACGCTTGCGTTCATGCCGCAGCTGTGCGACCTGGGCAAGGAATGCCGGACGCTGCTGGATAACATCCAGCCGATCACCGACGCCAACGGCATCGTGCTGGAGGTCAGCATTCCGGACGAGCCGATCAACTGCGCGCTCGACACGGCGCTCATCCAGCGTATGCTGCTCAACATCATTGCCAACTGCACGGAGCGCTGCAAGCACGGCGACCGCATCCGCTTTACCGTCACGCAGGAGGGCGACCACGCCGACATCACCATTCGGGATGACGGTGTACGCATCCCGCCGGAAAAGCTCGGGACGATCTTTATCCCGCTGCGTGTGACCGGCGTGGATTTTTCCGACCTGAGCAGCAACAGCTTTGGCCTGACGGTCGCACTCGGCATTGCGGAAAAGCACGATGGCACCATTCTCCTGGAGAGCAACGAATGGGGCGGAACCACGTTCCACGTCGTGCTCAGCACGGTGCTGCCGGAAACGAATCTCTTCCGTGCGCCGAAGGTGCCGTATGGTCACGCACAGGAAGATCCCATCCGGATCTACCTGTCCGATCAAATGCCGAAACAGGAGCTGTAAGCAAACACACAGCATCACAACGGCGTGCCGCCCAAATGGGCAGCACGCCGTCTTTTTATTCTGCTGTCAGGTAACGCGCGCGCAGCGTCTCCCGTTCGGACGCGCCGACGCCGAGCGCCTGCGTCAGGAACGCATCCGCGCCGCGATCGCATCGCGCGCCGCCGTCAGGAACGCCGCGTCCGCGCGGTCAAACGTGCGGATGACCTCCCGCTCCGCCTCGCTCAGGTCATAGTCCACGACCGCCGTCAGCAGACAGTCGGTCGAGGCGGCCATGCGCTCGTTGGTGATCAGGTAGTTTTCCACGATGACCGGCCAGTCCACACCCAGTGCCGTCAGCAGCAGCATCGTGCCGACACCGACGCGGTCTTTCCCCGCCGTGCAGTGGTAGAGCAGCGCGCCGTCCGTCTGCGCGAGCAGAAGCGCAAAAAACTGCCGGTAGTGCGCGATGGAGAATGCCTGCGTGACGAGACTACGGTACAGCTCGCACATGAACGCCCGCTCCCGGCCGGCCATCGCTTTCGCGTGCGCGACGACGGCCGCATAGGGGTCAGCGTGCTCCTCGCGCGTCAGGCCGGCCGCCGCCTGCTGCACGATCGGGCAGTGGACATACTGCACGCCCGGCAGGACACGGTCCGGTTTCTGCTCCCGCTCGAGGTCCGTGCGGAAATCCACGACCGTGCGCAGCGGATATTTCGTGAGTGCCTGTGCGTCCGGCTCTGTGATGCCGGCAAGTTCGCCGCTGCGCAGCAACAGGCCCGGCCGGATCGTGCGGCCATCCATGGTGGGCAGGCCGCCGAGGTCGCGCGCATTCGGCGCGCCGCGCAGCAGCCAGCGCTCAGAGGCCGAAGAGTTGTTTTCCATTTTGCAGTGTCACCTCCGCGACTTCTTCTGTGGTCATGCCCTTGATCTCCGCTATGCGCGCAGCAATGTACGGCAGGTTGCGCGAATCGTTGCGCTTGCCGCGGTTCGGCACCGGGGACAGATAGGGCGAATCCGTTTCGAGCAGCATCCGGTCCGTCGGGCAGGCGGCGATCACGTCCAGCGCCTTGACGGCATTCTTATATGTGATCGGGCCGTCAAAGCCGAGGTACCAGCCGCGGCGCAGCAGCTCGCGCGCCATCTCCACGCTGCCGGAAAAGCAGTGGAACACGCCGCGCAGGCCTGGATAATCGCACACAATGCGCAGGCTGTCGCCGTGCGCCTCCCGGTCGTGGATGATGACCGGGAGATCCAGCTCCAGCGCCAGCTCCAGCTGCGCGCGCAGCATGATCTCCTGCGTCGCCTTCGTGGAGGCGTCCCAGTAATAGTCCAGACCGATCTCGCCGATGGCGCAGACCTTGGGCTGCGCCGCCAGCGCGCGGATCTGCTCCAGACTGTCGTCCGTCCAGCCGGCGGCTTCCTCCGGGTGCCAACCGACGGCGGCATAGACGAAATCATATTCCTGTGCGATGGCGACGGCGCGCGCGGACGTCGCAGCACAGTCGCCGGGATCCACGATGAGCGCGACGCCGCTCTCATGCACGGCGCGCAGCACCTCTTCGCGGTCGGCGTTGAACTTTCCGCTGTCGTAGTGCGCGTGGGTATCGAAATACTGCGTCATTCAGCGTGATAGGTCGCGGCCGGGCGGCGCTTATGCTCGCTGCGGCTATGGTAGCGGTCGATGATGGCCTTGTCGTGCTCGCTGGCCTCGCCGGTGAGGATGTATTTGTCGATGGCGGCGTAGGTCACGCCCATCTCCTGCTCATCCGTCTGACCCTCAAAGAGACCGGCGGACGGCGCTTTGCGGATGATGTTTTCCGGCGCGTGCAGCCAGGTCAGGAACTCGTAAATTTCCGTCACGGTCAGGTCGGCGATGGGATTGAAGTCATACGCGCCGTCGCCCCACTTCGTGAAATAGCCCATGTATGCCTCGCTGCGGTTGCCGGTGCCGGCGACGAGACGGCCCTCGGCCGCGCCGATGGTGTAGAGCGTGAGCATGCGCAGGCGCGGGGCGATGTTCGACGTCGCCATCTGGTTGAGCGTCGTGACGGCGGAGACCGTCTGCATGACGAGCTCCTTTTCCGCCGTGAGATCGACCGTGCGCGTCTCGATGTTGAACTGCTCGGCCACGGCCAGACCGTCGGTCATGTCCTCGCCGAAGTTGCGCTTGGAGGCGCACGGCATCATGATGCCGACCGTATTGTCGCACGCGGCCTTGCAGAGGATGCCGACGAGCGCGCTGTCCTTGCCGCCGCTGTTGCCGTAGATGACGCCTTTGGCGCCGCTGCTTTTGAGCAGGTCGCGGATAAAGGCGACGCGGTTTTCAAATTCTTTTGCGTAATCTCGCATGATTTCCACTCCGTTTCTTTCGTTACTCCTGGATCATGTCCAGAAATTCAGCTTCCGTAATGATAGGCGTGCCGAGCGTGAGCGCCTTCTGATACTTCGAGCCGGTGTTTTCGCCGGCAAGCAGATAGGACGTTTTTTTCGACACGGAAGAACTCGTCTTGCCGCCGAAGCGCTCGATGATGGCGCTGGCCTCGTCGCGGCTGAAGTGCTCGAGCGCGCCGGTGAGCACAAATGTCTTGCCGGCAAAGCGGCGGTCCACGACCTGCTCCCTGGAATCAAAGCTGACGCCAGCATCGCGCAGCAGGCGGATCTGGTGCTGTGACTGCGGGTTATCGAACCACGCACGCAGGTATGCCGCCGTCGTCGGGCCGACGTCCGGGATGGCCATGAGCTCTTCTTCCGTCGCCGCCATGAGCTTATCCAGCGTGCCGAAGTGCATGGCCAGCACCCTGGCCGCCTTCTGCCCAACCTGCCGGATGCCGAACGCGCACAGCAGGCGCGCCATGCCGGCGTCCTTGCTCTTTTCGATGGCGGCCATGAGATTCTCGGCCGACTTCTTCCCCATATGGTCCAGCGCCGCGACCGACTGCGGCTCGAGCGCATACAGCTCCGCCGGGGAGTGCACGAGCCCAGCCTCAATCAGCGACTGGCACAGCGAGATGCCGAGGCCGTCGATATCCATCGCCTCGCGGGAGGCAAAGTGCGCAATGTTGCGCAGCCGCTGCGCCGGGCACTCCGCGCCCGTGCAGCGCAGGGCCGCCCCGTCCGGGTCGCGCACCACGGGCGCGCCGCACTCCGGGCAGGTGTCCGGCATATGAAACGGCACCGTGCCCTCCGGCCGCTTCTCGCGCACGACGGAGAGGATCTCGGGAATGATCTCCCCCGCCTTCTGCACGAGCACCGTGTCGCCGATGCGCAGGTCGAGGTTGTCGATGAAGTCCTGATTGTGCAGCGTGGCATTCGTGACGGTCGTGCCGGCCAGACGCACCGGCTCAATGACCGCCTTCGGCGTGAGCACACCCGTGCGGCCGACCTGCACGACGATGTCGCGCACGCGGCTCTCCTTCTTCTCCGGCGGGTATTTATATGCCACCGCCCAGCGCGGGAACTTCGCCGTGCTGCCGAGATACTGCCGCTGCGCGAGATCGTTGATCTTAATGACCGCGCCGTCGATGTCGAACGGGAACGTCTCGCGGTTGTCGCCGATCCAGTCAATGCGCGCGCAGCAGGCATCGAGCGTTTCACAGCGCTGATACGGCACGACCGGGAAGCCCAGCGACGCCAGATAGTCCAGCGTTTCCGTGTGCGCGGCAAACGTGCGGTCGCTGTCAAACTGGAGGTTGAAGATGATGATATCGAGCTTGCGCGCCGCCGCGACCTTCGGGTCCTGCTGGCGCACAGAGCCCGCCGCCGCGTTGCGGGGATTGGCCAGCAGCGGCTGTTCGAGCAGCTCGCGCTCGGCATTGAGCGCTGCGAATACTTCGTGCGACATATAGACCTCACCGCGCACGATAAGCTTTGCGGGCGCGTTTTCAAGCGTCAGCGGCAGGTTGCGCAGCGTGCGGAGGTTTTCCGTCACGTCTTCGCCGGTGATGCCGTCGCCGCGCGTAGCGCCGCGGACGAACACCCCGTTTTCATACTCGAGCGACATGGACAGGCCGTCGATCTTCGGCTCGACGGAATAATCATGCGTCTGCGTGAGCGCCCCGTCCATGCGCGCGCCGAACGCGCGCAGCTCGTCGAACGAGAACACGTCCTGCAGGCTCTCGAGCGGCACCTGATGGCGCACCTGCGCAAAGGTGTTGAGCGCATAGCCGCCGACGTGCTGCGTCGGCGAATCGGGCGAGGCGTACTCCGGGTGCGCCGCCTCGAGCTCTTCGAGCCTGCGCATAAGCGCGTCATACTCGAAATCGCTGATCTCGGGCGCATCCTTCACGTAATAGAGAAAATTTGCGTGTTCCAGCTGACGGCGCAGCGTCAGGATCTCTTCGCGTACATCCATGTTGTCTACTCCACTTCCACATACGTCTGGGGCACTTTGCCGACGATGACCGTCTCGGCCAGCAGGACGTTCGTGCCCACGGTCTCGGTCTGGTGCTCCCAGGGCACCAGAATGTCGAGATCCATCTTCACGTTCAGATATAGTTGATATTTGCTCTGGTTGATCGCGGCCGACATGAGCTCGTTGTGATAGTTCACGTCCGACGTCGTCAGCACAAGGATGCGCACCGGCAGCGGCAGCTTGAGCCCCGGCAGAAAATTCACGCCGAAGAGCGTCTCGAGCGGGATGTCCAGCTCGACCTGCCCGTCGTCCCCGTCCATCATGTGCTCGAGCACGAGCGAGGACACCTGCCCCACGTGCTCGGTGTCGATGCTCACGGCCGTGATGGTCCCGTCAGCGTCCGTGCGGTAGGTATAATAGTCGCCCTGCACCTGCGCCGTCGCCGCCGTGACGGCGGCGTTGATCTTCAGCTGCATGAGGTCGCAGGCAGAGTTGACGGCCAGCTGCGTGATCAGGTGCAGCACCGACACGGTAAAATACGCCATGCCGCCCAACAGAATGCATACCAGCAGCAGCGCCGCCAGCTTCCGGTTCGGCCGCAGCGGGCGCCGGCGGGCAGCCGGTCTCCAGCGGCGAGGTGCACAAATCATAGCAGATCCCCCCTGCCATGCTATGCAGCGGCGGGACGATTCATGCGCTCAGTGCAGAGATTCCACAATGGCGCGGAAGGTATTGCCGCGCTCTTCAAAGTTTTTGAAGAAATCAAACGATGAGCAGGCCGGCGAGAGCGTCACGATATCGCCCGGCTGCGCAAGGCCGTAGGCCGTCTCGACCGCTGCGCGAAAATCCGGCGCCTCAACGAGCGGCAGCTTTCCCGGGTCATAGCATTTCGACGCGCGGATGGCGGCGGCAATGCGCTGCGCCGTCTCGCCGACGACGACCGCCGCCTTCGCGTGCAGGCAGACCTCGTCACCGAGCGTATCAAACGGGATGTGCTTGTCATGCCCGCCGAGGATGATGACCGGCGGCTTCGGCAGCGCGTGCAGGCCCGCGATCGTGCGCGTGGGGCTCGAGGCGATGGAATCGTTGATGAACGTAATGCCGTTGAGCTCGCGGATGCGCTCCATGCGGTGCGGCACGCCGGAGAAGGCGTGCGCGACCTGAACGCACGCCGCATTGCCGACCAGCCCGTCAGTCGCAGCAAAGGCCGCCATATAGTTTTCCACGTTGTGCGCGCCGGGAATGCGAATCTCGGTGGCGTCGAGGATCTTCTCCGCCTTGCCATCGTGCGCGCGGTAAATCACACCATCCGTGCAGTAAACGCCATTTTCCACCGGGCCGATGCTGCTGAAATAGCGCACGCGCCCCGGCGCCTCGGCCGCGAAGCGCGGCGTGTGGGCGTCCTTCGCGTTGAGCACCAGGCAGCCGTCCGGCCGTTGGCCGCGGTAAATGCTGCACTTGGCCGACACGTAGTCCTCGAAATCCGGATGCACATCCAGATGATTCGGCGAAATGTTCGTGATGATGGCCACATCCGGCGCGCAGTGCATGCTGTGCAGCTGGAAGCTGCTGAGCTCGAGCACGGCAAAATCCTCCGGACGGATATCCGGAATGCGGTCAAAGAGCGGCGTGCCGATGTTGCCGCCAAGGTGCACGGTGTAGCCCTGCGCGCGCAGGAGCTCGGCCGTGATGGTCGAGGTCGTGGTCTTGCCGTCGCTGCCGGTGATGGCGATGATGCGGCACGGGCAGAGATTGCAGAACGCCTCCATCTCGGAGGTGAGGATCGCGCCGCTTTGCGCAGCCTTGCGCAGCTGCGGCACGATGGGCAGCACGCCCGGTGTGCGGAAGATGACGTCGAAGTCCAGATGCTCCAGATAATCCGCACCAAGGATAAATTTTGCGCCCTGCGCCGCGGCCTCGTCGCCGGTCGCGCCGAGCTGGGCGCGGTCGCGCCGGTCGCACACCGTCACGTCGCAGCCGTTGCGCAGCAGCACGCGCACGAGCGGCTGATTGCTCACGCCGAAGCCGATGACGCCGATGCGCTTGCCGCGCAGATAGTCCATATAGTCCGAAAAGGTCATGCAGACACTCCTTTTCCAAAAGGTAATCATACGTGGAGATTATACCGCTCATTCGTGCCGATTACAAGAAAATAAATCGCTGCCGGACTTGACGCGGTGCAGCAGGATGTGTAAAATAGTCGGGCGAGCGGGCCGGACAGCCGCGGGCACG
>OCHA01002481.1_pt1 | contig 10807 bp, 7 predicted proteins | sample 1538591 | NCBI WGS metagenome assembly OCHA01 (sample SAMN04571710, study PRJEB22368) | human gut metagenome | biome: human gut; material: stool | host: Homo sapiens | place: Luxembourg | collected 2012-09-06 | reverse complement strand
TGCAAGCGGGTCCTGAAGTCTTCTCGCTATCGAAGCTGCACTTCTCTCACCGACATTAAGTTCCGGAAATTCTTCCGTTGCAAGTTTGCTTGCTGAATAAACGGATGCCCCGGCCTCATTTACGATGATATACTGAACCGGCTTATTTATCTCTTTTAACATCTCCGCGATTATAAGCTCAGACTCCCTTGATGCAGTTCCGTTTCCTACTGATATAAGAGATATATCGTACTTATCAATAAGTTTCTTAACAGTTTTCTTTGTCTCCTCGACCTTATTCTGTGGTTCTGTAGGAAATACTACTGTCGTGTCGAGAACTTTTCCCGTACTGTCAACCACCGCAAGCTTACATCCTGTTCTGAAAGCCGGGTCCCAGCCAAGAACATTTCTTCCCTTAATAGGCGGCTGCATAAGAAGCTGTTCGAGATTTTTTCCAAAGACTTTTATCGCTCCGTCCTCAGCTTTTTCAGTAAGTTCATTTCTTATCTCACGCTCTATCGCAGGTGCTATAAGTCTTTTGTAACTGTCCTCTATAGTGTCCGCAAGTATCTCGTTTGTGTTTGCATTGTCGTTTGTTATAACCATCTTTTTAAGGTAAGTGATTATCCGCTCCTCAGGTGCTTCGATTTTTACGGTGAGAAACTTTTCTTTTTCTCCCCTGTTTATCGCCAATATCCTGTGACCTGCTATCTTGTCGAGTTTTTCCTGAAATTCGTAATACATTTCATAAACAGATTTTTCTTTTTCATCTTTAGCATTAGATATAAGTAAGCCCTCCTGCATCGTTATATTCCTTATATATATACGATAATCCGCATTGTCAGATATTATCTCGGCTATTATGTCTTTTGCTCCAGAAATGGCATCCTCAGGCGTTGCAATCTCTTTTTCCTCTGAAACATAGTCCATTGCAAGTGTTTCTACAGACTCTGATGCAGCCTGCTCAAAGATTATATCAGCGAGCGGTTCAAGACCTTTTTCTTTTGCTATTGTTGCCCTTGTTCTTCTCTTTGGTCTGTACGGCCTGTATAGGTCATCAACCACAACCTGTGTCTGTGCCTGCTCTATCTGCTTTTTAAGCTCCTCTGTGAGTTTTCCCTGCTCTTCAATGCTTGCAATCACCTGTGCTTTCTTTTCTTCAAGATTTCTAAGATAAGTCAGTCTCTCATTAAGATTTCTAAGCTGTTCATCATCAAGAGAACCGTGTGCTTCCTTTCTATATCTTGCGATAAAAGGAATCGTATTTCCCTCATCTATAAGTTTGATAACGGCTTCTACCTGCCATTTTTTTATCTCAAGTTCCTCGGCAATCTTTGCCGCAATATCTAATTTGTTATCCATGATAATCTCCATTTCTATGCACATTTTCTGCCCATAAACAGTGTTCCTGTCCACACCTATATATAGCAGGAAACACCTTTTCTCTAAACACACAACAGACGGCTATAAAATAGCCGCCTGTTGTAAATATATAAACGATTAAATTTTTCCGTGCTAACTATTTTGTATGTTTTACGCATCAAAACGAATCTTATTTATAACACTGCCAATCTCTTTTGCAGCATTTTCATATACTGCTTCAGTGATATCTTTTGTTACAAAACCTGTCTCATCATCATAACCTGCATCAACAAACTCAACCTCGCCGAATAATTCTTTTATCTTTGCTTCGTTATCAGCTTTGTTTCCTGATACTCTTACAAAGAATTTAGAAACTACTTCATCCATAGGCATAAGCTCAAGTTTCTCATCTGACCAGATGACATTGATGTTATTGTCAAGATTTTCTGATGCCTCCATAATATCAGAGACAACCGCACTTGCTGTTGCAAGCTTACCTGCTCCCTGACCATAAAACATTACATCCCCGACCATGTTTCCTTTTACAAGGATAGCATTAAACACTCCGTCAACACTGTAGAGTGGATGGTCATGTGTGATAAGTTTTGGTGCTACCATCGCACTTACTTTATCCCCTGCTAATTTACTTGAACCAAATATCTTAACTTTTGCCTTAAGCTTTGCAGCATATTTAATATCCCTGTCAGTTATCTTTGTGATACCCTCTGTATAAATATCCTCAAAGTCAAGCTGCTTTCCATATGCAAGTGATGTGAGAATAGCAATCTTACGGCACGCATCATATCCCTCAACATCTGCCGTCGGATCAGCTTCCGCATATCCTTTTGCCTGTGCATCCTTAAGAACTGAGTCAAAGTCAGAACCGTTTTCTGTCATCTCGGTAAGAATAAAGTTTGTTGTACCGTTTAAGATACCTGAAATCTCATCTATCTCATCAGGAGCTAAAGAGGTCTGAAGTGGTCTTATGATAGGAATACCACCACCTACACTTGCCTCAAATAAAAAGTTTACATTTTTATCTCTTGCAATCTGTAAAAGTTCGGTACCAAATGAAGCAACAAGTGCTTTGTTTGATGTTACGACATTTTTTCCTTTAAGAAGACTTGCCTTAACAAATTCATATGCAGGATGAAGTCCTCCCATTGTTTCGACAACAATCTTTACTTCATCGTCATTTTCAAGGATTGAGAAATCATGCACAACATATTTTTCTGCCGGATCTCCTGGAAAATCCCTGAGGTCAAGTACATATTTTACTTCTATATCCTGACCTGCTCTCTTTGATATTATATTGCTGTTTTTATCTAATATCTCAAAAACACCTGAACCTACTGTACCATATCCTAATATTCCTACTTTTACCATCTCATCCTCCATCTCTTAGTTCTGTTTGTCTGTCGATGTAATCCATGCAAGATATGCATTTATAAACGGATCAAGATTTCCATCCAGCACTCCTGCCACATTACTTACTTCCTGACCTGTTCTGTTGTCTTTTACCATAGTGTAAGGCTGCATTACATATGAACGAATCTGACTGCCCCAGCCGTTATCCTTGACCTCGCCACGAATACCGCTCGCCTTTTCAAGCTGCTCCTGTTGTTTAAGCATATAGAGCTTTGCCTTAAGCATCTGCATGGCTTTATCTTTATTCATATGCTGGGAACGCTCATTCTGACACTGTACCACGATTCCGGTTGGAAAATGCGTGATTCGTATTGCCGATGAGGTCTTGTTTATATGCTGTCCACCTGCACCACTTGAACGATATGTATCTATCCTGATATCATCATCTGCAATCTCAACATCAAGATCCTCCTCTATATCAGGCATCACATCACATGATACAAAAGAAGTCTGTCTTTTTCCTGCCGCATTGAACGGAGAAATCCTGACAAGACGGTGCACACCGTGTTCTGATTTCAGATAACCATACGCATTTTCACCGTCTATTTGCAATGTAACTGATTTGTAGCCGGCCTCATCACCGTCAAGAAAATCTATCATCTCAACATCGAAACCTTTTTTCTCAGCCCACCGCTGGTACATTCTGCATAGCATACTCGCCCAGTCGCAGCTCTCTGTTCCGCCTGCTCCTGCATGAAGCGTAAGTATAGCATTGCATTTATCATATTCACCACTTAATAATGTCTCTATCCTGAGTGCATTATATTCTTCCTCAAAGGCATTAAACGACTCCTCCACCTCAGGCAGAAGACTTGCATCATTTTCCTCCTCGGCTATGTCTATAAGTGTAAGTATATCATCTTTGTCATTGCAAAGTTTCTCGTATCTCTCGATAGTCGTCTTTAACTTTTTACAATCCTGAACAACTGCTGCCGATTTATTTGGATCATCCCAAAATCCCGGCTCTTCCATAGTATGCTCTAACTCTTCGACTCTGTCACGCTTATTAGCTAAGTCAAAGTGAGTTCCCCATTTCAAGCAGTGGTTCATCGTAATTTGATAATGCTATCCTGATATTATCAAATTCTACCATCAACTCACCTCTTTCTATTAAAACTTTTTAGAATTTTCTTCCGCAGCACATCTTATATTTCTTACCGCTTCCACATGGACACGGATCGTTTGGCTGCACTTTTCTTCCCTCGCGCTTTTTAGGCTTTGCTGCTACAGTCTCATCTTTGTTTGTTCCCGTAACTTTTGCTACCTGTTCACGCTCAACTTTCTGCTCTATCTGAATATGTGTAAGTGCTTTTACAGTCTCTTCAGTAATTGCATCTATCATCGAATCAAACATTTCAAATCCGGCAAATTTGTACTCAACTACAGGATCTCGCTGACCGTATGCCTGAAGTCCGATACCCTGACGGAGCTGATCCATATCGTCGATATGATCCATCCATTTTCTATCGATAACTTTAAGAAGGATAATTCTCTCTACTTCTCTTATCTGGTCTGCCTCAGGGAACTCAGCTTCCTTAGCTTCATAAACCTTTACGGCTTCTTCTTTAAGTCTCTGGATAAGTTCATCTTTTGAACCATGTTTTAATTCTTCATCTGAAAGAACTATCTTTTTTATAGGGATTATAGGACGGATAACATTATTTAACTCTGCAATATCCCATTCCTCAGGAGAACCCTCATCGCCTATAATCGAAGAAACACATTTTTCTACAACATCAGTTATCATCTTATAGATAGTATCTCTCATATTCTCACCGTCAAGAACCTTGCGGCGCTCTTTGTAGATAACTTCTCTCTGCTCATTGTTTACACGGTCAAATTCAAGGAGGTTCTTTCTGATACCAAAGTTGTTGCCCTCTATCTTCTTCTGTGCACTCTCAATGGCATTTGAAAGCATCTTGTGCTCTATCTGCTCACCATCAGGCATTGCTGAGAAAAGTCCCATAAGTCTCTCTGAACCGAAAAGACGCATAAGATCATCCTCAAGTGAGATGTAAAATCTTGACTCACCCGGATCGCCCTGACGACCGGCACGACCACGGAGCTGATTGTCGATACGGCGTGACTCATGTCTCTCTGTACCTATTATCTTCAAACCTCCGAGTTCCTTAACGCCATCGCCAAGCTTAATATCAGTACCACGACCAGCCATGTTAGTAGCAATTGTCACTGCACCCATCTGACCTGCATCGGCAATAATCTCAGCCTCAAGCTCATGGAATTTGGCATTAAGAACTTTATGTGGAATACCTTTCTTCTTAAGCTTTTCGCTAAGGTATTCAGATGTGTCAATATTTATCGTGCCCACAAGTACGGGCTGTCCTTTTTCGTGTGCCGCTACTATATCAGCAACAACAGCATTGAACTTTTCTTCCTTTGTCTTATAAACAGCATCTTCATAATCGATACGAGCTACCGGAAGATTTGTAGGAACCTCAACAACATCCATCTCATAGATGTCACGGAATTCTTTTTCCTCTGTAAGAGCTGTACCTGTCATACCTGATTTCTTTGCATATTTATTGAAGAAGTTCTGGAATGTAATGGTTGCAAGTGTCTTACTCTCTCTCTTAACCTTTACATGTTCTTTTGCTTCTATAGCCTGATGTAATCCGTCTGAGAAACGGCGTCCCGGCATGATTCGTCCGGTAAACTCATCGACGATAAGTACCTCATCATCTTTTACAACATAATCTTTATCCTTAAACATAAGAGAATGTGCTCTGAGTGCAAGGTTTATGTTGTGCTGTAATTCAAGATTGTCCGGATCTGCAAGGTTTTTAACCTGGAAAAATCTCTCTGCTTTTCTTACGCCTTCTTCAGTAAGGTTTACATTCTTATCTTTCTCATCAACAACATAATCACCGGTTTCCTGCTCTTCCTCGTTCATGATGATGTCCATCTTTGAAAGTTCTTTTGCAGTACCCTTTGTAAGCTGTTTAACAAATATATCACAAGCTTCGTAAAGCTTTGTTGACTTGCCACTCTGTCCTGAAATGATAAGTGGTGTTCTAGCCTCATCAATAAGTACTGAATCGACCTCATCGATAATCGCATAGTGAAGTTCTCTCTGCACAAGTTCCTCTTTATATACGACCATATTGTCACGAAGATAATCAAAACCAAGTTCATTGTTTGTAGCATATGTTATATCGCAGTTGTATGCTTCTCTTCTCTCGTCATTGTCCATTGAATTTAAGATAACACCAACTGTAAGACCGAGAAACTCATGAACCTGACCCATCCACTCAGCATCACGTTTTGCAAGGTAATCATTTACCGTAACGATATGAACACCTTTGCCCTCTAATGCATTTAAGTATGCAGGAAGTGTCGAAACAAGTGTTTTACCTTCACCTGTACGCATCTCTGTAATTCTTCCCTGATGAAGAATCACACCACCGATAAGCTGTACACGGTAATGTCTCATTCCAAGAACTCTTGTTGCTGCCTCTCTGACTGTTGCATATGCCTCAGGAAGCAGATCATCTAATGTCTCTCCCTTTTCAAGACGTGCTTTAAACTCAGGTGTTTTCGCCTTAAGTTCATCATCTGTCAATTTTTCAAACTCAGGAGCAAGAGCTTCTATTTTATCCACTATCGGAATAATTCTTTTCACTTCATGCTGACTGTGAGTACCGAAAATTTTACTAAATATACTCATGAATTTCACTCCTATACATTATTACTATTTATTTGTATAAAAAAACTATTTTACAGTATATCATTAAATACTTTGTTTTTCAACCTTTGTTTTTTGCTAAAACACTATACTACCGCAAGAATAAAGAGTCGCTTACGACTCCCTTGTGCTTGAGCGGAATGCGTAATATTTATTTCTTTTCCGCGAAATGCACATCCTCACGGACTGTTTATTATGTTGTAGGAAATGAGAATTTTCATGCAACATAATAAACAGTCCCGGAATTTTCCGGGACTGCTTTTGCTTAAATCGATTTCATACTTTTGTTTTCATATATGTAACACTCTCTCCAAAGTGTTAATTTCATTTTATGTTACTTATGTAACAGCTCATTGTATTGCCAATTATCTTTTTATGACTGAACTGTTACTATATTTATTAAAACTCAGGCTCTATAAGTCCAAATGTATTTCCTTTTCTCTTGTAAACTACATTTACCTCATCTGTTGCTGCATTACGGAATACATAGAAGTTGTGTCCGAGAAGATCCATCTGGATGCAGGCTTCTTCCGGATCCATAGGCTTCATGCCAAACTTCTTTGAACGGATGATCTTAATCTCATCATCGTCTTCTATCTCTTCTTCGATAAATGCTTTGCTTAAGCTTGTCGCTGCCTGCTGCTTGTCAACAAGTTTGTTCTTGTACTTGCGTAACTGTCTCTCAATAACCTCCTCAACCAAATCTATTGAAACATACATATCATCGCTGACCTGCTCAGCTCTTACGATGTTTCCTTTCATAGGGATCGTAATCTCTATTTTCTGTCTTTCTTTCTCTACACTCAAGGTAACATGAACTTCAGTTTCCGGAGTGAAATACCTCTCAAGCTTTCCGATTTTTTCCTCGATTGCTGCTTTAAGTCCATCTGTTACATCAAGATTTTTACCACTGATAATAAATTTCATGACTATCACTCCTTTACAAATTGTTAAATTTATTATACCTCACTTTTTCTTAAAAAGCAAGTAAAATTGCACAATAATATAATCATTTACATCTTTTTATTATACATTTATCACTAAACGCATATTATGATGTTAGGGTCAAAAGTAGATAGCAATGCATATTTATATGCAAATTGCTGCATTACCATCTGTTTTTGGTCTTTACATTATGTTATTAACAAAATGTCTGATAAAAGAAATCCACAGGTTTTATTGACAACCTGTGGATTTCAATTTTGTTGATAATGTTGATAACTTAGTGCATAACTCAATTTTTTCGCATTTTTCGACATTATACGGCTCTCTTTACTATCGATTTATCAACATTTTATGTTAATTTATTGTCGATTAATGACCTTCTGCTAAAACTTATCAACATTTTATGTCAGTTATCAACAACTTTTTGTTTATAATTGTTTTTACTATTCGCATTTAACTTTTGAATTGTCAGACAATTCTTCTAATACAATACGGCGTCCTGTAATTCATTTTTGATATTTTTATGCCGTCTTTCTCATTACTTGCATGAATCACTTCCCCATCACCTATATACAATGCAACATGACCAACTGTTTTTCCACTCTGATAAAAAACCAAATCACCCTGTTTTATTGAAGAAGCTGAAACTTTTGTCCCATACGCTGACTGCTCAAGCGAAGTTCTTGGAATATCATATCCAAACTCCTTATATATGCTCTGTGTAAATCCTGAACAATCTGCTCCATTTGTAAGGCTTGTTCCTCCATATTTATACGGATTTCCCAAAAATTTCTTTGCATAATTAGCTATTTGGCTTCCGGTTACTTTTTTCTTTGCTGTATCATTTGTGTTATCTGTTTCCTCACTTAATGTTGTGCTGTCTTTCGTGGTCGTGGTTGAGTCTTTTTTAGTCGTGCTGTTCTTTGTCGTGGTTGTACTATTCTTAGTTGTAGTAGTATCTTTCTTAGTGGTAGTTTCCTGTTTCTTTTCTTCAGCTTTCACCTGAGCGATTGAAACAGGATGCTTATATTTCACTCTGAGATTGACATAATTTCTTGCCACATATCCCTGTTCCCCGTCAACAGATATGCGAACCCAGCTTTTCCCACATAATTTTCTTACATAAAAACTTTCTCCCGAACCTATAGAAGTAATTATTTTGGCTTTTTTGCTGGTCTTTTCCCGCACATTTAGTGCACCGACATTCTTTTTTACAGTTATGTATTTGACTCCATATTTTCTTGCAAGCTGTCTAGCCTTTGTGCCGGTTGCAAGAAATTCTTTTTTTATGTACCCTCTGAAATTTCCGCTTTTTATAAGTGCCCATCCGTTTTTATATGTTCTTGTAATATAAACTGCACTTCCTCTATAAAGCCTTCCTTTTATTTTTCCATTTAATGATGGTTTATTTCTGATATTTACATAGTCGTTAGCAATAGATATAGCAAGATTATTGCCGGCCGCCTCTACGCTTTCGGATTTCAGAATGAATGTTCCTGATACAATAACTAATTGCGAAATTGCAAATACGCAACACTTGATAAGCTGTTTTCTCAACTGTATTCTCTCCATATCCTACCTCTCTAATATGCTGTTGTCTATAATGTTAGTATTGGCAGCAACTTAAAAATCAGCTATTTTGTGGCTACAGCCTCTATCTCTATAGCAACATCTTTAGGAAGTCTTGCAACCTCTACACATGATCTTGCCGGATATGGCTCTTCAAAATATTTTGCATATACTTCATTAATCTTGCCAAAATCATTCATATCACTGATAAAAACCGTTGTCTTGATAACATTCGCAGTTGACGAACCTGCCGCTTCGAGAAGTGCCGTAAGACTCTTAAAAGCTCTCTCTGCCTGAACTTCAGCCGGTCCCGTAACAAGTTCTCCCGTAGCAGGGTCGATAGGAACAACCCCTGATGTAAATACAAGACCGTTTACTTCAACTGCCTGAGAATATGGTCCTATTGCCGCCGGTGCTTTGTCTGTACTGATAATGTTTTTCATTTAAATAACCTCTTTTCTGTTTTTGTCTTGAATAATCGTCAAACTATATATTTTTGTTAATCACACAATTTGATATGTATAATGATTTTCACCATATCAGCTCCACGCTTATCCGTTTTTTGTTTTAATCCATATAATATTAACCTTCATTTCTACACATATTTTTTGTACATAGTATGAAAATTCTTGCATATATGGAATATTTCACACTAACTTTTTAATATGTTTGCTTTAGTATCAGCCAGGTGGATATTTGTGACCTGCTCTGCTGCTTGTTTAATATTATTAAATTTACATAAATTTTCCTACAATTTACAGTATAACGCAATTTTGCACAAATTTCAATTTTAACTGGATTTTTTTTTGTAAAAATTATATACTTATTTGTAACAGTTCAGCAATAAAAACATAACAAATGAAAAACTGAACTGTTATACTTATTTTTAATACAAAACTCTGGCAACTTATTGTCAACTTAACAAAATGTACTCCCAGAATCTTCTGAATGAAGAATTCCGAGAGTACATCACAACAGAACGGAGGACCTTTAATTTTGAAAAACGAAAGAACTTATGGCGGCAGAAATGATGACAGAACATATTCCCATAAAAGTCACAGAAAAAATGACAGATATGAAAAAAATGACAGGCGGGACGGATTTGACAAAAAAGACAGACGAGGCAGTTCCGACAGACATGACAAAAAGGATGTGCGAAACCGCTTTAACAGACAAAACGGAAATGATAACAGACATAGCTTTTCTGATAAAAATCATTACTCAGATAAACACAGAGATGAGGTGCAAAAAAAGAAATCAGCCATCCCTATCGGTAAAACCCAGGAACTTATAGTTGTAAAAACAACTGATTTTGGAGTATTTTTAAACACTCCTACCGGTGAGGACAGTGACAAGATACTCCTGCCAAAATCACAGGTTCCAAAAGGCACGCAGCTTAATGATGTACTAAATGTGTTTGTTTACAAAGATTCAGAGGACAGACCTATTGCAACTATGGAAGAACCGTCCATTGAACTTGGTCAAGTTGCAAGGCTCTATGTCAAGGAAGTCACAAAAATTGGTGCTTTTCTCGACTGGGGACTCTCAAAAGACCTTCTTCTTCCATTTAAAGAGCAGGCATATGAAGTAAAAGAAGATGACGCGGTACTTGTCACACTCTATGTTGACAAAAGTGACAGACTTTGTGCTTCAATGAAGGTCTACAATCACCTCTCAAATGAATCACCTTATAAAAAAGATGATGAGGTTTTCGGTCGTGTCTATGAAATAAGTGACAATTTTGGTGTATTTATCGCAGTTGATGATAAATATTCCGCACTTCTTCCTAAAAAAGAAGTTTTTGAAAAATACCGCATAAAC
>OCHA01002468.1_pt1 | contig 10867 bp, 12 predicted proteins | sample 1538591 | NCBI WGS metagenome assembly OCHA01 (sample SAMN04571710, study PRJEB22368) | human gut metagenome | biome: human gut; material: stool | host: Homo sapiens | place: Luxembourg | collected 2012-09-06 | reverse complement strand
TTCAAGACCGCCTCGTTATGACCACTTCGATACCTCTCCATCTATTTACTTGTCTGCCGCTTCCGTATCACCTCAGCGACAAGATGTATTCTATCACAGCTTTTTACTGTCGTCAACACTTTTTTCAAACTTTTTTTATTTTTTTGTATTTTCCTTATTTTCCTGTATTTTCCACCTATAAATACACTTATACAAAGACTGCCACGGACAGCTTCTTCCGGCTGCCCGTCACTAAGTCATCCATAAAGTATAAAGCACAATCTCTCTATTCCTCTATAATAAGGTCAAAGCATTTCCAGAGGATAAAACACCTCTATAATTAAAATACAACGCCTCTTTACACTATAATTATATATGCTCAATAAACCCTTTTGCAGTCTCCAGATCTTCCGGTGTCGTAATCTTAATATTACAATAAGAGCCTTCAAACAATTTCACAGGAATCTGCATCTCCTGCTCTACTACCATGGCATCATCGGTTACATTTTCCCTGTCATGCTGCATCAGCTTCTCATATGCCTGTGTAATAAGGGCTGTCTCGAATACCTGAGGGGTCTGAACAATCCATACGTATTTGCGCGCAGGTGTAGTAACTGCAAACTGATTTTCATCTACGATCTTTACCGTATCTTTGCTTGGCATGCCGGCAACACATGCACGGTTTTCTTCCACACATGTATAAGCCCTCTTTATAATCTCTTCATCTACGAACGGTCTGGCACCGTCATGAATATAGACATAGCCTTCTTTCGCTTCTTCTCCCGCCATACCGTCACGGACAGCCTTTAATCCATTCCAGACAGAGTCGTAGCGTTCTTTACCTCCTGATACTACTGCACGTACTTTTCCAAAATGATATTTATTTACAATCTTTTCCGTCACGTAATCTTCCTGTCCGGCTCCGGCCACCATGATCACATCGTCAATAATTTCTGACTTTTCAAATGCTTCCAGGCAGTAACAGATGATGGGTTTTCCACACAGTTCGATATATTGCTTCTGGATAGATGTTCCCATTCTTTTTCCTTGTCCTGCCGAAAGTACGATTGCCACGCATCTCTTCTTCATTTGCTTTTTCCCGCCTTAATTTTGCCTTGATTTTTCTTAATTAACGCTCGCCAAGCTTCAGATTCGGAACTGCATTCAGATCCCATCCGCTTCTTGTCCCATTCATATATTCATAATAAGCCGCCACTCCGATCATTGCAGCGTTATCGGTACAGAAAATTGGAGACGGATAATAGAATTTCACACCTCGTTCCTCACATGCTTCTTTCATTGCCGCACGAAGAGCACTATTCGATGCCACCCCGCCTGCAATAGCGAATTTGTCCACTTTATATTCTTCCACTGCATGCATGGCTTTTGCAACCAGCACATCCGTCACTGCTTTCTGGAAAGAAGCCGCAATATCTGCCTGATTGTATTCTTCACCTTTCATCTTACATCCGTTGATGTAATTCAGGACGGCAGATTTCAATCCACTGAAACTGAAGTCATACGGTGCATCTTCTACATTTGCACGTGGAAATGCGATTGCATCCGGATTTCCTTCTTTTGCCACCTTGTCAATCTTCGGTCCGCCCGGATAGCCAAGTCCGATTGCACGGGCCACTTTGTCAAATGCCTCTCCTGCCGCATCATCTCTGGTTCTTCCGATGATATCAAATTTGCCATAATCTTTCACACGTACCAGATGTGTATGTCCTCCGGATACTACCAGTGAGAAAAATGGCGGTTCTAATTCTTTGTGTTCGATAAAATTGGCCGCAATATGCCCTTCAATATGATGCACTCCGACCAGTGGTTTACCCGCTGCATATGCGATTGCCTTTGCCTCTGCCACACCTACCAGAAGTGCGCCTACCAGTCCCGGTCCGTAGGTTACACCAATTGCCTCAATGTCATCCAGTGTTACCTCGGCCTCTTTCAGAGCTTCCTCAATCACCTGATTAATCTTTTCTATATGTTTTCTGGATGCGATCTCCGGCACAACACCTCCATACAGTGTATGCAAGGCAATCTGCGAAGAAATAACATTGGACAGTACTTCTCTTCCATTCTTTACCACTGCCGCTGCTGTCTCATCACAGGAGCTCTCGATCGCCAGTATTAATACATCTTTTGTCTCGCTCATATTTTCCCTCCTAATCTTCAAATACCAGTTCTACCGAACGTTTATCCTTCGCTGCGACAGAATTCGGGAATATTACCTTAACGTCATCCATATATTCCTCTGGTTTTGTCAGTGACGGGCTATAATGTGTCAGCCACATTTCTTTTACTTCTGCTTCTTTTGCAAGCTGGGCTGCCTCATAAAATGTCATATGCTTATATTCTTTTGCTTTTTTCTGCTTATCCTTTTCTCCATACATTCCTTCACAGATAAAGAGATCGGAATGCTTTGCATTCTGTTTAATAGATTCCGTCGGTCTGGTATCTGTGGTATACGTAAGCTTGATTCCTTTTCTTGCAGGTCCAAGCACCATATCCGGCGTGTACACGTGTCTCTTTGTCTCTATCGTTTCACCCTTTTGTAAAAGTCCCCAGTATTCCTGCGGGATATTCGATGCCTTTGCTCTTTCCACATCGAATTTTCCTGCACGGTCGATCTCCAGCGTATAACCATAGCAGATCACGTTGTGATTCACACGAAATGCCTTCAACCGGTAACCATTCAATTCAAATGTCTGCTCGGCTTCCGTGATTTCCATATTAATCTGGAACGGAAGCTCCGGTGCGATCACACGCAAGGCATTTACTACACGCTCCAGTCCTTTTGGTCCGATTAATGTAAGCGGCTTGGTACGGTCTGCATTTCCCATCGTAAGAAGCAGTCCCGGAAGTCCGCTGATATGATCTCCGTGATAATGCGTAAAACAGATCACGTCTATCGGTTTAAAACTCCATCCCTTTTCTTTTATCGCGATCTGTGTTCCTTCTCCGCAGTCGATCAAAAGACTGCTTCCATTGTAACGCACCATCAGGGATGTCAGCCATCTGTATGGCAATGGCATCATCCCTCCGGTTCCTAACAAACATACATCTAACATAATTTTCCTCTATTCTTCCTCTAGTTTAATCTTAAAGCTTCCTGTCAGTTCGTCATAACAGGCTTCGCAAAGGTCAAAATGATCTGTCCGGTTATCTTTTTCAGAAAAATATCCCCACCGTTTGTCCACCGTCAGGACATCTTCCTGGGGAACCCCTTCTACCACCGGGATCACTCTGCCACATTTATTACATACGATACTGGTAACTTCTTTTACTTTTTTTGTCTGTTCTTCAAACTGGCGCATACCGTTCCTCCTGTAATCCTGTCACCGGTTTTCCCGGTGCTTTTCTCCTGTTACATTGTTCTCATTTCATTATTCTCAGTCTGTTGATCTCTCGGTTACGCCTATATTATAGCTTTCCATCTGTCTGCTGACCAGTGGAAAGTGCTGTAAGAATTACCATTGTTTCCTACAGATTTTTTGACATCAAAACTGCATTTTCTTGTGGATTTTCATAGTAATTTCTACGGATCCCATCTTCTGTAAATCCGCATTTCTCATAAAATCTCCTGGCAGCTTCGTTGTTTTCTCTTACTTCCAGCATGATTCTTGTTATCTTCTGTTCCTGACAGAATGCCAGAAGCTTCCGAAACATCTGTCCGGCAGCCCCTTGTCTGCGCATAGAAGGAGCAGTTGCGATCCTGGCAATCTCTCCTTCATCTAATACATAATAGAAAATGAGATAGCCTGCGGTTTTTCCTTCTGTCTTTGCCACAAATATCGCAGCATTCTTCTGATTCCATGTCTCTTCCAGACTTTTCAGACTCCATGCATCGGGAAATATTTTCTTTTCTAACGCAGCAATCTCCGAAAGATCCGCTAATTCTGCCTTACGTATTCCAGTCATCTTGCCTGTTCCCATCTGATTTTCCATTGTCTGACTCTTTAATATCTGATCCTTTTGCATCTGATTCTTTAACATGCCTCGATATCCCTGATCAGTTCGTCTACCACTTCCGGCTTTGTCGCCCAGCTTGTACAGAATCTGACTGCACTTTCTGTATCCGACACTTTCTCCCAGAATTCAAACACATATTTTTCCTTTAATTTTTCGATATGGTCATCCGGCAGAATCGGGAACTGCTGATTCGTATAGGAATCATAACGCAGGCCGTATCCCTTTTCCTGAAATGTCTTCTTAAGCTTCATTGCAAGTTCATCTGCATGTGCCGAAATTTCAAAATAAAGATTGTTCGTAAACAGTGTGTCAAACTGGATGCCGAGAAGACGTCCTTTTGCCAGCATTCCGCCATTCTGCTTGATCATATAGCGGAAATCCTTTTTCAATGCATCATTTGTGATTACAACAGCTTCGCCAAACAACGCACCAACCTTGGTTCCGCCGATATAGAATACATCTGTATATTTTGCAAGGTCTGCAAGTGTAATATCATTCGTCTCCGCCATCAGTCCGTAGCCAAGACGTGCTCCGTCAAGGAACAATAACATATCATATTTCCGGCACACTTCATACAGATCCATTAATTCTTTCTTTGTATACAGTGTTCCATTCTCTGTTGGATGGGAAATATATACCATCCCCGGCTGCACCATATGTTCCTGACTTCCGTCTGTAAAGTGTGCATGACACATCTCATCAACCTGCACTGCACTGATCTTGCCGTCTTCACTTGGAAGCGGCAGCACTTTGTGACCGGTCGCTTCAATCGCCCCGGTCTCATGTACATTAATATGTCCGCTTACTGCTGCAACTGCTCCCTGATAAGGACGGAGTGCGGCACTGATCACTGTTGTGTTGGTCTGTGTCCCGCCTACCAGGAAATGCACATCTGCCTCCTGACAGTCACACAGATCCTTGATCTTCTGTCTTGCACTGTCGCAGTATGGATCCAGTCCATATCCGTTGGTCTGCTCCATATTAGTCTCCATCATCCTCTGCATAATCGCCGGATGTGCTCCTTCGGTATAATCACATTGAAATCTATACATTTCCCATTCTCTCCTTCCGTTCTCTTTCTGCCTGAGACACGCGGAGATAATCCGGTTGGTGCTCCATTGCAGTTTCAATCTTTCCTTCTCTATAATACTGCATTCCCAGTGTTCCTACGGATGCAGCTCTCTGCCGGTTCATATTCGCCGGCGCAAATGTAACTGCTTCTCCCGGCAGGATATCTTCTGTGATCTTTGTCTTATGCACAGGAACCCCGTCACCGAGGAAGGTTACTTTTCTTCCTTCATTTAAATATTTCTTCAGCTTTTCTCCCAGTTCTTCTATCGGAACCGCCATCTGGTCTTCCAGTATCTGGAGTTTCTGGCCGTCAAATGCATAGATACCTGCATACACCTGCCCGCGTCTCGCATCCATGATTGGGCACACAATATCTGCGATTCCACACAGGTTATACGCAAGTCCTTCCAATGTCGGGATATGGATCAACGGTTTCTTAAGTGCCAGTCCAAGTCCCTTGGCTGTCGCCGAACCGATACGAAGTCCCGTGAATGATCCCGGACCTCCGGCTACTGCGATCGCATCTACCGTATTCAGCTCCATCTCTGTCATCTTCACGATCTCATCCAGCATCGGAAGTAATGTCTGTGAATGTGTCTTTTTATAATTCACTGTATATTCAGCAATGACCTGGTCATCCATTGCCCCATCTTCAACTACAGCTACACTGGCGACCAGTCCAGAGCTGTCTAATGCTAATATTCGCATATTGTAATCCTCCGGTAATCGAATCCTTTTTCCAGATCCTTTTCTATCTTAATCTCTGTGTAATGTTCCGGTAATATCTCCTCGATCAGATTCGCCCACTCGATCAGGCTGACACCTTCTCCGTAAATGTAATCATCATAGCCAATCTCATCCATCTCTTCCACATCACCGATCCTGTACACATCAAAATGATAAAAGGGCAGTCTTCCTTCATCATAGACCTGCACAATAGTAAATGTAGGACTGCTGACCGGTTCATCTATCCCCAATCCTTTGGCAAGACCTTTGGTAAATATCGTCTTTCCGACACCCAGATCTCCCACCAATGTATACACCTGTCCCGCACAAGCTTTCTCACCCAGATTATATCCAAGTTCCCAGGTTTCTTTCTCACTGTTTGTCTCTATTATCATAAGCTCTCCCTTTCCATTTTGTGAAATCACTGTATTCAGTATCTTTAAGTATAACACATCTTTTTTTCTTCTGCTACTCATGATATACTTTCAGATAGCAGCTTAATTATATTAACATTTACTAATATTGGAGGAATTTGTATGAAATTCACATTTTATCACAACAACATCAATGTTGCTGATCTTGACAAGTCCATCGAGTTCTATCAGAAAGCACTTGGTCTTAAGATTACAAAAGAGACTGAAGCGGCTGACGGAAGCTTCAAACTGGTATTCATGGGTGATGACACTACCCCGCATAAATTAGAGCTCACATGGCTTCGCGACATGGACAGACCTTACGATCTTGGTGATAATGAGATCCACCTGGCAATGCAGACAGATGATATGGATGCGGCACTGGCATTCCATAAAGAGATGGATTGCGTCTGTTTTGAGAATCCGGAGATGGGTATCTATTTTATCAATGATCCGGATGGATATTGGGTGGAAATATGTCCGGCGGAGTAATTTGGACTATTTAATGCATCAGGCAGTGGCTACCCGGACCGGAATAAAAGTTAGGAATCCTTTCCTGTTCAGGTTCCGTCGGCGGATAATACTAAAGGGGCAAAATTCTGCTAAAAGCAGGCATTCAAAATTTGAAACTCGGCATACGCCTCAAACAGTCAAATTTTGAATACCTAACGTAGAATTTTGCCCCTTAAGTATTACCAACACCTCCTCCACATTCACTGGAAAGGATTCCTAACTTTTATTCCGTGGGTATCGAATGCCTGAAGTATTAAATAGTAGAGCATAACCGATGTGATACCGAAAGTTTACTGTATTGCTTGTCAAATTCCAATCTTATCTATTCATCTTCAATATCGGACTGATCTTCTTATAAACCAGGAATACGATCAAAGAGACAAGTATACCTTTCAGCAGATTGAATGGTCCGACTGCAAATATCACGAAGGTCTTAAGGTCTGTGATATGCTTATTCACAGCGGTTCCCATTCCAACCAGGCCGTCGATCGGCATGCCGAATGCTTTGGCGTATGCCGGAAGTAATACGAATGCATTCAGGAAACAGCCGACTACAGTCATGAATACGGTTCCTGCTGCCATTCCGGCTACTGCTCCGGTTCTGGTATGTTTCTTATGATAGATCAATGCAGCCGGCACAACCAGCGAGCAGCCGATCAGGAAGTTTGCAATTTCTCCGACTCCCGCTGTCATAGTTCCGTTGATTGCAAAGTTCAGTAAGATCTTGATAAGTTCGATTGCCGCTCCGGCGAGTGGTCCCATTGCAAAGCTTCCGATCAGAATCGGTACTTCGCTGAAATCTATCTCGTAGAAGGACGGAGCGAACGGAAGCGGAATTTCAAACAACATCAATACTGTTGCGATTGCCGATAACATACCAATCTGTGCCATTGTCCTGATTTTATTTCTGTTCTTTTCATTTTGTCTTTCCATTACTTTTGTACTCATCTTTCTTTCTCCTTTAAACCAAATTATATTCTAAAGGAAGAAACTTCTTACATTGAACCATACGATATTACATACTTTGATATCAAAAAACCCCGCCACCTGAAAGGTAACGGGGTAATGATATCATTCTGATAATCCTGTAAATATCGTATCATCCTTCTCTCATCCAGACTTTACTGTCGGTTCCGGAATCTCACCAGATCGGCTGACCATTGCTTATACCATATCTGTTCATAGATTTCTGACCAGATATCCTCCGAATGATCAGTTCGCGGACTTTACCGCCGGTTGGGAATTGCACCCTGCCCCGAAGAATCTTCTTTCACACGATATTATAATACGGTATGCTGCTCTGCGCAACTATTATTTTGTACTCATCTCACGGATCAGTTTTCTGATCGGGAGCACGAATGTCGGAGATACAGACAGTTCATCGATTCCCATCTTAAGGAATGTCTCTGTCAGAGTCATATCTGCTCCAAGCTCTCCACAGATACCAACCCAGCATCCTGCCTTGTGTCCGTTCTCGATCGTCTGCTGGATCATGCGGAGCACTGCCGGATGATGTGCATCGTAAATGTTGTCAAGCTTACTGTTCTGTCTGTCAATTGCCAGTGTATACTGGGTCAGGTCGTTTGTTCCGATACTGAAGAAGTCTACCTCTTCTGCCAGAAGATCACTGATCATCACTGCTGCCGGTGTCTCAATCATGATACCCTGTTCTACTTCACCGTACTCGATTCCTTTTTCTGTCAGTTCTGCCTTGATAGACTCTACGATCTTCTTGATCTCTTTTACTTCATCTACAGAGATGATCATCGGGTACATAATTCCGATGTTACCATATGCACTTGCACGGAGAAGTGCACGAAGCTGTGTACGGAAGATGTCTCTTCTGTCCAGACAGATACGGATTGCACGGTATCCCATAGCCGGGTTCTCTTCGTGGTCAAGGTTAAAGTAATCCACCTGCTTGTCCGCACCAATATCCAGTGTACGTACGATCACTTTCTTACCTGCCATGTTCTCAGCTACCGTCTTGTATGCCTGGAACTGCGCTTCCTCATCCGGATAGTTATCTGCTTCCAGATATAAGAACTCACTTCTGAACAGACCGATTCCGGCTGCATCATTGGTAAGTACACTTGCAACGTCCTTTACGCCGCCGATATTTGCATATAATTTGATGTGTTTACCATCTACAGTTACGTCTTCTTTTCCTTTTAACTGCTGAAGAAGTTCTCTTGCTTTGATGTCTTCTTCTTTCTTTTCCTGCATTTTCTTTAAGATATCTTCGTCCGGATCAATATAGAATGTTCCTGTATAGCCATCTACGACTGCCATCTTTCCATTCCACTCTTCTTTGATATCTACTTCGATCAGTGCAGGAATGTTCATGGTTCTTGCAAGGATTGCAGTATGTGAGTTTGCAGATCCAAGTCTGGTTACAAATGCAAGAAGTTTCTCTTTATCCATCTGGACAGTCTCACTTGGCGCAAGATCTTCTGCTACAACGATCACAGGTTCATCACCGATAGCCCCGCCGCTTTCGTTACCGCTTAAGATATTTACCATACGTTCTGAAATATCTTTTACGTCTGCTGCTCTCGCTTTGAAATAATCATCTTCCATCTCTGCAAACATCTTTGCAAAGTTGTCTCCTGTAGTAGCAACGGCAAATTCTGCATTTACCTGCTGTGTCTCGATGATATTGACAACAGAATCGATATAGTCATCATCTTCCAGCATCATCTGGTGTACTTCAAATACAGCTGCGTTTGCTTCGCCGACTTCTTTTAACGCTTTTTCATACAGTCCCTGTAACTGTTCTGCTGCTTTTGCACGTGCATCCTCATAACGTTTGATCTGCTCTGCAGTATCCTCTATTTTCACACGTTTTACAGGTTGCTCTCCCTTCTGGTAGAACAATATCTTTCCAATTGCAATTCCTTTAAATATTGATTTGCCAGTATACGTCTCCATAAATGATACCTCATCCTTCCTTATATCTTTGTTAACATTCTAACTCACAATGCCTGTAAAGTCTAGTTTTTCATAATTTTGTTTTGATTCATACCTTAATGAATACTTTCTTTCGGACTGTTATTCACATTTTGATTCACTTCATCATAACGGAGTTTTTCCATCGTGAATCCGCGTCCTCTTACCTCGTTGATCTGTGTGATGGTGATAAATGCTTTCGGATCGATCTCCTGGATTGCTTCTTTTACGGAATACAGTTTTCTGCTGTGTATAACACATAACACTCCCTGCTGCTTCTGCTCTCCATACCCCGTCTCAATGTCTACCATTGTTACTCCTGCATCAATATCCGTTAAAACCTTCTGACGAATCTCTCTGTACTTATCTGAGATCACAAATAACTGGATCTGTGACTTTCCAAGAAGCATCACCCGGTTCAGCACAACCGTACTTAAAAACAAATTCAGAATACCATACAGTATCTGTTCCGAATCTGAAAACAGCATCTGAAATCCCAGCACCGAAAAATCTACGATATACAAGAATACCGCTACCGGGACATGAAACCATTTGTGTAACACAAGTGCCAGTATATCGGTTCCACCGGTAGAAGCACCTACTCTTACCACCAGTCCGATACCGATTCCAAGGAGAACCCCTCCATACAATGCCGCAAGCATCGCATTATTCTCCGTCACTTTGTCTATTCCCGGAATGGACTGTACCATTGACAGGAATATCGGATAAGTAAATGAACTGATGATCGTTGTCAAAGCAAATTTCTTTCCCAGAAATACTGCACCAAGAACGAAAAGTACCGCATTGATTGCCAGGATGATCATCGACAGATTCACCGGCAGATAATGACTGACCGTAAGACCGATACCGGTTGCACCTCCCATGATGATCCCATTTGGTACGATGAAAGCTGCCACCGTAAATGACAGCACAAGATTGCCACCTAGTACGCCCAGAATGGTTTTGATTGTTTTTCCCCAACTTTTTTTCATATGTCCCATCCTCTCTCCATACTTTATTTTTTATTATGCTGAAAACTTGCCCCCGGCAACTTCTCTTGCACACTTTGGTATACAGACAGTTATCCCCATATAACCGCCTGTAAATTTATATTTTCCACATTTTTTGTCTTTTTATCGTGGATTTCTTCTATATTTATTCTCATTCTGTCTGGAATCTCTTTTTTCCAGATATTCTTTTCCAGATTATGAAATCCCCTTCATCGTAAGCTGGATCCGCTT
>OCHA01002464.1_pt1 | contig 10916 bp, 11 predicted proteins | sample 1538591 | NCBI WGS metagenome assembly OCHA01 (sample SAMN04571710, study PRJEB22368) | human gut metagenome | biome: human gut; material: stool | host: Homo sapiens | place: Luxembourg | collected 2012-09-06 | reverse complement strand
GACAACTATTATACCAAAAAAACGGGCTTATGCCCGTTTTTGCGTTATAGAAACTGTTTTTTTAAATTATTTATTCGTTACAGCCCCTTTTTTGTTTTTTAAGAACATATTGACATCAATTTGACATCATTTGTATAAACTATTGAGTTTTTCTGATAGTGATTCTTTACTTTCGATGTATAAATGGCTATATGTTTTTAAAACAGTATCTACCGTACCATCAATTCTATCAGCTACAATTGTTGGGCTATAGCCTAAATCTATAAGTAATGAAACATGATTATGGTTTATATTTTAAATTACTTTCTGAATATTACGGTGTGGCAAGACCACTCCGTAATATTCAACTTGAGATTGTATTCTTTGATATGTTAAATAATCAACGAAAAGATTTTGTTTTTTTTTATCAAATAAAAAGCTGTTTTTGAATAGAGGACATTTCATAAAAGTCCTCCTAATATTATTTTTATATAGTACATATGTTGAATCTCCTTTCAACATATGTATTCGCTAAAAAAGAGTTTTTTCTTTTTAAATAATAATTAATTGATACAATAGTATAAAGGAGGAATCATTGTGGGATTTTTAGATAGATTATTTAAAAAAGAAAATAACAAGCAAGAAGAATGTAAAGAAGAAAAACCTGCTAAAAGAGTCTATCAAAGATTAAAAGAAGTAAGTGAAGTAGAATATGTACGCTTTGAATTAGAAGAAAAAGAAACACATATTTTTGATAGTAAAGTAGGTGGTGCTTATTATGTGCCTAGAGATCAAAATCTTCCAGTAAATCAAAAAACAGGAGCGCCTTTATATTTATTAGCACAAATAAATTTTGAACAAATACCTCATATAAAAGATTTTCCAGAAAAAGGATTACTTCAAATCTTTATTAGTGGAGATGACGATGTTTATGGATTAGACTTTGATAATGAATATAACCAATCAGGGTGGTGTTTACGTTATTTAGAAGAAGTACCAAAAATAGTAGATAAATCATGTATCTATAGGTTTCAATGGAGCGAAGATACTGATCTGCCTTTAGAAAAAGATACAACTTTTTTATTAAAGGATCATTTAGATAAACAAGTTATAACAATGAATGATATTCATTTTGATGAAGTTGTTGATACTTATTTAGATGAAAAATTAAAAGAAGCTATGCATGATGATGAGGTAATGGATGAATTAAATGATTTGTTTACCTTGATTCCTTGTCAAATAGGCGGTTATCCTTTCTTCACACAATATGATCCTCGTCAAGAAGATAGTAATGAAGTATTGCTATTTCAACTTGATTCACAAGATCATATTTTATGGGGCGATTCAGGTGTCGGTAATTTCTTTATTTCAAGAGATGATTTAAAAAATAAAGATTTTAGTCATGTTCGCTATAATTGGGATTGTTATTAGATGCATATTGTTTGCTTAATAGAGAAAAATAGTTTATATTATAAATAGGAATAATTACTACTTAAGAAAAGAGGAAAAGGCTATGAAACAAAAATTTTATATTTGTAAACACTGTGGAAATGTGATTGAAAAAGTTGAAGATAAAGGAGTCCCTGTGGTATGTTGTGGAGAAGTTATGAAAGAACTTCAAGCAGGAATAGAAGATGCTGCATTTGAAAAACATATTCCTGTTTATACAGTGGAAGGAGATACTGTTCATGTATTTGTAGGAGAAGTTGAACATCCAATGACAGCAGAACATTGGATTGAATGGGTTTCTTTAAAAACAGATAAAGGTATTCAAAGAAAATATCTAAAACCAGGAGAAAAACCAAGTGTTGATTTTAAAATCTTAGAAGATGAAAAAGTAGAAGAAGTGTATGCTTATTGTAATCTTCATGGATTGTGGAAAAAATAATGAAGCTATAAAAAGACCAGAAATGGTCTTTTTATATGTATTATATGAACAGTTCAATTATAATTATCATTTGATAAATAGTTTTTAGTATATTAATTCTTAATAATATATAAACAATGGTAAGTATAATAAAAACAAACACTTTAAAACAAGATATACGTCTTAAAAAATGGTAATTAAATTTGTTTATGCAACCGTTGGTTTAGTTTATGTATGCTTTATAAAATACCAAGTGAGGATGAACATCGTTTATTTGATTAAAAAAGTTTCGAATTGAAGTGAACTGAATAAGTTGGACCAACAACTTAGGAGGTTCACTTCATTTTTTGCTTTTTTGATGAATTATTAGGTTCTTAGGAATCGAGTCTCATTGTCAATAAGGAAATTGGAATAAATTTAGGACATTTTCATTTTCGAATCACATTTTTTAAGTATTGCTGGTAAGACTTGGAGATTAGAGCATTATGATTTTTTTGTATATTTAGAAATTCTATAAAATTATTGATTTATATCTTAATTAACCATCTGAAACAGGTGGTCAATTAAGATTTATATTAAAAAATCACTAAAAAAGGACTTAGCCTTTTTGTAAGCTAAGTCCTTTTGTCACACTTCTTTGTACAAATCCCATAATTGGTGAGAAGATACAAGTTGCGATAATGGTTCCTTCTCTTAGGGCAAAACCACATTGAAAAATAAGTGATAAGCTTATACATGATATAACAAGGATAATATCTATAACTTGTCTTGTTTTTTGAAAATCTACTTTAAATGTATTTGAAAAAGTTAAGGCAAAGCCTTCACAAGGGAAAACACATACATTTAAAGCAACAAGTAAACCACAACCACTGGCAGAAATACATAAACCAATGATTTCCATAATGAGTGATTGATAGTATTGAAGAGAAATACCTCCTAATACTTGATAAACAATCGTATTAACAACCATTCCAAAACATAAACTCATTAAAAATTGAAGAACATATTTTATTTTAAATTGTTTAGAGAAAATGACTTGAAAAAGAATCATACAAGCATTCACAAATAAAGTGAGCGTTCCTACTTTAATATGTGATATATAATTAAAAGTTAAAGCTAAAGCTTCATAGGGAGAAACCCCAATGTTTGCTTTAAAACAAAGGGAATCTCCAATAGAAACCATCATTAAAGTAAGAATAAAAAGACAATATTTTTTCATTAAAGTTTTTCTCCATTAGAAGCAATGACTTGTTTATACCATTCAAAAGAATCCTTTTTATATCTTTTTAATGTACCATTTCCTTCATTATCTTTATCAACATAAATAAAACCATATCTTTTCTTCATTTCACCTGTTGTAAAAGAAACAAGATCAATACATCCCCATGGTGTATAACCTATCAAATCAACACCATCTTCTTCAATAGCTTTTTTCATTTGAACAATATGTTCCTTTAAATAATTAATACGATCTTGATCATGTACAGTACCATCAACAAGTTCATCAATTGCGCCAAAACCATTTTCTACAATAAATAAAGGAATTTCATATCTTTCATAAATAGCATTCATAATATAACGTAAACCTTCAGGGTCAATTGTCCAACCCCATTTTGTGGTAGTTAAGTATGGATTTTCAACATTATGTTCATTTACAGCTTCAACAGAGGAAGCAAGATCAATGGTGCTTTCACCATTAACTGTTGTAGACATATAATAACTAAATCCAAAGTAATCCACTTTTCCTTGTTTTAAGATATTTAAATCATTATCTTCCATTTCAAGATGATATCCTTTTCTTTCAAACATCTTTAAAGCATAAGCTGGATAATGTCCACGACATAAAACATCACTAAAGAAATAACGATCATGCATAGCTTCTAGGGCAAGTTGATTGTTTGATGGTTTACAATCAAATGGATAAACAGGTTCCATCGCTAACATACATCCGATTTTAAAATCAGGATTGATTTGATGCCCTAAGATAACGGCTTTAGCACTTGCAACAAATAAATGATGCACACTTTGATACATAGCAAGTTCTGGATTTTCATATTGGCTATAAAGAACACCAGCATTTGTCCAACCAAAGATATCGTTATGATAATTGGCTTGATTGTTGATTTCGTTAAAAGTCATCCAATATTTCACTTTATTTTTATAACGTTTAAAACATACTTCTACAAAGTTCATAAAGAAGTCAATCATTTTTCGATTATGCCATCCACCATATTCTTTAGCTAAATGATAAGGCATTTCAAAATGACTTAAAGTAATGACAGGTTCAATTCCATATTTTAATAATTCATCAAATAAATCATCATAGAATTGTAATCCTTTTTCATTAGGTTCTAATTCATCTCCATTAGGAAAAATACGTGTCCAAGCAATCGATGTTCTAAAACACTTAAATCCCATTTCCGCAAACAATTTTACATCTTCTTTATATCTATGATAAAAATCAATGGCTTCAAGATTAGGATAATATTTACCTTCTACTAATCCATCAGTAATTTCTCTAGCAACTCCATGTGCTCCAGCAGTCATGACATCAGCAACACTTAATCCTTTACCATCACAATAACCACCTTCTAATTGATGGGCAGCAACTGCACCACCCCATAAAAAATCTTTCTTCAACATTGATACATCCTCCTTTTTTTCGCATTTATCATAATCATAAATAATAGAAATGAATAGATAAGATGTGTTGATTAATAATTATTTCCTATTAAATGATCTATTTTAAGATAAAATTGGAAATTTTTTCCTAAAATAAGTAAAATAGAACTATAAATTTCCAATTATTTATAAAAAGGAGGAAAAATATGTTACTCATTCAAAAATTAGAATATTATGATCATTTAACCCCAAATGAACAAACTGTTGCTCATTATTTACTTGATAATCAACATCGTATACAAGATATTTCAATTTCAGAAATAGCCAAAGAAACGTATACATCATTATCGACAACAGTACGTCTTTCACAAAAATGTGGCTATCAAGGATGGAAAGAGCTTAAAAAAGCATTGATTGAAGAAATCAGTTATTTAAATAAAGAAACAACCTATGTAGATGCTAATTATCCTTTTAAACAAGGAGATTCAATCTTTAAGATTGCAAAAAATATGTCTTCTTTACTTTCAGAAAGTATTTTAGATACGTATCAACTTTTAGATCATGATTATTTCCAAAAAGCAATTCTTTTAATTAATTCATGTCAAATAATTAATGTTTATGGTATTACGCATCCTATTAGTGTTGCTTATGATTTTAAATTAAAAATGCGTACGATTGGAAAAACAGTCAATATTGTAGAAGATGAAGATTCTTATTATTATCAATCTTATTATACAGATCAAAATACATGTTCATTATTTATTTCTTATTCAGGAGAGACGTTGGAATTATTAGATGCTATGAAAAGAATTAAACAAAAAGGTTGTCCTTTAATTGCACTTACAAGTATTGGTGATAATACTTTTTCAAAGTTGGCAGATACATGGCTTCCTATTTCTACAAAAGAAAAGTTATCTAATAAAATCTCAACTTTTTCTTCTAATATTTCAATCCATTATTTATTAGATTTAATCTTTGCTTGTGTTTTTGAACATGATTATCAAAGAAATATTGAAATGAAAAAAGAAATATCTAAAGAATTAGATCATGAGCGTTTTTCTAATGTTTCTTTGTTGAAAGATGAAGATAAAAAATAAAATTCATTGGTGTGAGCTAAAATGAGATTTGGTATAATGAGTGAAGAAAGGAATGTGAGCAGATGAACGAATTAGAGCTTTTAAATTTAATCAATCAAGGTGAAAGTGAAGAAATAGAGTTTAAATCGTGGATAGCAACACCAAATTTCAAACAAATGATAAAGCTTTGTGTAAAGGAGATTGTTGCACTTGCTAATTCTAATGGTGGATATTTATTGTTGGGAGTAGAAGATAATAAAGAAATTACAGGGTGTACAAATTATGATTTGCAAAATATTATAGAGAGTATTTATGATCGTACAACGCCTAATCTTTTTACAAGGGCTGAAATTGTTGAGTCACAAGGAAAAGATGTTATTGTTATTACAGTTGACAAAAGTAATCGTTTATGTGGAACCTCTTCGGGTGAGTATTACAAAAGACTTGGGAAAAATTCAAAGCCATATACACCTGATAGAATGAAAGAAACATTTGATGAAGAAAATGATTATTCTTCAAGGGTTATTAACCAATCATGTGTGGATGATATTAATTTATTAGAAGTATATAAGTTGAAAGAAAAATTAAAAACACGTGATTTACAGTCAACATTGGTCGATTTAGATGACATATCTTTTTTAAAAGATTTATCTTTATTGGTAGAAACAGAAGAAGGATTAAAACTTAATGTTGCAGGATTATTATTTGTTGGAAAAGAATCAGCTATTCAAAAATTCTTGCCACAGGCAGAATGTATTTATTTACATTATAGTGATAATAATAGAGAAGAATATGATAATAGATTAGATTTAAAAATGCCCATTATTTCAGTATTAGATAGGTTAACTGAAAAAATTCAAGATTATAATCATTTAATTAATGTACAAGTAGGATTATTTCGACTTGAATTATATGATTTTTCTGAAAGAGTATTTCAAGAAGCTATATTAAATGCTTATACACATCGTAGATATGACAGCCCTGGTTCGATATATGTTAAACATTATTCTGATAAATTAGTTATTGAAAGTCCGGGTGGATTTATGGCAGATATTACGATTAATAATATTATTACGCATCCATCTTTACCAAGAAATAAACTAATTGCAGAAACATTACAAAGATTACGATATGTACAAAGATCAGGACAAGGTATAGATATTATGTATAAAGAAATGGTATCTATGGGAAAACCATATCCAGAATATACGGCATATGATGATGCAATTCGTTTAACTCTTTATAGTGTTTTAGAAGATGAAGGGTTTGTAAAGTTTATAGTGGAAACACAAGATAAAAATATGATTTCATTCTCTTTATCTGAATTAATGATTCTTCGCTATTTATTTGAAAATAAAAATATAAATTTATCACAATCTAAAAAAATAACACAAAGATCAATGAGTGAAGTAAAACATGCGTTAATTCATTTAGAAAAATTAAATCTTATCGAACAATCTGGAAGAGTATATATGATGACACCAAGTATGTATCATCAAGTAAAATCTGATATAAATTACACCCAAGACCAAAGTGTAACTTATTTAAAATCTAAAAATTTAATATTAGATTATTTAGATACACATGAAAGTATTAATAATGAAACTATTAGAGAATTGTGTAGATGCACTAAAAAACAAGCTGCAACCTTTACCAAAAAAATGAGAGAAAAGGGTATATTAATAATGGAGGGGAAGGCGCGAGCTACGATATATAAATTAAATAAGAAATAGATTTTCTTATAATAAAATCGTTCCAAATCGTTCCAAATCGTTCCAAATCGTTCCAAATCAATCCATAGTGGAACGCAATTATAAAAAACTATTGACCTCGAGTTACTCGAACTTTCTATAATGATAGAAAAGTAACGGAGGTAAAAGAGATGGAATATAAAGCATTAAATAATGGTATAAAAATGCCGATGGTTGGTTTTGGTACATTTCTAAATAATGGAGATGAATGTGAAAAATCTGTTTGTCAGGCAATTAAAGCAGGATATCGTTTAATTGATACAGCTGAAGCTTATGGTAATGAAAAAGAAGTAGGGAAAGGTATTCAATTAAGTGGTATTGATAGAAAAGAATTGTTTATTGTTACAAAAGTGAATTTTAAATCTTATGAAAATACAAGAGAAACGGTTTTAAATTCTTTAAAGAACTTACAAGTAGATTATTTAGATATGGTTTTATTGCATTGGCCTTTTGGAAATTATTATCAAGCATGGAAAGAATTAGAAAAACTTTATGAAGAAGGTCTTATTAAAGCGATTGGTGTTTCTAATTTTGAACCTGATCAATTAGTTGATTTAATTTCATTTAATAAAGTAAAACCAGCTATTAATCAAATAGAAACACATTTATATTGTCAAAGACATAAACATCATGAATGGGAAGATAAATATGATGTCGCTCATATGGCTTATGCTCCTTTAGGACAAGGTAAAGCAAATGAAATGTTTCAAGAAGAAAAAGTAGTTGAATTATCTCAAAAATATCATAAAACACCTGCACAAATCTTATTAAGATATAATGTTCAAAATGGGGTTATTGTGATTCCTAAATCTATTCATGAAGATAGAATTCAAGAAAATATCAATATTTTTGATTTTAAACTTACTGAACAAGAAATGAATGATTTAAAAGCATTAGACCATCAACAAGCAATGATTGGAAACCCAGAAGATCCATCAATGGTTGAAATGGCAATGACGTGGTAATAAAAAAAGAAATATCATTCTTTAGAATATTTCTTTTTACTAGGATTCTTATCATCTGGAAGTAGATGATGAAGAATCTTTTTTTCTTTTTCTATTTTATGATTTAAAAATTCGATACGTTTTTTAGCAATCTCTAATTCTTTTTCAGCGTTTTCTTTTTGTTTTAAAAGAATATCAAGTCTTTGTTTGATTGCTTCATCACCCTCTTGCATGCATAGTTCATGAAAGGTTTTAATATCTTGAATGGACATACCTAAACTCCTTAAATAACAGGTTCCTCTTAACCAATCAATAGCTTGTTCATCAAAGATACGACGATTATTTTGATCTCTTTGGACAGTTATCACACCGATATCTGTATAATAACGAACGGTATGTTCTGATAAATTCAACATTTGACACACTTGTTTTAAAGTATACATAAATTTCTCCTTGACCTCGAGTCACTCGAGGATATTACAATTCTATTGTAATCAATCAAAGATAAAAAATAAAGGAGAATAAGATGGAATATATTACATTAAATAATGGTTTAAAGATGCCATTATTAGGATTTGGTACAATGAATATTTTTGATGAAGAAGAATGTACAAGAGTATTAAAAGAAGCTTATGAAGAAGGTTATCGTTTATTTGATTGTGCACAAATCTATGGAAATGAAGAAGTTGTAGGAAATGCTTTAAAAAAAGCAGGTATCGATAGAAAAGATATTTTTTTGACGACAAAAGTATGGTTTACCAATTTTGAAGGAGAAGATGTAAGAAAATCATTATTAGAATCAATGAAAAAGCTACAAACAGATTATTTAGATTTAGTTTTCATTCATTGGCCTTATGGAAATACTTATCATGCTTATCGAGAATTAGAAAAGATGTATGAAGAAGGTTTAATTAGAAGTATTGGTATTTCTAATTATCAAGAAAGTCAATATTTAGATTTAATTCATTTTAATAAAGTTGTTCCTGTTGTCAATCAAATAAAAATCACATTAAGATGCCAAAGAAAACAGATGAATGAAGTAATGAAAGAAAGAGGAACTTTATTACAAGGGTATCAAGTTTTTGGTAAAGAAGAAACATTAGCAATTTATGAAGATGAAAGAGTAAAAGAAATAGCTTTAAAATATCATAAAACAACAAGACAAATCGCGATGAAGTATCTTGTTCAAAAGGGTATAAGTGTGATTACAAGACCAATGCAAAAACAATGGATGAAAGATAATTTAAATTTATTTGATTTTACATTAAATGAAGAAGAAATGAATTATTTAGCTTCATTTGATTTATTAGAATATAATACAAAACCTTCACAAGATTATCAAAGAACATTAAGTATGTTAGAAAAATAAACTAAATTTTCATAATATGAACATACAATGATAATTATATATCTTATGATATACTCTAGATAAAGAATAAATAAGGAGGACATAGAATGAGTTTACCAAAAGATTTTTTATGGGGAGGAGCAACAGCTGCTAACCAATATGAAGGTGGATGGAACGAAGGAGGACGTGGTAAATCGAGTGATGATGTTATCACTAACGGAACACATACAGAACCTCGTTGTATTACTTTTATTAATAAAGCAGGTGAAAAAGTAAAAGCACCTATGTTTGTTGGGGCTGATTATCAAGATGTTGATCATTTTGAATGTTTTGATGATTGTTTATATCCTAACCATGAAGCTACTGATTTTTATCATCACTATAAAGAAGATATTGCTTTAATGGCAGAAATGGGCTTTAAATGTTTTAGATTATCTATTGCTTGGTCTAGAATCTTCGCTAATGGAGGTATGGAAGGTGAACAACCATTAGAAGAAGGATTAAAATTCTATGATGATGTTTTTGATGAATGTAAAAAATATGGTATTGAACCATTAGTCACATTATCACACTATGAAACACCACTTGCTTTAACTGAAGCTTGGAATTCATGGGCTGATAGAAGAACAATTGATTGTTATGTAAGATATTGTGAAGTTGTTTTTAATAGATATAAAGATAAAGTTAAATATTGGCTTACATTTAATGAAATCAACTGTATAGAAATGTCACCATGGATGGAAGGTGGTGTGCTTACAAAAGATAAACAAACAATGATCAATATGGCACACTATCAATTTGTCGCAAGTGCTAAAGTTGTTAAATTAGGACATCAAATCAATCCTGATTTTAAAATTGGATGTATGTTAGCTTATACTTTAACTTATCCAATGACATGTAATCCAGAAGATACATTAGCTGCATGGAAAAATACTCATAATAATATTTTCTATACAGATGTACAATGTAGAGGATATTATCCATCTTATCGTTTAAAAGAATTTGAAAGAGAAGGAATTACTCTTCCAATTGAAGATGGTGATTTAGAAATCATTAAAGAAGGAACAGTTGATTTCTTATCATTCTCTTATTATATGTCACAAGTTGCTGCTTCTAATCCAGAAGAATATGAAGGAGCAGGTGGTGGAAACTTATCACTTGGTTTAAAAAATCCTTATCTAAGTGCTTCTGATTGGGGCTGGCAAATTGATCCAACAGGACTTAGAAATGCTTTAGATAGATTATATGATCGTTATCAAATGCCATTATTTGTTGTAGAAAATGGTTTAGGAGCATTTGATACAATTGAAGAAGATGGATCAATTCATG
>OCHA01002457.1_pt1 | contig 10973 bp, 8 predicted proteins | sample 1538591 | NCBI WGS metagenome assembly OCHA01 (sample SAMN04571710, study PRJEB22368) | human gut metagenome | biome: human gut; material: stool | host: Homo sapiens | place: Luxembourg | collected 2012-09-06 | reverse complement strand
TTTTGTCGGAATGGATAATAAATTAAGCGGGCAGACGGCAGCAGGCTTATTCGGAATGATGACCAGAGGCGTCGGAAAGATCCTTGTCATTACCGGATATTTCAGCAGTATGCTGAATAATTCCCGTGTAGACGGATTCGTAGAAGAGATAAAGAATATTTCACCAAAGCTTGAGATTGCCGGCGTGCAGGGAAGCTTTAACAATGCAGATGAAGTGGAACACATTATAGAGAATGCCATGATGAGTATATCCGGGATCAACGGAATCTTTGTGGTATCCGGCGGACAGGAAGGCATTGTCGAGGCATTCCGCAAACTTGGTGTCGAGCAGCGGCCATACGTTGTGATCTATGACCAGACGGCAAAGAATGAGGCACTGTTAAAAGATGGAACGGCAGATTTTCTGATCGATCAGAATGGGTTCGAACAGGGATACCGGCCGCCGAGGATTCTTGCGGATATCTTATTGAACGGAATATATCCGGAAACAGAATATCTGTATACAGGAATTGATATTAAGACGAAATATAATTTGTAATTTTTATGGAATTTGAATCATAGGAACGAGAAAATATATTTCAGACAAAAGGATACGAAAAAGATGAAGAGAAGAAGAATGCAGGTATCGGTCGTATTTCTTATAATCGGACTCCTGTGCTGCGGATGCAGTAATCAAAGTTCTTATCAGAAGACAAAAGACAGGTATGTGGTGGGAGTAGTAACAAAGTCAAACACCAGTGAATATTGGAAGTCGGTAAATTCCGGTATGGAAGCAGCGGCTGCAAAATATGATATGGATGTGATCACACTTTCACCGGATTCAGAACTGGACAGGGAAGTACAGGAAAAACAGGTGGAAAAGTTGATTGATCAACAGGTGGATGCATTGGCAATTGCACCGATAGATTCTTATTATGTTCCGGAGTATCTGAAAGAAATACAGAAAAAGAAAATTACAGCCGTATTATTTGATAATGGAATGGAATCCGGGAAACTTCCGTATATCGGAATCGATAACCATAAGACAGGATATCAGCTGGCAAAGAAACTGGCCGAGCAGTTGGATCATAAAGGACAGGTAGGAATCGTAGCAGGTGATTTAAGACAGAAAGGTCATCGGGAGCGTGTAGAAGGATTTGAAGAATATATGAAGTCGGAGCCGCAGATGACGGTGAAGTTCGTAGAAAGCGGCTATGCCAATCTGCAGATGTCGGAACAGAAAGTCCGTGATCTGATGGGGCAATATCCACAGATTCAAGGAATCATGGCGACCAGTGCAGTCACAGCGATGGGACTGGTCGATGAGCTGAAAGATACAGACATCAGAATTGTTACGGTGGATGAACAAGAAGATTCCCTTAAAGCGCTGGAAAATGGACAAATCTCAGCACTGGCAGCACAGTCCGGTTATGAGATTGGTTATGAAACCATTCACTATATTAAGAAGCTGCGGGATGGGAAACATCCAAAAAAGCAGTATTATCTGAAGGCAGGGATACTGACACAGGAAAATATAAAGGAGTACAGGAAAAAAGATGAGAGTCAGAAGTATAAGAAGTAAAGTTCTGATCGCAATTACCGGAATTACGTTGCTTACGGCAGCAGCCATGGCTTTCGTATTCTATGGAAAGTCATCCCGGATGATCGAAGAAAATTATGTTACTGTGCTTAGCCAAAAAACGCGGTTACTGACAGACACCGTGGATGACATGATGAAAAACGTATGCAATATCAACATCAAAGCTTCCTGTGACAGGGAACTCAAGGAGGAGTTGGAGCAGTATCTGAGTGATAAAAATGAGAACCGGCTGAATCATATTTCGACCAGATTACGTATATTTTCCAAGAAGAATCAGGCAATTTCATCGATGTATCTGGTCATCTCGGATGAGCGTCAGGTTGTTACAACACTGGATTATCCGGTGTACAGAAGTGAGATCAAAGAGGATAATCTCCGCCAATTCGAAAAACAATGTGAAAAAAATAATGGACCGGTGATCATGGAAGATCTTGTGCACGATGGAGATCAGTTATTACAGTTCACGGAAAAGGTAACCGGTGATGACGGAAATGTGATAGGATATCTGTGCGCCAATATAGAAGAAGAAAATCTAAGTTATGATTATCTGGAAGATCCATCGAATCAGGAACTGGATCAGATAGAATTGATTGGCGGCGGTAAGGTGATTGCTGCAAGAAAATTATCACAGATGGGAAAAGAATTTTCGGTAAAGCGATATAAAAATGTGATAGGCCATTCAGAAGCAATAGGGACAGAGCGAAAGAATATATATATTTACTGTGAAGGAAGCTTTTCCGGCTGCGGAATCTTTGCCAGCGTGAAGAGAAGTGCTGTATTAAGTGATCTGGTAAAGATGCGGAAATACATATTTGGTATGGCTGCGGTATTCGGACTGCTTGCAATGCTGGCAGCAATATACATCTCGAGGATCGTCTATAAACCGGTGCGAAAGCTGATGACGGCAATGCAGTCTATCTCAGATGGCGAGATGGACACCCGGGCAGAGGTCGTATCCAGAGACGAGATTGGTCTTGCAGCGGAAGAATTCAACCGGATGCTGGACCGGATCGAAGAACTGATCGGACAGCTCATTCAGGAGGAAAAGAAGAAAAAGGATGCGGAGCTGGAAGCATTACAGTATCAGATCACACCTCATTTTATGTATAACACATTGAATTCGATCAAGTGTTATGCGATGATCCATGATCAGAAGGAAATAGCAGCGGTCATCGAAGATTTTGTGGAATTACTGCAGACATGCATACGGAAAAAAGGAACGTTTCTGACTGTCGCAGAGGAAATACAGGTATTGGAAAATTATATTCACCTGCAGGAATTCCGCAATGGGGAAGCATATCAGGTGGCTTATGAGATAGAGCGCGAAGCAGAGCAATGTCTGATACCAAGGCTGATCTTACAGCCGCTTGTGGAAAATGCGCTGATTCATGGACTGGATCTGAAAAATAACAGAAAAGATCTAACGATAGAAGCGTATACTTCCGGCTCCAGACTTTATATGAAAGTCAGAGATAACGGAAGAGGAATGACGCAGGAACAGATAGAAGAATTGTTGAAAAAGAAGGGGAAGAAGACGAAGGGACTTACAGCAGTCGGGATACCGAATATTCAGGAAAGACTGAAATTATATTATGGAACACAGGCAAAACTTTTGTTGAAAAGCAGCGGGGAAGGTACAGAGGCAATCATCTACCTGCCTGTGAACAGAAGCGAGGATGAAGAATCATGAGAAAAGCATTACTGGCGGACGACGACTTTCTTGTGCGGAGTTATCTGAAGATGTTGTCGTCATGGGAAAAGGCAGGATTTGAGATTACAGCGGATGTAAGAGACGGGGAAGAAGCACTGGAGGTGCTGGACCGGAAGAAGATGGATATGGTCGTTACCGATATTGCAATGCCGCTAATGGACGGGATCGAACTGATCAGGGAAATCAGAAAAAAATACCCGGATATTTATATAATTGTACTTAGCTGCCATGATGAATTCGAATATGTAAAGAAAGCCATGAAAGAAGGGGCGGACGAGTATGTATTAAAGAATACGCTGAATGAAGAAAGTCTGTATACAGTGCTTAAAGCAGCAGAAGAACATATCGGGCAGAGTGGAAAAGATTCAAAAGAAAGCATTGCAGATGCTGAAAGGGACATCGGAGAAAAGACAGAGCATACAGGAAATATGAATGAAAAATTCCTGTTTTTTAATCAGGTCCTGGCAGGAACGCTGTCCGGAGAAGAACGTGAAGAGAAAAGGATCCAGGCAGGAATATGTGGGAAATATAAGAATAGTGCAGTGATCGTGATCAAAAGAGAAGATGCAGAGTATACCGATGATCCATTGGAAGAGGCAAGGAAAGAGCAGTACAGTCTGGAGTTTTACCGGCATATACAGGAAAAGCTGAGTGCAGGGACCGGCGGATCAGAACCGGAAAAAGAAATGATTTATCTTGGAAATGGAACGTATTGCTGTTTTCTGGATCTGTCAGAGGAACACAAAAGCAGTTCCATGTATCAGTATCTGACCGGAACAGCATCGGCATGTTATAAGATCTGTGCAGAAGAGGAGGAAGTCTACAAGATTGGTGTCAGCAATATCTGTATAGGAGCGGATGCACTCCGACAGGCATATCAGCAGGCAAGGATGATGGTAAAGAATAGTTTCTATGAAAAGGATAAAATCTCCTATTACGAAGTCGATAACGTTATGGGAACAGAACTTCCGGAAGAAGCAAAAAAACTTTTGGAGGCAGCGGAACTGTTAAGAAAGAAAAACGGAAAGGCAGAATTCCTCTCCATGTCAGAAAAGACTGTACAGGCGTTCCGGAAAGTGCGGTGTGACAGTCAGATGGTACGGCAGTGGTTCCGGGAACTGGAGCAGAAATTGCAGCCGGCAGCCCGGGGGATGGATATACAGTTTGGCTATATCGGAGAGGTACAAGAGGAACTGGAACACCTGGCAGAACGGGTATTTGAATGCGGAGCACAGGATATCCCGGAAGATTTAAGCCAGCCGGTCAGAATTGCGGCAGAGTATGCTGCAAGACATTACAGGGAAGCAGTGGGGCTTGGCGATGCGGCAGAAGCGGCAGATGTGAACAGTACGTATCTGAGTTATCTGTTTAGCCAGGAGATGGGAATCGGATTTGCGAACTATCTGCTGAATCTGAGAATGGAACATGCAAAGAAATTATTAAAAGAGACGAATCTTAAAATGTGGCAGGTAGCAGAAGAATCGGGGTTCAATGATTATCATTATTTCTCAAAAGTATTTAAGAAAACGGAAGGAATGAGTCCTGCACAATATAGAAAATGTTCCGGCTAAACGGAAGAAAAGGCAGTTGTTTCTACAGTGTTGAAGTTGTAGAAACAACTGCTTTTTTTCTATAAAATTCTGCGTGCACAAATAAAAAAGATGCATGCACAAATAAAAACAAAAGATAACACCCAAAAATAAGATACAAAAAGTGTCAGCAGACCGGTCTGAAAAAAAGACACAAAAAAACAAAAAATATCAACTGAAAATAAAACACACGTTTCAAAAGATTCTCCCAATACAGGAGCAGACAGATTCTTAGTATTATATAGTCACAAAGAAAAACACGAAAGAACAAAAAAGATAAGAAAAGAAATATCAAGAAGAGAGAGGTAAGAAAGATGTTTGACAAAGAAAAAGTAAAACTTGGAATCGCACCAATCGCATGGACCAATGATGACATGCCAGATCTTGGAAGTGAGAATACATTTGAACAGTGTGTCAGTGAGATGGCACTTGCAGGATTCACCGGATCAGAAGTCGGCAACAAATATCCAAAAGATACAAAAATACTGAAACATGCATTGAATCTCAGAGGCGTAGAGATCTGCAACCAGTGGTTTTCCGCATTCCTGATCACGAAGCCGTTCGAAGAGGTAGAGAAAGAATTCCGTGCACAGCTTACATATTTAAAAGAAATGGGAGCAAAAGTAATCGGAGCTTCTGAGCAGAGTTACAGCGTACAGGGGATGCTTGATACACCAATCTTCGGACACAAATATGTAATGAACGATGAAGAATGGAAGACATTCTGCGACGGAATGAACAGACTTGGAAAGATTGCAAAAGACGAGTACGGAATTGCACTTACTTTCCATCATCACATGGGAACAGTTGTACAGAATGCAGATGAAGTTGAACGCATGATGGCAAACACCGATCCGGAATATGTAAGTCTCTTATTTGATACCGGACATTTCGCATACTGTGGAGAAGACCCACTGGAAATGGTGAAGAAATACGCAGACAGAATCAAACATGTGCATCTGAAAGACATAAGAAAAGACATGGTAGAAAAAGTAAAGAAAGAAGAATTAAGCTTCTTAGACGGAGTCAGAATGGGAACATTCACCGTACCTGGAGACGGAGATATTGATTTTGACCCAATCTTCAAGGTACTGGAAGAATCCGGATATACCGGATACATGGTAGTAGAAGCCGAACAGGATCCGGCAAAGGCCAATCCATTGGAATATGCACTGAAAGCAAGAAAGTTCATTTCTGAAAAGACAGGATTATAGAAACTAAAAAACAAGAACGAAAAAGGAGAAGAAAAAATGGTAAACGTAGGAATTATCGGAGCAGGAAGAATTGGGAGAGTACATGTAGAAAGTATCTGTACACAGGTAAAAGACGCAAAAGTAAAGATGCTGGCAGATCCATTCATGAATGATGAGACCGCAAAATGGGCAACAAACATGGGCGTAGAGGCAGTGACTAAGGATTATAAAGAAATCCTTGCAGATCCGGAGATTGATGCCGTACTGATCTGTTCATCTACAGATACACACTCACCGATTTCCGTAGAGGCAATCAAAGCAGGTAAGCATGTATTCTGTGAGAAACCGATCGATCACGATGTAGCTAAGATTAAAGAAGTTATCGATGCATTAAAAGACAGCAACGTAAAATACCAGGTAGGATTCAACAGAAGATTTGACCACAACTTTGAAGCAGTACAGAAGGCAGTAGCTGATGGAAAGATCGGAGATACACATATCATTAAGATCACATCCAGAGATCCGGAGCCACCGTGTGCAGACTATGTAAAAGTATCCGGAGGAATCTTCCTTGACATGACGATCCATGATTTTGATATGGTTCGTTTCCTTGCAGGATGCAATGCAACAGAAGTATACGTAGAAGCAGCCGTACTGGTAGACCCTGCAATCGGAGAGGCCGGAGATGTAGATACAGCAGTTATCACATTGAAGATGGAAAACGGTGCGATCGCAGTGATTGATAACTCTAGAAAAGCAGCGTACGGATATGATCAGAGAGCGGAAGTATTCGGATCAAAAGGAATGGTTGCGGTATCCAACGATTCAACATCATCAGCAGTCATCAGCAGTGCAGACGGCGTAACAGGCGAGAAACCATTATACTTCTTCCTGGAACGTTACATGGCAGCTTACGCAAAAGAGATCAAATGCTTTATAGAAGCAATCGAAAATGATACAGATACACCACTTGGTGTTATGGACGGATTGCAGCCGGTACTGATGGGACTTGCAGCGAAGAAATCTCTGGAAGAACACCGTCCGGTTAAAATATCTGAAATCACAGTCTAAAGAAAAGCAGTATAGGACATAAAAGAGAAGGCATAAATAGAAAAGATCTGTGAAGCATTGATTTGCAGATCTTTTCGCATATCAAGAGAAATCATTTTATGTGGGAAAAGGAGAGAAGAGACGTGGAAGAAAAAATAGCGAACAACGCAGCAAATGGAAAATTGTCATGGCCGGTCAGATTATCTTACGCCGGGGGCGACGTGGCATGTAATGTAGTATTTGGTATGGTTGGAACACTTCTGACATTATTCTATACGGATTATGTAGGAGTTGCAGCTGCAACGGTAGGTCTGATCATGCTGATATCCCGGTTTTTTGATGGATTTTCTGACATGATCATGGGAATCATCGTAGAAAAGACCAATTCCAAATGGGGAAAATCAAGACCATGGATCCTGTGGATGAGTGTACCGTATGCGCTGTCAGCAATCCTGTTGTTTACGGTACCGCATACGATGGGACTGGTTCAGTCTGTCTATATCTTTGTAACCTATAACTTCTGTACAACCGTATGTTATACAGCAATCAATCTTCCTTACGGAAGCCTGTCGGCTATGATGACAAGAGTATCATCCGAACGAGATATGTTAAGTGTCGTACGAATGGGATTATCTCCGCTTGGCAAGATCATCGCTGTTACCTGTACGACTCCACTGGTTAAATTATTCGGAAATGACCAGGCAGCATGGGTAAAGACAATGACGGTATGGGCTGTGATCGCCCTGATCTTACTGCTGATCTGCTTTATCAACTGTAAGGAGACGGTTGTGATTGCAGGAAAGGAGAAGGCAGAAAAGGTTCCGGTAGGGAAAGGCTTGAAGTTATTGGTTACAAACCAGTATTTCTGGGCAGTATTATTGCTGTGGATGTTCCAGAGCGTATCTTTCAGTGTGTCAGGAACCATCTTACCATATTATTGTAAATATATTTTCCATAATGATACATGGCTTTACAGCGCATTGTATCTGACAGAGATCCTGACGTTGGTTGTATTTATCTTCTTATGCGCACCGCTTATCCGCAAGTTTGGAAAGAGAAATATTGCACTGGCAGGAAGTGTGATCGCACTGGTGGGACAGCTTTTGTTCTTCCTAAATCCATACAGCATTCCATGGATGGTAATGAGCTGTCTGGCAAGAGCAATCGGTCTTGCTCCACTGAACGCAGTAGTATTTGGTATGATTGGTGATGTAGTAGAATTCGGACAGTGGAAGACACATGTACGTCAGGAAAGTCTGATATTCGCCGGCGGTTCTATCGGAACGAAAGTCGGTGCCGGTATCACATCCGCAGTTATGACAGGACTTCTTTCTGTAGGCGGCTATATCAGCAGCGCATTCGGAAGTGTAACTCAGCCGGACAGTGCATTACATATGATCGTGAACATTTACAAAGGCGGTCCGTTGATCGTTGCAGGTGGTGTGCTTGTAGTTCTACTGTTCTATCATCTGGATAAACAGTATCCGGATATCATGAAAGAACTGATCGAACGGGAAGCGAAAGGAGAACTGTAAGATGAAAGAACATACGATTGTTACTATCAGCCGTCAGTATGGAAGCGGCGGAAGAGAAGTTGCAGAGATTCTTGCAAAGAAGATGCAGGTGCGCTGCTATGACAGACAGATTGTATATATGGCGGCAGAAAGGATTGGAAACGGAGATCTGGATGTAGAAAGTATTCTGGAAGAAGCATATAAAGTGCCGGGCAGTCACAGCAGTTTTTTTGGCGGATTTGGAATTGGCAGTGAAATCATTCCGGATTACAATAAGATGTACAAAGAACAGGCAGCTCTGATCCAGAGACTTGCAGAAAAATCGGGCGGAGTATTCTTAGGACGTTGTGCGGATGCAGTACTTGCTGATTTTCCGGATTGTTATCACATTTTCATCTACGCAGATGATACATTCAGAGAAAGAAGAAGTAAGGAGGCTTACGAAGGCATTTCCCTGAAAGAGATGGATAAAGAAGATATATCCAGACAGAGATATTATAATTATTATACCGGAAGAACATGGGGCAATCCGCAGAATTATGATCTGATGATCAATACTGGTAAGATTGACCTGGAAGATGCGGCAGATATGATCCTGGATTATATCGAGAAAGTGCAATAAGTCAGTGGGGACGGGGAAAACGGTTTTCCCCGTCTCCACTGGCTTTTTTTGCGTGGTGTTATTTGAAAGTTATTTTGAAAAAGTCAGAAAATAAAATTATTTTGGCCCGAATTGTGATAAAATAAAAACAAGATTAAAGACCAGAGGGGACAGGAAAAAGACCGGAAACACCGTCCCTACTGGCTCGAAAGGAAGGATCGGTATGAAAAATTATTCAGAAGACGCAAGCAGACAGTATCATATTCAGGTCGCCAGAGGCGAAATCGGACGCTATGTAATTATGCCGGGAGATCCGGGGAGATGTGAGAAGATAGCGGAATATCTGGATACTCCGCTGCTGATTGCCAGTAACAGGGAATTTACGACTTATACAGGAATGCTGGACGGGGAAAAAGTCAGCGTGACATCAACGGGAATCGGAGGACCGTCAGCAGCAATCGCAATGGAAGAATTATCGCGGTGCGGTGCAGATACATTTGTCCGGATAGGCACCTGCGGTGGAATGCAGCCGGAAGTAAAAAGCGGTGATATCGTGATCGCGACTGGTTCGATCCGCATGGAAGGGACAAGCAAAGAATATGCACCAATCGAATATCCGGCAGTTGCCAGTCTGGAGGTAACGAATGCACTGGTGCAGGCTGCAAAAGAAGATGGCTGCACCTGGCATACAGGAGTGGTACAGTCAAAGGATGCATTCTACGGACAGCATGAACCGGAAGCAATGCCTGTCGGCTATGAACTGTTGAACAAATGGGAGGCATGGAAGAAGATGGGATGTCTGGCTTCCGAGATGGAGTCTGCAGCACTGTTCATCGTGGCTGGTAAATTACGTGCCAGAGCCGGGGCATGTTTTCTGGTTATGGCAAATCAGGAAAGAGAGAAACTCGGACTGGAAAATCCGGTGGTACATGATACTGATATGGCGGTCCGGACAGCGGTAGATGCAGTAAGAAATCTGATCCGGTGTGACAAAGAAAGAGAATAACAGAAGAAGGGAAACGAGATGGGGAAGACAGAAAATAGAAATAAGCCGAAGTATAATCCAAAACAACTGATCGAAATTTCAATAGAACAGTTAAAGTATTCTTATACACCTTATTCAGGATTCAAAGTCGGAGCAGCATTATTGGCGAAAAATGGAAGCATATATACGGGATGCAATATTGAAAATGCTGCATACGCACCAACAAACTGTGCAGAAAGAACAGCAATTTTTAAGGCAGTAAGTGAAGGCGTGCAGGAATTTGATGCAATCTGTATTGTAGGAGGAAAAGACGGGGTCCTGACAGAATATGCACCGCCGTGCGGAGTGTGCAGACAGGTGATGATGGAATTTTGTGATCCGGAAACATTTCAGATCATTCTTGCAACAGATGTGGAACATTATGATATCTATACGTTAAAAGAGTTATTGCCGTTGGGATTCGGACCTGGGAATCTTAAGAAAGAATAAGGGGAAAATTATGACAACAGAAGAATTAAAAGCGTTGCCAAAGGTAGAGCTGCACTGTCATCTGGACGGATCTCTGAGCCACACATTTATAGAAAAAAGACTGGGACGGAAAGTGTCAAAAAGTGAACTCAGTGTATCTGAAGACTGCAGAAGCCTAAATGAATATCTGCAGAAATTCGACCTTCCGGGAAAATGTATCATGGACGAAGCCGGACTGCAAGAAGCTGGCTATGATGTATTAAGAAGTATGAAACAGGAAAAT
>OCHA01002435.1_pt1 | contig 11099 bp, 6 predicted proteins | sample 1538591 | NCBI WGS metagenome assembly OCHA01 (sample SAMN04571710, study PRJEB22368) | human gut metagenome | biome: human gut; material: stool | host: Homo sapiens | place: Luxembourg | collected 2012-09-06 | reverse complement strand
AATCAGGGGCCATGCAAACAGGATGGATCCAAGCAGATGGAACATACTATTATGCAAATAATAGTGGATATATTCAAAAGGGTTGGTTACATACGAATTATTGGTATTATTTAGATCAAGATGGAAAAATGGTGACAGGGTTAGCTTCTGTAGGAAATCAACAATATTACTTTGATCAATCAGGGGCCATGCAAACAGGATGGATCCAAGCAGATGGAACATACTATTATGCGGATAATAATGGTTATATTCAAAAAGGATGGCTACATAAAGGATCATGGTATTATTTGGATCAAGATGGAAAAATGGCTACAGGGTTAGCTTCTGTAGGAAATCAACAATATTATTTTGATCAATCAGGGGCCATGCAAACAGGATGGATCCAAACAGATGGAACATATTATTATGCGGATAATAATGGTTATATTCAAAAAGGATGGCTACATAAAGGATCATGGTATTATTTAGACCAAGATGGAAAAATGGCTACAGGATTGGTTTCTGTAGGGGACAAACAATGTTACTTTGATCAATCAGGAGCTATGCAAACAGGATGGATCCAAGCAGATGGAACATATTATTATGCGGATAATAATGGTTATGTTCAAAAAGGATGGCTACATAAAGGATCATGGTATTATTTAGACCAAGATGGAAAAATGGTTGTAGGTGATTATTATATCAATGATCAATATTACTATTTTAATTCTAATGGAGATTTGCAATTAGGTTGGTATTATAGAGATAATCAATATTATTATCTTGATTCTAATGCAGTTCTTGTTAAAGGATGGAATAAGATCACTAACAAATGGTATTATTTTAATGATCAAGGAATTATGCAAACGGGTTGGCAATTGATTAATAATCAATGGTTCTATTTAAATGCTTCTGGTGATATGTATACAGGATGGTTAAAATCAGGTAATAAATGGTATTATTTAAATAATAGTGGTGTCATGGTTACTGGTTGGGCACAAATTGAATGGAAATGGTATTATTTTAATGAAGATGGTACAGCTGTTAAAGATGATGTAGTTATTGACGGTAAAACATATACATTTAGAGATGATTATTCATGGATTTCAAATTGTACGAGAAAAGAGTTTGTAGAAAGAGCTAAAAGATATTTGGGATGTAATGAAAAAGATGGATCATTTAAGAAAATTATTGATTCTTATAATAAACTAGATCCATTACCTAGAGGTTATAAAGTAAAATATACAGATTCTTGGTGTATGACTTTTGTTTCAGCTATAGCGAGAGAATGTAATTTACTTGACATTATCCCAGTTGAATGTTCATGTGGGAAAGCAGTTGAAAAAGCTCAAGCAATGAGAATTTGGCAAGAAAATGATGCTTATGTTCCTCAAATTGGTGATATTATTATGTATGATTGGGATGATAATGGAAATGGTGATAATACAGGATGGCCTGATCATGTAGGTATTGTTGCTGAAGTGAATGGAAATACTTTTAAAGTTATTGAAGGAAATAAAAACGATGCTGTTGAATATAGAACAATGACTGTAAATGGTAAATTTATAAGAGGATACATCACTCCTAAGTTTTTAGCATAGAAGAAGTAGAAATACTTCTTTTTTTCTTTACTTATAAAATATATGTGATATGATGTTCATGTAAATTGATAAGGAGAAAAAAATGAACACTCTTACATATTTAGATTTTGAACTTATAAAATTACTTTATAAAGAAAATGATTTTTCACAAAGAATGATTTCCAGAAAATTAAATTGTTCCTTAGGTAAAGCAAATGAAACACTAAAAAAGCTTAAAGAATTAAATTATCTTAATGAGGATAATTCACTCACAAATTTAGGAATGAATTTAATAAAGAAAGATAAGTCTGCTATTATTTTAGCTGCAGGACAAGGAATTCGAATGATTCCTATTAATAACAATGTTCCTAAAGCCATGCTTGAAATAAATGGAGAAATACTTATTGAACGTATTATTAGACAGCTATTAGAAGCCAATATTCATGATATAACAATAGTTGTTGGTTTTATGAAAGAAGAATTTGATTATCTTATTGATCAATATCATGTAAAGTTAGTTGTTAATAGAGAATATCAAGAAAAGAACAACTTACATAGTTTAAATATTGTAAAAGATAAAATAAATAATACTTATATTATTCCTGGTGATCTTTATTTCTATGAAAATCCGTTTTTAGATAATGAAATTCAATCATGGTATATGCTTGAAAATAGAATAAGTAAACATAGTAATGTTACATGTAATACAAAAAATGAAATTATTAAAACTAAAAAAGATGGTTTAAAAATGATAGGTTTATCATTTTTAAATAATCAAGATGCTTCATATTTAAAAGAACATTTAGAACATTTAGATGATGGGATGCATGATTCATTATTTTGGGAAGAAGCCTTGTATCAAAAAAATAAGATGTTTATTTATGGGAAAATTGTTGATACAAATTATGTTGATGAAATCAATACCTATGAAGAATTAAGAAATGTAGATGATCATTCAGTACACTTAAATAATGAGACATTATCTTTAATTGCTGATGTTTTTAAAATCAATGTTGAACAAATAAAAAATATTAAAAGTTTAAAAAAAGGAATGACTAATCGTTCATTTTTATTTGAAATCAATCAAGATAAATATATTATGAGAATTCCTGGGGAAGGAACAGATCAACTTATTAATCGAAAAGAAGAATATGAAGTTTATCAAGTAATAAAAGATTTAAATATTAGTGATGAAGTTATTTATATGAATCCTCAAAATGGTTATAAGATTACAAAGTATTTAAATGATACACGTGTATGTAATCAAGATGATCAAGAAGATCTAAGAAAGTGTATGAAATTATTGAAATATTTTCATCAACAAGATTTAAAGGTTGATCATGAATTTAATGTTTTTGAAAAGATTGATTTTTATGAAAAATTAAGAGGACCTAAATCTTTATATAAAGATTATAATCAAACAAAAGAAAAAGTCTTCTCTTTAAAGAATATTATTGAAAAGATGCCTAAAGAATGGAGACTATGTCATATAGATGCAAATTGTGATAATTTCTTATTCTATAAAGAAAATGAAGAAGAAAAAATAAAACTTATTGATTGGGAATATGCGGCAATGCAAGATATTCACCTAGATATTGCAATGTTTTGTATCTATTCCATGTATAACAGACAACAAATTGATAACTTGATAGATATTTATTTTGAAAATAAATGTGATCAGCAAACAAGAATTAAAATCTATTGTTATATATCAATGTGTGGCCTTTTATGGAGCAACTGGTGTGAATATAAATATACATTAGGTGTTGAATTTGGAGAATATTCATTAGCACAATATCGTTTTGCGAAAGATTACTATAATATTGTTATAGAAGAAAGGGGGAATATGAAATAATGAGTCAAGTAGAAAGAGCAATTATCATGGCTGCAGGAAAAGGAACACGGATGAGACCTATTACTAATAAAGTTCCTAAGCCATTAGTTAAAGTCAATGGAAAAGCAATGATAGAAGGGGTTATAGAAAAACTTCATGAACAAGGTATTCAAGAAATCTATGTTGTCGTAGGATACCTTAAGGAACAGTTTGATTATTTAAAAGAGAAATATAATGATGTATATTTAATTGATAATCCCTATTTTGATACATGTAATAATATTTCATCACTCTATGTAGCTCGAGAACATCTTAAAAATGTCATTATTTTAGATGGGGATCAAATTATTAATAACAGTCAAATTCTTGAGAAGAATTTTGACTTTTCTGGATATAACTGTATCTACAAAAAAGAAATCAATAATGAATGGATGTTAAAAACCAAAGAGGGTCTTGTTACATCTTGTTCACGAACAGGTGGAAAAGATGGTTGGCAATTGTATAGTGTTTCTCGTTGGAATGAAGAAGATGGGAAACGCTTGAAAAAACATTTGGAAATAGAATTTGAAGAAAAGAAAAATACAGAAATCTATTGGGATGATGTAGCGTTGTTTTGTTATCCAGATGAATATCAATTATCTATTAAAGAAATGCATGATGGAGATATTTTGGAAATAGATAGTTTAGATGAGTTATGCAGTATAGATCCATCATATTTAAATTGGAAAAGAAATCATTAAAAGGAAGATTAGACTATACAGCGATGATCATACCTTTATTAGGGGTCGTCTTATTATGTGCTTTATTTATGATCATGCCAGCTAAATCTTCATATATTATTCAAATGATCAGAGGATTTTTAGGAAATGATTGTGGTATTTATTATGCTATGTTGGGTGTTGGTATTTTTGCTTGTTCTTTATATATTGCTTTTTCTAAATATGGAAAAATCAAGTTAGGGAAAGATACGGATAAACCAATTTATTCACCATTTAATTGGGGAGTAATGATTTTTACTTCTACAATGGCAGCAGATATTTTATTTTATTCATTATGTGAATGGGCGTTATACGCTAATGAAAAGTATATTGATCAATTAGGTGGAGTACAAAAATGGGCGTCAACATTTCCATTATTTCATTGGGGACCAATTGCTTGGAGTTTTTATATTATTTTGGCTGTTGCTTTTGGTTTTATGTTACATGTAAGAGGAAGAAATAAACAAAAATTTTCTGAAGGATGTAGACCATTACTAGGAAATAAAGTGGATGGAGTTGTAGGTAAAATTATTGATTTAATTGCTATATTTGCACTTATTGCAGGAACTGCAACAACCTTTTCACTAGCAACACCATTATTATCAACAGCTTTAAGTAGAGTATTTGGGTTGCCTAATGGTGTAGGACTTACTATTGTTGTTTTATTATTGATTGCAGCAGTTTATACATTTACTGTACTTACAGGAATGAAAGGTATTTCTAAACTAGCAACATATTGTTCCTATTTATTCTTTGCTTTACTTATTTATTTTTTAATAGGTGGGGGAGAAACCACATATATCTTAGAAACTGGTTTTTCAGCTATTGGTAATATGGTACAAAATTTTATCGGATTATCTACTTGGATGGATCCTTTAAGAGAAACATCATTTCCACAAAATTGGACGATTTATTATTGGGCCTATTGGATGGTATGGTGTGTTGCAACTCCTTTCTTTATTGGAAAAATCAGTAAGGGAAGAACAATTAAAAATACGATTCTAGGAGGATATGGATGGGGTCTAGCAGGAACTTTTACTTCATTCATTATTCTTGGAAATTATGGTTTGGCACAACAAATGAAACATGGAATTGATATTTCGGGAATGATTGCTAAAAGTGGAGATTATTCTACAGTTATTTTAAAGATATTTGATACTCTACCACTAGCAAGTCTAGGTTTATTGTTATTAGTTATTACTATGATTGCTTTTTATTCAACAACATTTGATGCTTTAACCATGGTTGTTTCATCTTATTCCTATAAAAAATTAGATGTAGATGAAGAACCAGATAAAAAGATTAGAGTTTTTTGGGCCATTATCTTTATTTTATTTCCAATAGCGTTGATCTTTGCTGAAAATTCAATGTATAGTTTACAGTCAGTGGCTATTATTGCAGCTTTTCCAATAGGATTTATTATATTGATGATTGTCATTAGTTTCTTTAAAGATGCGAATAAATATTTACAAGAAAAGAAAGCAAATAACAGGGATATAGAATAGAAAATTCTATATCCTTTTTGTTGAATTGAAAATGTATATCATTATAATTGAAAATAGTATTTATGAAGATGATTATTTTAGTTGATATTTGTAAGTATATTATTTTATGTGATGGTATCACATTATTAAAAGCAAATAGGATTAGTAAGTTAGAATATTCTATAGATTTAAAATATTGTAGGAGGATGGAAATGAAAAAAAAGTACATAAGTCTGTTTCTTGTTATATTATTGGGAATGATTTTTAATATCTCTAATATAAAAGCATATGAGGAAACAAATGAAGTTATTGGACAAACAAAGTTTGTAGATAAAGATGGAAATATTAATACTGTAGATGTTTATGATGGAACAACGAATGAAGAGTATAATCCTTATGCACGAACAGTTTCTACAGCGAATATGGTTAATTTTAATTGCTCTAAAGCAGGGATAACTACAAATTTTACAGATTATTATACAGGACAAGAGGGATATTTATCTAAATCAAGTGCAGCGGATGCAGCTTTTTTAGGATATGAAAATGGAAAAGTGAAGTTTATGATTTCAGGAGTTGTTGGTTTAGTAGATCCTCAATATGTTGAAGTTCTTAGCCAAGGGACTTATTATGCAAGTAACTATGAAGTTAATTCATCAGGTGATTTGTATCATTATATTTCTAATAATGTTAATGCGACAGGAAATCAAGGAAATAAGAATTATATAGGAACAGGACCTAGCTATCTAACAAAAAATAAAGAGTATTATAGCTATGATGGACATTATTTTTATGATAACTATAATACAATGATTACAGATTATAAAAATAATGTAAGAAATAATGCTGTTAATCCTAATAATCCTTATTATAGTTATTTTCAATACTTACCAATGAGAAGTCAAACAACTTATACTGGTTCACAAATATCAAATTATTTAAATAATAAAGCAGGAAGTACTTCTAAATTATATAATACAGGTGATATTTTTATTAAGTATCAAAATAAATATGGGGTCAATGCTTTAATGGCAGCAAGTTTTGCTGCCTTAGAATCTGGATGGGGGAAAAGTAAAATTGCATTAAATAAAAACAATTTATTTGGATTAAATGCTACAGATAATAACCCAGGTGGAAATGCAGATACCTTTAGTACAGTAGATGATTGTATTATGAATTTTACATCGAGTTGGATGTCTAAAAAATATTTAAATCCTACATATACTTCTTTATTTAGCGGAGGTTATTTTGGAGACAAGGGAAGTGGGATATTTGGAAAATATTCTTCAGATCCTTATGAAGGAGAAAAATGTGCAAGCATTGCTAGAAATATGGATGCTAGTATATCTTCTAAAGATAATGATTATTATACTTTAGGAATCAAAGATATTTATTTAACAACACATACTGCCCTTAATGTAAGAAGTAGTTCAAATACAAGTTCTAGTGTTTTATATACAACGATAAAAAATCCAGCGTATTCATTTATTATAAAAGATACTTCTGCAACTAATGGCTTTTATAAGATACAAAGTGAAGTTGCTAGTAGTGATGGAACTTATAGTTTTAATAATACAGGATATGTAAGTAATCAATATGTTACTTTATTAAATAATACTTCTCATACACAAGGATGGAAAAAAGAAAATAATTATTGGTATTATTATTTTTCTAATGGTTCAAAAGCAACTGGTTTACAAACTATAGAAAATAATCTCTATTATTTTAATACAAGTGGACAAATGCAAACGGGTTGGCAAGAAGTTAATAATAAATGGTACTACTTTGATGAATCGGGTTATGGTCAAAAAGATTGGAAATTAATAGGAAATAATTGGTTTTATTTTAATAGTAGCTATCAAATGCAAACCGGTTGGCAAGAAATAAATGGAAAATGGTATTATTTAAGTACTGGTGTTATGAAAATCTACGGAAAAACGTATTATGAAGGGTATATGATTACAGGATGGTTACCACTAGGTAATGATTGGTATTATTTAAATAGTGATGGATCAATGGTAACAGGATTACAAACTGTAGGAAACAATTTGTTTTATTTTAATGATAGTGGTAAAATGCAAACAGGTTGGCAAAAAGTCAGCAATAAATGGTACTATTTTGATGATTCAGGCTATGGACAAAGTGGCTGGAAGAAACTAGGGAATACATGGTTTTATTTTAATAGCCAATATCAAATGTTAACAGGTTGGCAAAGAATTAATGGTAAGTGGTACTATTTAAGTACAGGTGTTATGGAAATATATGGGAAAACTTATTATGAAGGTTATATGGTTACTGGATGGCTTCAATTAGAGAATAAGTGGTATTATTTAAAAAGTGATGGTTCGATGGTAACAGGTTATTATAAAGTTGGAAATAAGACATATTATTTTAATAGCAGTGGTGTTATGCAGTAATAATATTTTTAGGGGGAGGAAAGATTTTGAAAAAGTTTTTTGGTTATTTGTTTTTGGTTTTTGGAATGGCTTTTGCATTGAGTTATTTTCAAAATAGTTCTGTAAATGCATTAGATGGAAGTTATGATGATGCAATTATGGGACAAAGTAGTCATATTGATCAAGATGAAAATAAAATAGAAGATGCAAAGGAAGAAAATTCTTATAGTTTACGAACTATGATTCAAAATGGTTGGTTTTATCAAGGAAATAAAAAATGTTTTTGTGATAATGACGGTCATGTTATTGGTGAAAATGTTAAAAAAGTTATTGATGTTTCACAATACAATGGTCATATTGATTGGAGTAAAGTAAGTAAAACAGATGTAGATGGTGTTATTATTAGAATTGTTTCTCATAAGGGTGGATATTATCATATTGATGAACAATTTGAAAATAATTTAAATGGTTGTAGAAAATATAATATTCCTTTTGGAATCTATATTTATGATTATTCAAATAATGTAACAGATGCTTATAATGAAGCAACAATGATTTTAAATTATTTATCAAAATATAAAATTTCACCTTCAGAACTTTCATATCCTGTTTATTTAGATATGGAAAGGCCTGAATTATCAACAACAACGAATGAATTAGTTGTTGATGCATTTGTTAATAAATTAGCAAATAGTAATTATAATACGAAGGTTTATAGCTATCGTTCACTTTTACAAACAAAATTAAATAGTCCAACTATTTATCAACATGTAGATTGGGTAGCTGCTTATACATCATCATTAGGATTTAGTAATAATTGGTATAGAGGTCCTAAAGGATGGCAATATAGCAATGGAGCATTTGTTGATGGTATTAGTGGTTATGTAGATATGAGTGTTTGGTATGATCAAGGTGTTTCTAATTATGATTATGTAGGATGGAAATATTATTATGATCATTGGTATTATGGAAGTAGTAAAAATATTCTACAAATCGGTTGGGAAAAGATTAATGGAAAATGGTATTATTTTAATACTAATGGAATTATGGCCACTGGTTGGATCAGTTTAAATGGTGAATGGTATTATTTAACAAGTAATGGTGATATGGTTACTGGTGCACAAACTATAAACAATAAAGAATACTATTTTACGAGTGATGGTGTAATGATTAGAGGATGGCATAAGGAAAATGATAAATGGAAATATTATAGTCCTAAGAAAATGTCAATCTATGGAAGAACATTTGTAGAAGGTGAAAAGGTAACAGGATGGTTACCATTAGGAAATAGATGGTACTATATAGCAAATGATGATTATATGGTTACTGGTTATTATAAAGTAGGAAATAGTACTTACTATTTTGATGAAAGTGGATTAATGAAAACAGGATGGTTTAAAATCAATGGTGAAGATTATTATGCAACTTCATCTGGAGCTATTCAAGCACAATGGGTCAAATCATTAAGTAATTGGTATTATGTAGATGTTGATGGAAAGATGGTTACTGGTTATCAAACAATTAATGGTGCGAAGTATTATTTTGCAAGTAGTGGATTAATGCAAAAAGGTTGGTTTAAGATCAATGGTGAAGATTATTATGCAGCTTCATCAGGAACTATCCAAGCACAATGGGTCAAATCAGGAAGAAATTGGTATTATGTTGATACTGATGGAAAGATGGTTACTGGAGATTATATAATTGATGGAAAGGTCAAACATTTTGATAACCAAGGTCTTTGGATGAATTAAATAAATTAAAAACCGATCTTACTCATTGTTTTGAGTAAAAATCGGTTTTTGTTTGGAAGGGAATATATATGAAAGAGAAAACAAAAAGAAATTCGTCTATTGAATTATTAAGAATTATTTCAATGATTGGTGTCGTTATTTTACATTATAATAATGCAAGTATGGGTGGTGCATTAGGGATGGTTTTAGATGGCAGTCTTAATCAACATTATTTATATTTAATAGAAAGCTTATTTGTTTGTGCAGTTAATGTTTTTGTAATGATTTCAGCGTATTTTCTAGCTTGTAATCAAAATAGAAAATTAATTAAGATACTAGAATTATTTGTACAAGTTATCGTATTTAATTTAGCTTTTTATGTTTTTGGAGTATTAAGAGGTCATAGAGTATTTACAGTAAGTTCATTGATTAGTGGTTTATTACCCGCTAATTACTTTTTAATACTTTATTCTGTATTATATATTATTAGTCCTTATCTTAATTTAATTATTAAACAACTTAATAAAGAACAATTTAAACGCTTATTAATTATACTCATGCTTATTTTTTCAGTTTGGACAATTGTTATAGATGTTGCTGAAAATATAACAGGAAATACATATTTAGGATTAAGTACTATTGGAATGTATGGAAGTCAATATGGTTATACAATTATTAACTTTATTTTAGTATATTTTGTAGGAGCTTATCTTCGTGTAAATAAAATAACATTATCTAAGAAAAATGCAGGTATGTGGATTATAAGATGTTTAGCATTCTTATATGCTTTTTCAATGATGGAACATGTTTTACATTTACGATATACAGCAACATGGTATCATAATAATCCTATTATTATTTTAATATCTGCTTATATTCTTTTATTCTTTATGGATATTCATTTTGAAAGTAAAATAATCAATGAATTAGCTAAAGCTGCTTTTACATGTTTTTTATTTCATGAATTCTTATTAAGACATATTAGAATTGAACAATTTGTTAATAGAGGTATTTTGATTTTAATTGTACATCAATTAGGATCAGCATTAATTATTTATCTTATTTCATACATTGTTTATAAAATATATCATTTATGTTCACATTGGTTCTTTAAACTTATTGAACCTTACATTAATAAAATCAATATTTCAGTTGAAAAGGGGTAACACAGTTACCTCTTTTGCTTTTTAGAATGAAAAAATGTCGTTTGGTTTTAGATAAGTAGTATTGCAGTAAGTGCCAAATAAAATAGTGTATTTAAAAAAGTCGATTGAATTGATACAATGATCAATTTAGTCGGCTTTTATTTCAAATTCTTCTTTTATTTCTTCACTCCATGGT
>OCHA01002433.1_pt1 | contig 11103 bp, 9 predicted proteins | sample 1538591 | NCBI WGS metagenome assembly OCHA01 (sample SAMN04571710, study PRJEB22368) | human gut metagenome | biome: human gut; material: stool | host: Homo sapiens | place: Luxembourg | collected 2012-09-06 | reverse complement strand
CAGATCTTCTTTTAATATTCTTCCGAAATTTTTCTCCGCACTTCCGTAAGCCGGTCCGTAATTATTGGCAAGGTCAAACTGTGTGATACCATTATCAAATGCTGTGAAGCAAAGCTGTCTCATATTTTCATAATCGGAAGCATCTCCGAAATTATGCCATAAGCCAAGCGAAATCTTGGGAAGCAGTAATCCACTTCTTCCACAGCGGTTATATTCCATGATACTGTATCGTTCTTTTGCAGGTGTATACATTATTTGCTCCTCCTGTCTTTCGTATACCTTATGTTTCGTAGCTTTAAGCAGTTTCTTTATTTTATATAATAGAACCGTCGCAAATGATTTGCAACGATTTTTGTTTTCGTCGCAAACGATTTGCGATGATTCTGTTTTTTAATAAAATATTCCTATTTATGATTATATTTCGTGCCACACTATTTTCTATCCCATATAACATTTCCACTTTTCACATCATTGACGCAACCAATCAGAGCGCTTATAATATTCACGGTATTTACAGAAACTATACATAAGATTGGGGAATTTATTATGACCAGAAGACAATACTTCACCGCTGGTTTCAGGGACGGAATACCGATCTGTCTTGGATACATAGCGGTTTCATTTACATTTGGTATCATGGCGAAAAAAGTTGGAATTTCGATCTTTGATGCGGTTCTGATCTCTCTTACAAATGTGACAAGTGCCGGGCAGTTTGCGGGACTGTCCCTGATCGCATCGACCGCTTCTTATATCGAAATGGCTGTTACGCAGCTTATCATCAACTTACGATACTGCCTGATGTCCTGTGCGCTTTCGCAGAAAATTGATCCGGAAGCACCATTGATCCACCGCTTCCTCATTGCTTACGGTGTGACCGATGAGATCTTCGGTGTCACAGTCTGTAAGGGTGGAAAGCTGAGTCCTTTTTATTCTTACGGGGTTATATTTATCTCTGTATTCGGATGGGTGTTCGGAACATTTCTTGGGATCCTGTCCGGAAATATATTGCCGGCCCGTGTCGTCAGCGCATTAAGTGTCGCACTTTACGGCATGTTCCTTGCGATCATTATCCCGCCGGCACGCAATAACCGTGTGCTTGCGGGTGTTGTTGTTATTTCCATGGCAGCCAGCTTATTATTTGATAAGACACCTGGTCTTCGGAATATTTCATCCGGATTCCGTATTATCATTATTACTTTAGTCATTGCCGGAATTGCGGCTTATTTCTTCCCGGTGAAAGAAGACGAGTACGATGAATTGGAAGAAGCCGGGGAACTGACCGGCAGCACAGATTCTGTGGACATTGCAAAGGAGGCGCACCATGAATCATAATATCTATATCTATATATTTGTAATGGCGGCAGTCACTTACCTGATCCGTATGCTTCCGCTGACACTGATCCGAAAAGAAATCAAAAGCACGTATATCAAATCATTTTTATACTATGTCCCATATGTGACGCTCGCAGCTATGACATTCCCGGCAATCCTTAGTGCCACTGCGAATATCTGGTCTGCGCTTGCCGGATTTATTATCGCTGTATTCCTGGCTTACCGGGGAAAGAGTCTGCTGAAGGTATCTTTGTTTGCATGTCTCGGCGTCTTTATTGTTGAACTGATTACCGGATTATAAGGATAATACATATTTACAGAAAATCCCCATATAAATACTACAAATGATTTATATGGGGATTTTTATGCAAAAACTTCTGAAAAAATTCCGGCAGAAACCTCTGTTCCTGCTCTTTCCATCTGCCGCTGTATTTCTGATTCTTTCCATCTTGTTCCTCCACTTTCACCATGACGCAGATCAGGCATTTTCTAAATATACATCCGAACTTTTCCGTCAGGAAATCAGCGCAAACACGATCACTCTCCACTACACCCTGAAAAATCCCGAAAACTATGGCATAAATAATACACCCATTTCTTATGGACAATACACCACCGACCCCGGACTCGTCCGGTCAAGTGTCGATGCTGAACGCACCAGACTTCAGTCTCATAACAGAACTTCTCTTTCCAAAGACAACCGTCTCACCTATGATGTGCTGGATAACTATCTGACTTCTGCTTATGATCTGGCTCCCTATACACTTTACGAAGAACCGCTTGCGCCACTCACCGGAACTCAATCACAGCTTCCTGTTATCTTATCCGAATACCGGTTTTATAAAATTTCCGACATCGATAATTACCTGAAACTTCTTACCAGGACGCCGGAATACTTCCGATCTATCCTGAATTTCGAACATACGAAATCCGAATCCGGTCTTTTTATGGCATCCTACACTGCCGACTCTATCATCAAAGAATGCCGGGATTTTGTTAATTTAAAAGAAAGCAATTATCTCTATTCTTCTTTCGTGGAACGACTGGAAGAACTTGCTTCTGCCAAAGACGGTATCCTTACCGAAAAGCAACGGGAAGCCTATACCCGGCAGAACAACGTTTACATAAAAAAATATATTTTTCCGGCCTATGAACAACTTATTTCCGGCTTATCCGAACTCCGCAGTTCCGGAAAAAACAATAACGGGCTGTGCTATCTTCCGAATGGCCGGACTTATTACGAATACCTGGTAAAAAGTGAGACCGGCTCCTCCCGCAGTATTGCAGAGCTGCAAAATCTTGCAAATGCACAGATACTTTCGGATCTTACGGTCATGCAACGGGTACTAACAGAAGACTCCTCCGGCTCCTCCTCCGTAACTTCTGATATTTTCAGCTCCCAGGGTACACTGCTCACCGAATCTGACCCGGAAAAGATTTTATCCACATTATCCGGCAGGATTACGAAAGATTTTCCACCATATCCACAGATCCATACACAGATCAAATACGTCCAGAAATCCATGGAAGAGTACTTAAGTCCGGCCTTCTATATGATCCCGGCCATCGACAACACTTCCGAAAATGTAATCTACATCAACAACGGGCACATCACTGACAACCTTTCTCGCTTCACCACCCTCGCCCACGAAGGCTATCCCGGACATTTATATCAGAATGTCTATTACGCAAGCCTTCATCCCGATCCAATCCGCTGTGTCTTGAATTACGGGGGCTATACCGAGGGATGGGCTACTTACAGCGAGATGATGAGTTACTACTTTTCCACACTGACCAAAGAACAGGCCACATTATTTCAACGCAACTCCTCTGTCATTCTGGCCCTATATGCACTTGCCGATATGGGAATCCATTACGATGGCTGGAAGCTTGCCGATGTGGCGGCTTTTTTCCACACTTATGGGATAACGGATGATGCGACTATTGAGGATATCTATAATCTGATCATTGCTGATCCGGCTAATTACCTGAAATACTATATTGGGTATCTGGAATTTCTGGAACTTAAGAAAGATGCCGTGGATAAGTGGGGTGATAACTTTACGCAGATACGGTTTCATAAGGCGGTTCTGGATGTTGGGCCGGCGTCGTTTGATGTGATTCAGAAGTATGTTTTTAAATAGATAAGAGGATTCCTTGTATGGAATCCTCTCCTCTATATAACCTCATTGTTATCATTTATAAGCTTTTGTATGACCATTACATCCTCATCTAAATCTTCAGCAATTTCTTCCAGAGTCATTCCTTTCCTTAATCGTTTCTCAATAAATCTTTTTAGGACATTCTCTTCACCAACTTTGATTCCATCTTTCCGTCCGGCCTCATACTCCGCCTTCCGCAGTTTCTTCTCTTCAAATTCTTTATCATACTCATAGATGCTCATCTTGATCACCTCTGCCTTATTCTTCGCTAAAAATTCTTCCAGAATTCCTTCTTTCATGCACTCTTCAACCGCCCGCTCTACAGCTTCTTCCAATGCTATATCCGGTTCAGCAGCATATTTTCTCACTCTGGCCACATACTGTGCATATTCCTTTAACGTCCGGCAATGTTCCATTAATTCACTATTATGTCCTTCATTCACATTTAACATCGTAACCCGTAATTCTAAGTCCGGATCTTCTGTCGGGTTCTCATAAGCTGATGATAATCGGAATTCACTGCGGTCTTCAATCTTTTTCGTTCCATTGTAGAACACAATGAATCTTGGTGTCGGTATCTTCTGTATTGCAGTCGAGTATAATGATTTTTGAACAACTAATCTCTGATATTCATCTGCAATATAGAATAAATTTCTAAGAGGAATATTGGGATTATACGTTGACTGATGTTCATACAGATATAAATTCATATCCATAATAAATGCCAGATCATTTTTCATCCCCAGATAGATTGCATTCTCCAAAGTTACAATCTGCAGTTCTTCCGGATTCGTATAATTCCGGCCATTCATTGCATTATATAACGACAACAGATTTTCCTTATCCCGGTACAACATCCGGAAAACCGTATCTTTATACTGATGATTTGCTCTTAACCTCCGATTTTTCACCTGATACTTTTTGTTACTTCTCTTCTGGTTCTTTCTCTTCGCCATATTCAATTCTCCTTTACCACAGGAGTCCACATGTTCTTTTCAGTCCTCTCCTGCTTTTCTATCATTGATTGGTATAAAAGCATAGATTTCTGAAATGTAATTAGAATATAGACGGTGATGATCACCTTGGATTTCTTTTGAAATATGCTTTGTTATAGTTTAACACATTAGTAAATATGTCTGCAATATTTTATACATTTATTTATGTATTTTTTATATAATCTACAGAACTTACCACTGGCATCTCCTTACGAATGCATGGCAATCAACGCACACCCGCAAAAAGCCAGCAGGGACGGGGAAAATTCCATTTTCCCCGTCCCCATTGGCCTTAATTTGTATTACTAGCCGCAATCTTCACCTTGCTCCAAAGATTACTGATCTCTTTCTTCGTCTCCTCATTATACTCAAAGACTTCATCATTCTTATTATCTGTTCTTGGTATATATGCATCAATTCCTTCGAATTCTCCGCCCTTGCCATACAGGTCTTTCATAACCTTCTTATTCGCCGATGTATAACCTACATAACTTGAATTGTCATAAGCTCCGTCATAATCGCTCGCATAATTGATAAATGCATGTGCGAGTTCCGGATTCTTCGCATTCTTTGGAATGACCATGGCATCGGACCACTGATTAGTTCCACCTTCCGGCAGGTAGTATCCCATGTTCTCATTCTCATTAATTACATATGTCGCATCTCCGGAATAGATCAGGCCAAGCGCCTTTCTTCCCTGCGCCATGTTATCAATGATCTCATCGGTAACGATCTCCGGCTTCATGGTCTGTACACACTGTACCAGCCAGTTATAAGCTTCCTGGATCTGGCTTTCGTCAGATGTATTCATCGAATATCCCAATGCCTTCAATGCCATCATAAAGGAATCTCTCTCTGAATCATACAGGTAGATATCCCCTTTATATTTCTGATCCAGGAAAATGTTATAGCCTTCTTTTTCCAGATCTTTGATGTCGACTTTTGTCTTATCGTACACGATTCCGACTGTTCCCCAGAAATACGGAACAGAATATTCATTCTCCGGATCATATGGAAGTCCTTTGACCGCATCATCTAATTTATCCATACAGTTCAGTTTCGACTTATCCAATTTCTGTAAATATCCTTCGGAAATAAGTCTCTGGATCATATAATCACTTGGTACCAATATATCATAAGCTTCGCCATTGGCTACTTTAATGTACATCTGTTCATTGGAATCAAAATTTTCAAGAAGTACCGTTGCCCCTGTCTCTTTCTGGAAATCCTGGATAATATGTTCACCTACATACTCGCCCCAGTTGTAGATACGAAGCGTCTGCCCTTCGAACGGCAATGGCTCTTTCTTGTTATTATATGTTACAACTCCGGCTACGATCGCCAGTACACATACAACCGCAACTGCCGGTACCAGAACATTTCGTCTGCCGATGCTGTTTCTCTTCGCACGTTTTGCAAAAAGCGTTGGTGCCACGTTGATGATCACCAGTACGATCGTAATGATCACAACCACCAGTGTCGAGATCGCATTGATACTCGGGTTGACACGTTTACTCATCGTATACACCATAATACTTAGGTTCTTCACACCACGTCCGGTTACAAAATAAGAGATAATGAAATCATCCACCGACATGGTAAATGCGATCAATGCCCCGGCTACGATTCCCGGCGTGATCTGTGGCACAACAACTTTCGTCAGTGCCTGCCACGGTGTTGCACCTAAGTCCATTGCCGCATCGGCAAGGTTCGGATCCAGTGATTTGATCTTTGGCATGACCGATAACATAACATATGGAATACAGAATGCGATATGCGCCAGAAGCATCGTTACATAACCTTTTTCCACATGAAATGTAATAAATAATAACATAAATCCGATTGCCGTTACAATCTCCGGATTCATGATCGGAAGATTGTTGATCTGCTCCATCAGGTCACGCACAATCTTCTTTGATTTACTGATACCGATTGCTGCAATTGTTCCTGTTACCGTTGAAATAAAGGTCGCAAGCAATGCAATACTGAAAGTTGTCGACAGTGCATCCATCATATCTGATGAATCCAGCATATGTTTGTACCAGCGGAGTGAAAATCCTGTAAAACTCGTCAGTGATTTTCCATCGTTAAACGAGAATATAATCATATACAGGATTGGAAGATAGAAGAACACAACCGCCAGTATCATAAGGATCTTCCCTATCGGACGTTTTCCCTTATTATTCATAACGATTATACCCCCTTTCCGCCCTGGTTACGAATTTCAATCTTACGGACAACCATCATAAGTACCATCATAATGACAGCCATGATCATGGAAATAGCACTTCCGAAGTTCCACTCTCCAACCGTAATGAACTGGTTCTCGATCATATTTCCGATGAGGAAATACTGACCGCCGCCGAGCAGTTTCGGTATGAAGAAAGAGCTGACTGCCGGAAGAAATACCAGCGTAATCCCGTTGATGATTCCCGGCACGGAAAGCGGCAGTGTCACACGCTTAAATGTCTGCGCCGGGCTTGCCCCAAGGTCTGCACTTGCCTCCAGCAGGGAATTGTCCATCTTACTAAGTGACGTCTGGATCTGTAGGATCATAAATGGCAGGAAGTTATACACCATTCCCAAAAGCACCGCCTCTTCTGTGTAAAGAAGAGAACCCTTTCCCAATCCCACCAGTTGTAAGATCCTCTGGATCAGACCGCCGTCACTTAAAAGTCCGATCCATGCATACGTTCTTACCAACATGTTGATCCACATCGGGATCGTGATCACAAGAACCAGCGCATTCTGTTTTTTCTGCTCACTACGCGCAATATAATATGCGATCGGATAGCCCAGTAACAGGCAGATCACTGTTGTCTTTACCGCAATCACAATGGAACGCCAGAGGATTAATAAGAAATCCGGGTCGGTAAAAAATTTGGCATAATGTTCCAATGTAAATGTGAACGACAGGATGGTATTTCCCTGGTCTGTCACGGAATAAAGCGCAATCAGTACCATCGGGAATACCAGCATCAGTACCGCCCACACGATATACGGAAATGCTAACTGTGAAAATTTCTTCATCTTAGAATACCACCTTCGGCATAACGTGGATATCTTCCGGGAAGAATGTCAGGCCGACCTCCTGTCCTTCCTCCGAATAATCCGTTGTATGGATCTTGAATTCACGTCCCGTAGTGGAAAATGTAATCTCATACACGCCTTCTGTTACTTCTTCCGGATCAAAATCATAGTCTACACTGATATCCACGCTCTGATCTTCATCCGTCAGTTTCCATCCCTGTGCATTTGCCCAGGTCTTAAGATCTGTATCCAGTGCCTGGGATTCTGTGATCTCATCTACCGTCTTGAAGAAGTTGAATGCCATAACACCTTCATTTGCCTTCTCATTCTTAACGAACGGCTGGTTGACTACGAAAATGGTTCTCTCGATGCTGGTTCCGTTCGATGTGCTGAATGTAACCGGATACTGGCCTTCTTTTGCTTCCAGTTCATATTCAATATTTGCAATGGAAATGTACTCGTCGCTTTCCGTCTCCCATGCCTGTGCATTCGACAGAGCGACAATTTCCTTATCATCCAGATTCTCCACATCCTCCAGATCCACATAGAAGTTGTTGGCACTGATCTTCTCACTTCCGTCTTCACTGGTCACATCGTGATTGCGGATGACACGCATGTTGACCGTAACACTCGTTCCAGGAACGGTCTCCACCATGATCTCATAGTGCACACCCTTGAACAGGACACTTAAGACTTCTCCCGTCATCTTGCCGTCTTTTACATCCACGATATCGATATCTTCCGGACGGATCACAACATCCACCGGCTCATTTTCCTTGAATCCATGGTCCACACAGTCGAACGTGATATCATCAAAACGGACTTTGTAATCTTCCATCATTCTTCCGGAAATGATATTGCTCTCTCCGATGAAATTTGCAACGAAACGGTTCGTCGGCTCATTGTAAATCTCCTGCGGGGTTCCTATCTGAAGGATCTCACCTTTCTGCATAACGACAATCTTATCCGACATCGTAAGTGCTTCTTCTTGATCATGTGTTACGAAGATAAATGTGATGCCTACCTCCTGCTGGATGCGCTTCAGCTCATACTGCATTTCCTTACGAAGCTTTAAGTCCAGCGCTGCCAGCGGCTCATCCAGAAGCAGTACCTTCGGCTCATTGACCAGTGCTCTCGCAATCGCAACTCGCTGCTGCTGACCGCCGGAAAGTAATGTCGTATTCTTATCCTCATAGCCTTCCAGACCGATCAGTTTCAACATCTTCATAACCTTCTGATCGATGATATCTTTACTCATTTTCTTAAGCTTTAATCCAAATGCGATATTTTCATATACGCTCAGATGCGGAAATAATGCGTATTTCTGGAAGACGGTATTCAGTTCTCTTTCATACGGTGGTTTTCCGGTGATATCTTCATTGTCAAAGATCACCTTTCCTTCATCCGCATCCAGAAATCCTCCAAGGATTCGGAGCAGGGTAGTCTTACCACATCCACTTGGACCAAGCAGGGTTACAAATTCATTTTCATATATATCCAGATTGATTCCTTTTAGCACAACCTGCGAATCAAAGCTTTTCACAATATTGCGAAATTCAATTAGTTTTTTCTCTTCCATGGTTCTCCTTTCCATGGGGACGGGTTTTCCGGCTTTTTTACTGTCCCCTGTGGTTTATTTTTAAAAGATTGGCGGTGTCGTGATCCACAATATCTTTGCCGGGCTATTCCCGTGATTATAAAGATAATGACTCTTCGCACCATCCATATAAAACGTCTCATGCGCCTTCACTTTATACTTTTTGCCACCACGCACGATCGTAATATTTCCCTTCAGTACATAGCCAAATTCCTCGCCCGTATACGATGTCTGGATATGACTCTTTTTATGCGGATAGAGTGTCATAAGAATCGGCTCCATCTGGTTCTTCTGCGCATTCGGAATGATCCATTCCACCTGATAATCTTCTTTCTCATCTACGAAGAAATCATCTGCTCCGAACACAATCTGCTTTTCTTCCTCTTCATGAAAGAATTCCGACAGGTTACTTCCCAGTGCTTCCAGAATGTCCTCCAGTGTCGCAATACTCGGTGCCGTCAGGTTACGCTCCACCTGTGACAGAAATCCCTTCGTAAGTTCACTTCTCGAAGCCAGATCTTCCAGCGTCAGATCGTTCTGCTTTCTAAGCTCTCTCAGCTTCTTTCCGATATCCACGCTTTCACCTCCATATCTTCAAAAGTTTTCTATTACTATACTTTTTTTTCAAAAATACCGAACAAGCTTTATTATACACATGTATGTAGATAATGCAAGTGAAATGCATGTAAAACTCATTTTTATTCATAGGGAATTTTTATCTTCCTTCTTCCGATGTGTTTTGGATCCGGAAGTCTGTGGTTCGCAATGTCGCTTACGGAACTTGTGATTGCGGTATATGTGGTGTATCATATGTGGAAATATACACATGCACTGCCGGAATAATGTGCTATCATTAGTTTCAGAAATTTTTATAGAGGTAAACACATGAATAAAATATATAAATCCTTTTACCACCTTCCCGGTCTCTTCGAATTTTACGAATTATACCGCTTATTCCTTCCATTATTCTATGAACACAGAGAATATTTTTACGACTGGTGTGAGATTGGCTCAATCTATGGTGCACCTTCAGATTGTATCTGGGGCGGTGGCCGTACTTCTTTCGGATATTCTGATCCAGAGGAAGTACTTGATCTGATGCGGGAATATAGCATCTCAGCCCGGCTGACGTTCAGTAATTCGCTGTTGCGGGAAGAACATCTTGCGGATAAGAAATGCAACGATCTTTGTAAAATGTTCGAGCGTACCTCTGCCACTGCCAGACCGCCATATATACAGCAACCCCAGAATGGTGTGATCGTGCACTCTGATCTTTTATTAAACTACTTACGCAAAAACTATCCTGATCTCTACCTTGTTTCTTCTACCACAAAAGTCCTGACAAATTTTCAGGATTTTTTAACTGAAGTAAATCGGGAAGATTTCCGCTACATTGTACCGGACTTCCGGTTAAATAAAACCTTCGATAAATTAAACCGGATGTCGCAGCACCAGAAAGATAAAGTAGAATTCCTATGCAATGAATGCTGCTGGTTCGGCTGTAAGGACAGAAAGACTTGTTATGAATCCGTCAGCCGGAAGAATCTCGGAGAGCCTGCCCCAGAGTATCACTGCGCTTCGCCGGATGGCGGTGACGGCTACCGTTTTTCCAAGGCAATGGAGAATCCCGGATTCATCAGTGTGGATGATATACAGAACATTTACATGCCTATAGGATTTTCTAATTTTAAGATTGAAGGGCGTGGGCTTGGAAGTGCATTGATTCTTGAATTTCTGCTTTATTATATGACGAAACCGGAATATCAGATTCATGTGAGAGAGCATATCTATCTGGATAATATGCTAGATCTTTTTTGAACATTCTGCTATCTTCTCATTCATCGGAGATGGATTCAAAATGATACGCATTCCTTTTTCTTTTGCCTGACTGACAAGATACGGAAGATTATTAATCTCGTTCTGTATCAAGAGCCAGTCATCACTGCCAAACTGTTCCAGTACTTCATCTATATACATCTCCTCAATC
>OCHA01002431.1_pt1 | contig 11108 bp, 6 predicted proteins | sample 1538591 | NCBI WGS metagenome assembly OCHA01 (sample SAMN04571710, study PRJEB22368) | human gut metagenome | biome: human gut; material: stool | host: Homo sapiens | place: Luxembourg | collected 2012-09-06 | reverse complement strand
CATAGAAATCGCTGCTGCCAAATTTATCCACAATACGCTCATTGTTTGTTTTTCTTAGCGAACTGGTAACAATCGCATCAACCTCTCCATTCTGAAGGGCTTCATCCATTTCTGCGGTCGTATCATAATAAGATGGAACATAGGTAAATCCTTTGTTGCCTGCAAAATCCGCAAACTCTTCATTCCGGGTGTTGCCATTCAAAAGTGCCACACGCATACCGTTGTAAGTACTGTAGTTTCCATCTACAATCGTGCTGTTATCACTGCGGACAGTCAGAATCCCATTATTGGTTCCGATCGGACGTGAAAAATCAAATTTTTCTTCTCGATCAGGGGTTTTGCGGGCAGATGTTACCATATCAATCTCGCCATCTTCAAGCATCTGCTGCATATCTTCCCAACTCTTATCATAGCCAACATATTCATAATTTACATCCCAATAACGAGCCATCAGCCGGAGAACATCATAGCCATACCCACTGCGGTTGCCCTCTTCATCCATCATGTGATAACCATCCATGGCAAAGAAACCGACTTTGACAGTTTCATGCTGTGAAGTTTCCTCGGCTGCAAATACAGTCTGGGGAGAAACTATCATACAGACGCATACAAAAAACAGTAACACTGCCACATATTTCTTTGCTCTCGAAATCATATTAAATCTCCTGTCTGTCAAGCATATTTCTCTATACATCTTCCTGTCAACCCCCTGGTTTCATAAAATTACACTGCCGTATCAAATCCATTTATCACTCTTCAATGACCTGCGTTTCGGTGTCTCCTCCGGATTTTATGCTTCTGATCGTCTTTTCCAACACCTCATTTCAACCAGTTTTGAAATAGGTAAAATCAGAAAGCGACTTTATAGAATCAGCGATTCAAGAATGCCTCAGCATTCTTGAATTTAGCGGCCATCAATTATTACTTGCCTGTTTTAGTTTCTTTTTGATCTCCCAAAATGAAAAAAAGCATTGTCATTGCAGACAATGCATCTTTAACGTGGCAACTGGCTACCATTTTACAGGCCCTATAGCTTTGCGTCGCAGACTTTCATCTGTTTTGCCGATTTTCTTATTATAGCTTTTAAACGTATGAAAAAAACTAATTTTATTATACTCTAATGCTCGACTATGTACAAGAAAAACATTACCACTTTAACGCTAGAAATAAAAAAAGAACAGCCGATACATATACTCGAACTGTTCTCCTACTTCCGAAGTCCACGCAGCATTGACATTACTGTTTCCTGCTCATTTGCACTCAGATCGTTCCATATCCTTAAAACTTCTTTCTGTTTTTCTGTCAGATCCTCCGGATTACCTTCCTGAAAAAACTGCGATAATGTCACACCCAATGCTGTACATATTTTTTCTAGTGTGATCAATGACGGCAGGTTTTCCTGCGCCATGATTCTTCCCAGTGACGACTGGGAAATTCCTGACAGCTGCGATAATCTGTATTTACTGATGTCACGCTTTTCACATAAAGATGTTATTTTATCCGCAATATACTTCTCTATCTGCAAGTAACTATACCTCATTTCCGCTATTACATGTTCTTATTGTACCTGTAATAGTGAAAAAATATTAGTAATCAACTTTGCAAGTATTTATTTTCACAATAGGAAGTATGCGTATAAAAAAATATAAAGATACTTTCGTTTCAGCAAAAGTCATTTTCGCTTATATTATTTTTATAATATCACATACAGTTACGTTTGTCACATAAAAATTTATAACGTCAAACAAAAAATCGGAAGCCACTGTGCTATCCATCTGTATCTTCTATGTTTTCAATCATTTGTCGCAATTCTTCTTTATACTCCGTCACTTCTTCGTTCTGCTTCATACTCTCACCGTCCTTTTCTCATACAATTGCCTGTGATCTGCCAAAGAACCTAGCGTTATATACGTATTCGTGTTCCTAAGGGAAAAAAGGCAATTGTAAAAGCTCATGCCGAACAGCAAGGTGAAAGCATGAATCAATTTGTTATACATGCAATCAATGAAACGATGGAACGTGATACTGAATAGTCAAATATTCTGGGATAATAAAAAAAGATAGTAATTTTCCGATCTGCTTGAATCTATTTATCAGATATGCTATATTGAAGATACGAAGAGGGAAACCACAAGCGGCTACCCTTATAATATTAACAGCTATTATTATAAATAGTCGTCAACTATTTGCGGTAGTTGGCGGCTATCTTCGTTTTCCCTTGAAAATCTCATAACAAAGACTTACAAGGGCAACAATGAATATACAAAACTGAATCAGATCAGAATATGTAACCATCGCATCGCCCTCCTTTCTTTCGTCTGGAGGGTGTTTTTATCCCTCCGAAGTTGGAGGGTAGCCGCCTGCTTTTGGTTCCCTGTCCGTATCATATCACAGCGTCATTAAATAATCAACTATATTAATTCTATTAGTATAGTTCCATCTAGTCCTGTAGCGTTTTCAGATTATTTATAACCTCTTAAGTTCTTCTTAAGATTTTTCCGATTTCTTTAAGGAATTTAACATACTTTAGACATATTTGTTTTTTATAATAAACTCAGATAGTTGAGAGAGACAAAATCAACTATCTCCCCCTCATAAAGTAGCACACCGGGAATCCGGTGCAACACTTTACTCTCATTCCTTTAGATAACTATAACAACAACGAACGCCACAGGCCGAAAGGTTTGTGGCGTTCGTCGTTTCTGTTTCTTTCGCAAAATATAATGCTTAAACCTATAACAAATCATCCTGAATATCTTCCTCCAGCATTCGTATCCCCGCAACACTGGTCACCGGCAGCGAGAACACTATCGTACGTTCTTTGCTGTCGAGACCGGCCTGCTCCATGATTGCTTTCATGATCTGATTCTTCTCCCTGCTCTTTGTTACGATCATAATGACTTCTTTTTCTTCCACCAGTGACACCCCGAGATACTTCTTTGCAAGTTCCATACCGGTTCCTTTTGCATGGATCACAGTTCCGCCTCCGGCCTTTGCTGACCTTGCCGCATCCATGACCGTATCGATATATCCCTGATTCGCGATTGCTACCAGAAGTTCATAATCTGTATCTTTCATCGCTGTCTCCTCCTCTTTTTCAAATTCCTGTTCATTTACAAGAAACTGCAGTGTCTTTCTTCCGCCCACGCTGCTAAGCGGCACGATGAACGATACCCCCGTCCCCGGTACATCGATCAGCATCTTCGTGATCAGTCCCCGGCGCAGCTTTTTCCATGTCTCTCCTGTAACGATTGCAAGAAATAATAACTTTTCCGATTCTTCCAGACCGAAATAATCCAGTACTTCACTCTGTGCCGTCCCTCTTCCGGTCGTTTCCAGGAATACTGGAAGTCCGTACTCTTTAAAAAATGTCCGGAAGTCTTTTCGTTTATTTCTGTTCGTGATGGTTACCATCATATATACCTTACTCATAGATTCACCTTACAATTCTATAATATCCGCATCTCCATATGCCTCCAACGGCAGTACTTTGACCGGCTCTGCGAGCATCTCTTCTTTGTCTTTCTTATACTCCTGATACTGATACACCACACCCAGGATCTGTATCGTGATAAGCGGTGTCATTGCTACCATTGCCACAACTCCAAATGCATCGGTCACTACATTTCCGCCAACTGCTTCACATGCTCCCTGTGCAAACGGAAGTAAGAAGGTTGCTGTCATCGGTCCGGATGCAACACCACCTGAGTCAAATGCGATTGCCGTAAATATCTTCGGCACGAATAATGTCAGGATCAGTGCCAGTGCATATCCCGGCACCAGAAACCACAGGATCGAGATACCTGTCAGCACACGTATCATCGCAAGTCCAAGGGAAAATGCAACGCCGAGCGACAGGCTATATCCCATTGCTTTTCCCGGTATCGCTCCGGATGTCAGTTCTTCCACCTGCTCCATCAGCACATATACCGCCGGCTCTGCCTTTACGATAAAGTAACCGATCAGCATACCGATTGGGATGATCACCCAGCGGTAAGAAAGCCCTGCGATCACCTGTCCCAGATAATTACCTACCGGCATAAATCCTACATTTACTCCTGTCAGGAATAATACCAGTCCAATGTATGTATACAGGATACCGACTAAAATCTTAATCAGCGTCTTCTTTTTCAGTTTCAGGGACACTACCTGAAAGAATGCGAAGAACAGAATGATAGGAAGCAGTGAGCCGCCGATTTCTTTCATATAATGTGGGATTCCGGACTCGAATAATTTCCATAATGCTACAGATGTCTCTGCATCCGGTATCACAGTCTCGGAATAACTGCCGCCCTGCGGATGATAGATAATACCAAGAAGCAGTACTGCCAGTACCGGCCCGATCGAGCACAACGATACCAGACCAAAGCTGTCTGTTTCCGCATACTTATCACTTCGCACCGCAGAGAATCCGATTCCCAGTGCCATGATGAACGGCACCGTCATCGGTCCGGTTGTCACACCACCCGAATCAAATGCAATCGCCAGAAAATCCTTCGATACAAAAAAAGTCAGGATAAACACCACCGGATAAAAGATTAACAGCATATATGACAGCGGTTTGGAAAATAACATACGCAGTACAGCAGCCACCAGAAAGATTCCGACTCCCACAGCAACTGCCAGGATCAGTATCATATTCGATACCGACGGTACCTGCCCGGCCAGCACCTGCAGATCCGGTTCCGATATCGTGATGATAAATCCAAGTATAAAACACAGCCCAATAATCACCGGCAGCCTTTTCGACTGTGCGATCCGGGTTCCAATCCGTTCTCCCATCGGCGTCATCGACATCTCTGCGCCCAGTGTAAAGAACATCATTCCTACTATCAGAAGGATTGCTCCAATAATAAAAGCCATCAGAATGCCCGGCGGCACCGATGCGATCGTAAAGCTTAAAATCAATACGATCACAATGATCGGCACCACCGCTTCCAATGACTCTTTTAATTTCTCCATTAATTTTGTCCAATATAATTTCAATAAATATTCATGCCTTTCTGTGTTAATTTTTCTACAGTTTTCTGACTATTCAATATATTCATTATATTATCACAGAATTCGAATCCTATCTATTTTTCTACTGTTAAGATCTTGCTAAGAACACTTACTCTGTAACCATATCCTTTGCAAATAACGCTGCTCCCAGCGCTCCGCAAAGCTGTGCCTTATCACTAATCACCAATGTCGTTCCAAGCTTCTCTTCCAGAGTCTTCACCAGCCCCTGATTCTTGGATACACCTCCGGTCATCATATAGCGTTCTTCGCCGCCGACACGTTTTGCCAGTGCTGCTGTCTTGGACGCAACGGCCTTATTCAGTCCATGTACGATATCATCGGTCGCCTTATTCTGTGCGATCAGTGATACCACTTCCGATTCCGCAAATACGGTACACATGCTGGAGATCGTAATATCTTCCTTATATGACAGACCTGCCTTTCCCATGTCATCCAGACTCATTTCCATAGTTCTTGCCATCATCTCCAGAAATCTTCCAGTTCCTGCGGCACATTTATCATTCATAACGAAGTTAGCAACGGCTCCATTTTCATCCAGACGGATAACCTTGCTGTCCTGTCCGCCGATATCAATAACGGTACGGACTTCCGGATTCAGGAAATGTGCCCCTCTTGCATGACAGGTAATCTCTGTAATACTCTTATCTCCGTCCGAAATGGCCGTTCTTCCATATCCGGTTGTAACCATTGCATCGATATCTTCTCTCTGAAGTCCCGCATCTTTCAATGCTTCTTCCAGTGCACGCTCTGCTCCGATCGCTGCACCCGCACCTGTCGGCAGGATGATCCCTGTCACAATATTCTGGTCTTTATCGAGAATTACCACATCTGTACTCGTTGATCCGCTGTCTATTCCGGCAAAATATCCTTTTCCCATCTTCCGTTCCTTCCCTTCCAGTTGTTCCATATTCATGCTCTCTGCAAATGCTTCCAGTCTTGTTAGAAGCTGTCCGCTGCTCTGTACCGTATAATCCGATTCAATCTTCAGAAGCGGCACGGTCACATTCTGCTTGATCTGTGCATATTCAAAACTATAAAAATCACAGAATTTGACGGTATGATAAATGATTCCCTTTAATCCCGGATCGTTATATAATCTCTTTCTTCCGCTGTGATCCATCATACGCATACATGGAATCTGTCCGAGAAGTTCTTTCGCATACCATACCATCAGTTCATCAAATTCCAGATCTTTCGGCGGTTCTGTCTCTCCCACCGAACGGTTGTTGACACAGGTATCATTTTCCACCGGATATGGCATACTCTTCTGCACCATATCAAAAAGCTCATTTCCCATACGAGCACCAAGCACACTGATATGTGGCTTTACAATCCGCTCCGGCTTCTTAAATGCCTGACGGAACTTCTCTTCATCAAATGCAGTTCCTTTGTATTCACCATAAGCCTTCGCAAGTCCCTTCAGTTGCACTGCTGTCCGTTCCCGGCTGCATTCTGCATCGCAGTGAAGCACATCGATCATATATAAGAAATCCAGTTTCCCGCTGTCTTCCAGAATATCGTAGACACTCCGAATCGTATCGCAACAGTTGACCAGCACCAGTTCCTTTACCTTGCCGCTCATCACAGCTTCCAGAAGGGCTTTTCCGAATCCACAGATATTCGGATGCGCAATCTGATCCGCATAGTCAAATCCCTGCGGCATCTCATTCAGGTTCTGACATTCCCCGCCGAATGCTTCTAACAGCTCGATCGGGGTGTATTTACAGACATAATATGTTTTATTCATGTTGACTTTCCTCCTGTCTGTTCATATCTTCATCCGTTTCTGCATTCAGCATCTCCAGGAATGCCCCGAGTCTCGTAGACGTCTGGCCTTCACCACCGTGGCTTCTGTCGCATCCATCACCGTCAAGAATCAGAAGCGGAATGCCCTGCTCTTCGAATTTACGCTTGGCAAGCTGTGCTGCTCCTAAGGTATGCTTGCATCCCCAGTGACCGAACCATACCACACCGTCTGCCCCAGTCTCTTTTGCATGACGGATTCCTGCCTCGATTCTTCTGATCGCGCTTCCATTTAATGCATGGTACACCATACGTCTTGCCATCGCTTCATAAGGTTTCTCCGGATCAAAATCCGGCTCACAGACACGGCTTAATTCACAGCCGACGATCTGTGCTTTTTCCTGAAAGCAAAGCTCGTTCTTCACTGCTTCTGACCAGAACGGGATCGTATGCATCCAGTAAATCTTCTTCCCTTTTTTTGCCGGTGCATTCTTCACACCGTTCAAAAGCTGATCCACATACATTTCCTCTTCTTCTGTTCCAAGTAACAGGTTATTCGTCATACCTGCATAGAGCGGTGTAACAAGATCTGCCGGAATGTATCTGTCTGCACTTTTCTTTTCGTACTGTGCGAACTTTTCCAGTGTCCGCTTGCTTCTTCTCAGCCGCTCCGTTAACGCCTCATCTTTCATTTTTTTGCCTGTACATTCTTCTATAAAATCTTTCAGTTTTCGAAGCTGGTCTGCCACATACTGTACGTTATCTTCGTTCTGCTGCATCGGAACGTCGATGGCAAAAATCGGTACTTCATACATTTTCGCCAGCTTTTTAAAGGTCAGAAGGTTCGCATCACAGGTCAGATTCGTGTATACAATGCACTTGGGTTTCGGAAGCACTTTCTTCTGCGCCGCTCCGATAAATGTCTTGTGATAACTGCAAAGTGTCTCAGATATGCCCGTATTCTCCGCCTGCTGTAAAAATGCTCTTTCTGCCTTAGACGCAGAAAGATAGCAGGAAAATCCTTCCACATTGTATGGATGAAGTCCTGCCTCCTGTAAAAGTTCACAAGGAGTAAAGATGCTGACGATTGCACTTTCTTCCGGACGTTCCAGTGGTCTGATCATCGTGTCCATCATAAGCCTTGCCAGATACTGATCTGCCGGCATCAGTCTTTTGTCCGGTGCGAACCGGAACTTCAGATTCTGCGCCTTCCATCCGGTCTTCAAAAGCCATCTTGCTCTGTCCGGATTCTCATTACTCCATTTTTCTATATAGTTTCCATATGTTTCTATAATCTTCATGTTCTCATCCTCGTCTTGCCCTGTTGTCTGTTTACATTTTACATCTACCGGTTATGTTTCATCTGTACAGGTACTTTAACAGATGCTTTGTCCCGTAGATTTTCCTACCTGTTCAAGTATAAAAACATTTAACATCATACGCTTCTTTTTTATAAAATGCAAATATACAGCAGCGATTTTTTATAAATCTGCTGCTGTATATAGATACCCGCGTATATTTCCTTATGTTGTTTTCTTCTTTCTTTTTTCTCCGACGATTAATAACACGAATCCTGCTATTCCAATCAGCGACACTACTTTGCCTGCTGTTGCCCCAGGCGCATGATAGACGATCTTCACTTCATGCTCTCCACTTTCAATCTTACATCCGAGAAATGCTGTATTTACCTTACGGATCTTTGTCTCTTTTCCATCGATGTAGATTTTAAAATGTGTATCATACGGGACAGATGTAACGAACCAGCCATCATTCTTAACCTGTATCGTTCCCTGTATTACATTATCTTTCGTCCGCTTTCTATCCACCTGAACTTCTGACTGATACAGGGTATTTGACCGTTCCGGCAGACTTCCGAGATATGCCTGCATATGGCTTAATTTATATTTCCCTTTACCAAATGTCACAGAAATCGTATCTTCTCCGTCCTTCAGCGGCACTGCATAAGTAAATGTTTTGTTTTCATTATAATATACATGATCTTTTGCGCTTAGTTTGTTGCGAACTCCGTTGATCCAGACTGCTATGTCCTTATTCGGATGCAAATTGTCTACCTGAAACTGCAGGAAGAGAACTTGATTTTTTTCTTGTCCCGTCTGCGTCTTTTCACTCTGCGCTGTTGCTGCCGTATCATCCTGCTCATTCTGTTGCTGTATCAGCGTTTGATTTATCTGTTGGATAGAAAATGTTGTCTTTTTCGTCTTCTTCACGTGGATCTTCCATCCATCTTTCGTTTCACAGATCCACGTTCCGGTTTTTCTTTTATTTCCGTTTTTCTTCCCTATCTCTGTGGTTCTATTGCCGGTTCCGTTTTGCACTTTATGATTGTCGGTCTTTTTCAGACTAACAGGCACATAGGCTTTCATTATATTCTGCTTTGAAGATTCCATATGTTCTTCAACAACTGCATATTCCAGAAACGCCGTCTGATTATATGGAAATGCAAGTTTGTTATATTCTTTTTCCGTCATCACACGATCTGTTGCATACATGACCGGTGCTGCGTCTTTATTCTGATATATACCAGTTTTGCCACATTTCTTAACCAACGTATATCCCGGCACATCAGAATCTGATACGATATAGCGTACTCCCATCATCCGACGGAATACCGGATTCTTCGATACTGACTGCATCATCACATTCCGAAACGGTTCTTCCAGTCCGAATGTCTTCTGACGAAATGTCTGATATTCCGAATTATACGCAGATGAATAGATTGAAGTAATATTCTGACCCGCATCCCAGATCCGGTTTAAATCTGCCGCATTTTCATCGTCATTGCCCACCTGTTCTGTACGGTAATATCCAGCATCATTTTTCAAAATTTCTTTTACCGCCTGTTCATTATGTTCTCCTGCAACATCCCTGTACAGTTTACGGCTGACATACCGGTCCGGCTTCATCTGATAAAAAGTATTCATCGTGACCACCAGACATAGTACTGACGGCAATGCCAGCATCAGAATCTCTTTCGTCTCTTTGCAGTAGCTTTTCACTGCACAATAAAGCACATAACAGATCAGGAACAGAATACTTTCTGCAAGTAATGCCTTCCATATGTTTTCCCCTATACCTTTGCTGGTAAACTGATCTCTTGCTATATAAACGAATCCCGTTGTAATGATATATGGAATTATTCCTGCGACAGTAGAAATTTCCTTTTTCTTACATTTTTCCAGATAAATGGCAATCAGATAACACAACAATGGCAGAAATGGAATGAATACCTTATCCCTGATATACAGTCCGCCATTCAATAAGTAAGCAACTACCGGAATCACAAGCACGAGCAAAGAACCATATGTGAGCACTCTCTCATATGCTTTCCGGTACAGAAGTCCTGTAATCAGAACGGTGATCACAAGCGTTGTAAGTCCGATTCCATAGATGCTGTAGGCGAATCGTTCTATCGTGATCTGCGGGATGAAAAGGGTAGCAAGCGATGTATTCTGTCCTTTACTTCTCCCTCCTGTCAGCGCAAGAGCCGTCGGTACCAGGAAGAAACTGCTCATAAGTACTGCCAGAAGCATTGGGCGTACGAAACGTAGTCCGTCCATCACAAATGTTCTGACTGTAATCCTGCATCCTTCTCGCTGTTCAAAATACCGGTGCAGTCCATATAAAACCAGCACCATCATTCCGCCAATACTGAAATAGAAACTGGTCATGATCATCAAAAATACACTGACTGTAAAAAGACCGCTCCTTTCTTTTTCAAAATACCGGTCCACCCCCATCAGTGCCAGACACAAGAACGGCATATAATCCACGAACATGATCTGGCCGCTGTACTGTCCGATCATCGGTCCCGCCAGCAGGAACATCAACGATATGATAAAAGCAACACCTGTACCTATCTTTCTACTTTTCAGCCAGTAATAAAAAAGCAACACCGATGCAGTCAGACCTGTTATACAGACCGCCATGATGTAATCTGACATTTTCACAAATGGAAGCAGATATGACGGCAGGATCAATGGACTGTATAGTCCATAATAAGCAAAATGATAGATGTTCTGACCGCCGCCCAGATTCGGCGCAAATTCCGGAAATATTTTTCCCGTTGCATAAAACTGCTGCCGGAAACAATCCGGCAGCACACTATGCTGACTGATCCAATCTACTTTTGCTCCAAAGATTCCATGTCTTCCCACAAACCACCAACAGAAAAATAATGTAAGTCCGGCAAGTATCAGATACGGAATGCATTTCTTATATGAAATATGTTTCTTATACAGAGTGCACTTCTTTTCCTTTCCCATAACTCTTCCTCCGCATGTTCTGTGATAATGGCATCATCATGATCCGCTGTTCTTCTTTAC
>OCHA01002421.1_pt1 | contig 11151 bp, 10 predicted proteins | sample 1538591 | NCBI WGS metagenome assembly OCHA01 (sample SAMN04571710, study PRJEB22368) | human gut metagenome | biome: human gut; material: stool | host: Homo sapiens | place: Luxembourg | collected 2012-09-06 | reverse complement strand
GAGCCTATGCCAGTGGCGGGCTATGGCGAGGGCATGTAGCGAGGCAGTCGTGCCTCCTGTCCGGCACCCCGCAAGGGGTGTCCGGGGTGCCCCGTTCCGAATGGGATGCTTCGCCGAGTCGTCGGCGGAAGCTGGTTGGGAATGGGGCGCATCTGGGGGTTCGAAGGGGGCAGTGAAAACTGCCCCCTCGCGAGCGGGACGTGTAACGACAAAACGAAGGAATTTTCTACTCTGTAGAAAAATCCGAAGTTTTGTAGGGACAAGTCCCATGCTCGCTCCTTTTTTAGCGTCGATTCTGTCGTAGAAAATCAACGCGCACGTTGCATTAAAAAAGGAGGTGTTTTACGTGGGTGTGAGTTCAGACATGAGGAGCAGCCGCGTGCGCCGTCAGGCGGCTAAGAAGCCGAACAAGGAGCGCACGGTCCAGGTTCGGTTTTCGGACGAGGAGCTTGCCGCGCTGGACGCGATTTGCTCCGAGAAAAAGATGACCCGCTCCGCATTTCTCCGCAGTTGCGTGGAGAAGGTACAGGGCGGGGATGTTGAGCCGACGTACGTCGTGACGAGGAACGCCGACGCGGAGCGTATGGCATCCGAGGCGAAGAGCATCGGCGTCAACGTGAACCAGATTGCGAGGGCGCTGAACGCGGAGTCCAAGTCGCATCCGGGTTCGCTCTCCCCGGGCGTGCTCGGCGAGTGCAAGGCGGGTCTCGAGGAGGTGCGCGTCGAGCTGTCGAAGCTGACCGATGAGGTGGACGGCCTGCGCACCGATTTCGGCAAGGACGTGTTCCGCGCCATGGCTCTGCTGTGGCCGGACGTCCCCGAGCAGTTAGAGGAGCTGTGCAATTACTGGTACGGCGAGCGTGGCGAGAAGATTCTTTCCGGAGGGGGTGGAAGCTGATGTCGACGACGCATATCCAGCCCCTGCCGAACGTCCGCGGGCGCATGTCGTACACGGAACTCGGCGAGGGCAAGAAGCGCACGCGCAATATCCGCGAGAAGACGGACCGCATCGCCGCCCAGATGGGCGACATGGGCACCCGCGAGGACTTCATCCGGTTCTGCTCCGCCATGCGCCGGCAGAGTCAGGGGACGAGGTTGAACGAGGGCTACGAGCTGCGCGTCTCGTGGTCCCCCGAAGAGCTTTCGAAGGATAGCCCCGAGGACATCCAGCGGGCGTGCGAGTACGGCTATGCCCTGTGCAAGGAAGTGGCCCCGAACGCCCCCTGCTGGGTCACGGTCCACACCGACGGCGAGGGCGGCTGCGTGCACGTCCATGCGACCATCGCGAACCATGATTTGGTATCCGGCACGGCCATCGCGCACGGCACCGACCACGCGACCGTGAAGCGCAAGAACGACCGGCTGAGCCGCGAGATGGGGTTCACCGTCGTGGGTCCCGAACCCGCCAGGGAGCCGACCACATGGGCCGAGCGCAAGGGGCAGTTCGGCATCGAGTCCTTCGAGCGCGTTCTGGGCAACCGCGTGGCGGACGCCCGCGACCATGCGAGCAACATGGAGGAGTTCCTCGAGGAGCTGAAGGTTCGCGGCGTCGAGCGGACCGAGACCCGCAAGGTCGACGAGAAGACCGGAGAGGAGACCGTGGGCTGGAGCTACAAGTCCCGCGACCCCTACGGCAAGAGCAGGCGCAAGAGAAGGCGCCGTGCCTCCAACCTCGCCGACGACCTGACCCGCGAGGGCATCGAGGCGTACTTCGAGGCGAAGCAGCGCGAGCTTGAGGCACCCGAGCAGGACGCCCCGGCGCCGGAAGTCCTTCCCGACGTGCCCGAGACGGCAGAGCCGGCAGAACAGCCCTCTAAGGATTCCGCTCTCGACGTGTACGACCTCGACCGGGCGTACGTGTCGGAGATGGCGTCCGACCTTCAGAGGGCGCACATCCACCGCTCACGCGAGGAGGGCAAGTCCTTCATGGACGAGCGCTATCAGCAGATTGTCGAGGCGCACAACCACCCGGACGAGCAGCTGGCGAAGCTGCGCGAGGACGTGGACGCCGCAAGGCGCGAGTTTTATGCCTCCAAGGAGGCACGCGACACCCTGCAACACCCGTGCCCGGGGCTTCTGGCCGGCATGCACGTGTTCGCCAAGGCGGGGTGCAACGCCAAGGACCCCGTGTCCCGCATGATGGCCGACATGACCGCCATGATGCTGCGCATGATGATTCAGGAGGCGCTCGCGGAGGAGGCCCGCAGGCAGCGCGAGGAGGCGGAGATGCGCGTGTACGAGTCCCGCAAGAGCATGTGGGATGCCGAGAAGCGCCTCAAGGCGGCGGAAAAGGCGCTGTCCGACGAGGACGAGCGCGAGAAGCGCCTGAGGAGCGAGCGCATGCAGCGCCGTGTCAAGGAGGCCGAGCAGCGTGCGCCCGTGAGGACGCCGAGGTCGGCGGACAAGGACACGCAGTTCGACGAGTAGCCGAAAAGATAAGGGAGCGGCGTCAGGCTGCTCCCTTTCTCAAGCTCCCGCTCGCGGGCTACAAAGAGACCTTCAGAAGGGCTGTTGACGGGAGTACGCACAAGGGGCGGAAAATCGGGGTTTTCGTCGTCCGCTCATTTATGAGCCGGATTCGGAAAACGCGGCGGAACGGACGGAGCGAAGCGAGGGCGTGAAGCCCGTTTGGAGACCGGCAAAAGCCCAGATGAAGACCCGATAAAGCCCCTTCTCTGGTCTGCAAAAGGACGTGCTCCGATAGCTACTGCATATTGACTTTTATTTATTCAGTAGCTATAATATAGATATTGAGTATATATTATTGATAGGATGGAGGTGCTGATATGAAGACAATCGCAGTCGTTTGCGAGAAAGGCGGCACCGGTAAGTCGGTGATAGCCAACGAGCTTTATGAGAGCTATGCGCGACAGGGCGTGCCCGCGTCGCTCTACTCTCTGGACGGTCAGTATAAGGACGCGTCGTCTTCGAAGAAGGTCGAGGATGCCGAGGTTGCCATCGTCGATACGCCGGGCGTGCTGACGGACAATCTGAGCGACCTCGTTTCCGGTGCGGACGTCATCGTCATCCCCGTTCGACCGACGCCGAACGACATCGAGCCGTTCACGCGAACGGTCTCTATTGTGACGAAGAACACGAATGCCCCGCTGGTCATCGTGGTGAACGGGACGAACCGTTTTCGCATGTGCGCGTCGTTCATGGCGTGGCTTGAGAAGCCATGGGCGAAAAACGTCGTCAAGGTTCCGCAGTCCGAGGCAATCGTGCAGGCGCAGGGCATGCGGAAATCCGTCGTGAACGTGGACAGGCACGGTGCCGCCGCCGAGGCGGTCCGCACGATGTGCCGCAAGGTCAGCATTCTGGCGGGCCTGCCGTTCGAGAAGAAGCAGTTGAAAAAGATAGATACTAAATAGATACTGATTATCTAAAGAGTATCTATTGCAAGGAGGTTGAACATGGCGAAGAAGCAAGATATGGCGGCATTGCTCGACAAGTTCGAAGCAGACGCCGTGAAGGAACACGATAAGAAGGAGGCCAAGGCGAGCGTTTCCGCCGATGCATCAGAGGAGCGCGCCACGTCGTTGGTCTCCATGACGAAAAGCGATAAGGAGCGCCTGACGGCGATTGCGAAGGCTCACGGGTTGAGCCTGTCCGCGTTTTTCCGTCTGGCTGCCGACGAGTACATCGCGAATCATGAGTGGTAAAGGAGGGAAACGAATAGATGGCAAAGAATTTGACGGAGGATGCGGTACGCGATTTGGCGCGTGACATTCTCGGGCTTGTAGATAGCGATGCGGCGCGCGCCGGTGTCGGGCAGCTCACGACGTTCAATCAGCTTGGGTTCGCAGGCGTTGCTGATAAGCCAGACGGCTGGTATCTGCCCAACAACAAGGCGGAAGTCGCACTTGTTTTGGAGACGAAGGCGACGCGAATTGCCCTTGGCAAGGCGCAGGTGGACGAGGTGCTGAAGAACGTCCGAATTGTACAAACACAGTACGAGAAGGTTGTTGGTGTTCTGTACAACGGCGAGGATGTGCGCGTGTTCAAGGGCGAGGAGGAAGTCAAGACACCCGACAAGTTGCAGCACGTCGGCTATTACCTGTCGCTCTATACCGTCGACAGCATTGACAAGGAGCGTATTTACCAGCTGACGGCACGCATTAACAACTGCCTGCACTTCGAGTTCGGCATCAAGAACCTGTATCACCGCATGATTTTCACGGCATGCGCGTTGGTTGCAGAGCGATACGGTGCAGGATTAAAGCGTCTGAAAAACCTTGGTTATGAGACGTTCCATACGGCGATTCACTCAACGCTTGCAAAATCACTGATTGCCAGTCGCAAACAGAATGCGAAGATTGACATCTTGTTAGAGGAATATTCCGACATCAAGATGAACACGACCGACAACCAGAAGGCAATCAACGATTTTATCGACTGGGTTGTCGAGATTTCCGAGTGCGTCAACTCGAACGAGTGGCGTGGCGAGGACGTGATGGGCATCTTCTTCAACGAGTTCAATCGTTACAAGAAGAAGTCCGAGTCAGGTCAGATATTCACGCCCGAGCACATCACGGACTTCATGTACAAGATTCTCGAAGTGAACATGGATGATTGCGTTCTGGACGCCACATGTGGTTCTGGCGGCTTCCTCGTGAAGGCCATGGCGAACATGATTCGCGAGGCCGGCGGCATGGAGACGAAGAAGGCCGGTGAGATTAAGTCCAAGCAGCTCTATGGCATCGAGTTCGACCGTGAGATTTACGCTTTGGCGTGCGCGAACATGCTGATTCATAAGGACGGCAAGACAAACCTCGAGCAGATGGATACTCGCTTGGAGGCGGCTTGTGAGTGGATGCAGTCCAAGCCGATTACGAAGAACCCGCCGTATGAGAACAAGTACGGCTGCATGACCATCGTGGAGAACGTGCTGGACAGCGTTCCCGCGCATACCCAGTGCGCGTTCATCCTGCCAGACAAGAAGCTGGAGAAGGCATCGAAGGCGCAGATGAAGCGCATTCTGAAGAACCACCGCCTGCGCAAGGTCATTAAGCTGCCGGAGGATTTGTTCTTCGGTGTGGGCGTGACCACGAGCATCTTTGTGTTCGAGGCTGGCGTGGCGCAGGAGGGCAAGGAGTTTTTCGCTTGCTACATTGAGTCCGATGGGTTGGCGACGGTCAAGAACAAGGGACGCCATGATGTTTACGGCAAGTGGGCTGCCATTGAGGCTCATTGGGTCGATGTGGTCGAGAAGCAGTCTGGCGACGATACGTGCCAATGGGTGAATCCCGCCGAGCATTTGTCCTACCAGATGCCGCAAAAGCCGTTCGAGATTTACGAGGAGGACTTCTGCAAGACGGCGATGGACTACCTGATGTTCCAGCAGGGTATCGACGCAAAGGCATTTGGTGAGAAGCTGTTAGATACAGCGATGTATTCGAGCCGAGTGAGCGCCGATGACAAGTCCGTGACCGTAACCATGCGGAAAGGCGGAGACAGCGATGGCAAAGATTGATACGAGCGGGTGGAAGGAGTTCCTTGTTGGGGAGCTGTTTGACGTTGTTAAAGGAACAAGGCTGACAAAAGCAAATATGATTCCGGGTGATATACGCTTTATCGGTTCTTCTGCGATGAACAACGGTTGCACCGCAATGGTCGGTAATACCGAGAATATGCACCCAGCCAATACAATTACCGTATGCTACAACGGTAGTGTTGGTGAGACGTTCTACCAAGACCAGCCTTTTCTCGCTTCGGATGATGTCAATGTGTTATATCCAAAGTTTGATATGACCAAAGAGATAGCACTGTTTATCGCTCCGTTAATTAAATCGGTCAGCGCTCGATATAACTACGTCGATAAATGGAAGCAGGAAGAAATGATTGCAGGCGCAATCAAACTCCCCGTCGATTTATCTGGTGAGCCTGATTGGGCATATATGGATGAGTATATGTCGGCGGTCATGAGAGAGTCTGAGGCAAGCCTTGAGAGTCTGAGACAGACCGATGGAGAAAAGCATGCGTTGAGTGTATCCAGATGGCAGGAGTTCATCATCGGGGACTTGTTCGAAAAGCTCCAACTTGATGTCAAGAAAGAGGACTTTAACAAGACGTTCGATGTGTCTGAGGAACGTACAGAGGAGTTCAATCTTCCCCTTGTGAACGCCAAACATGGCAACAACGGCATCATGTATTACGGGCGCGAGGCTGATTTTGAAACCGCTGAGATGACGATTGATATTGTGCAGAACGGTGCTATCGCAACAGGCGATGTGTATGCGCAACCGCAGAGAACGGGTGTGTTATGGGATGCCTATCTGGTGAAGCCGAAAGCTGAGATTGATTCTGCATTCACGTTGATGTTTCTTGCAACTGTGCTCGAAAAGGCAATCAAGGACAAGTTTAGCTATGACGATAAGTGTGTATGGGACAAAGCGAAGCTGTTGACTGTGACATTGCCGTGCACCAGTGATGACGAGCCTGATTGGGCGTATATGGACGAGTACATGCGGACTGTGATGGAACGCACTAAGTCCGATTTGCTCGCCATGCAGTCAATCGGTTAATAACGTGTAAGCCCGCCGTTCCATCTGGGCGGCGGGCTTATTTCCAAAGGAGTGAACCATGAAAACCTATAAGCAACAATTACGGGAGGGGGTAAACCTATGGCACGTAAGAAGAAATTTGTGCCGAACGATAACAACCTCGCGATAGCGTACTATCGCTTCTCGTCTCACTCGCAAAACGACGCGAGCATCGACCAGCAGCGCGAGCTTGCCCACGAATGGGCGGACGCGCACGGCTTCAAAATCGTGCAGGAGTATGAGGACGCGGCAATATCCGGCACCACGGACGCACGACCGGGGTTCCAGCAGATGCTGTCGGAAGTCGCAAAAATCCGTCCCCATACCCTCATCATGTGGAAGACCGACCGCCTGGGACGCGACAAGTACGTTCTGGCGATGGCGAAGAAGAAAATCCGCGACGCGGGATGCGAGATTCACCTGTTGGCCGAGCACATCCCGACGGAGGGACCCGAAGGCGTCCTCGTCGAGGGGCTGATGGAGGCCATGGCGGAGTATTACAGCCGCCAGCTGTCGCAGAACATCCAGCGCGGCATGGACTACAACGCGCAGCACGCCCTGTACAACGGCCACAAGCTGTTCGGCTACGACGTGGACAGGTCCACGAAGAAGTACATCCCTGACCCGAACACGGCGCCGTTCGTGCAGTGGGCGTTTAGGGAATACGCGTCGGGCAGGCCGCTGAAGGCCATTGCCGAGGAGATGAACGCGCAGGGCCTGCGCACGCCGAGGAACGCGAAGTTCAGCGTGAACATGCTGAACAAGATGCTCAAGAACCGCGCCTACATCGGCGAGTACCACCACGGCGACATCACGGTCGCCGGCGGAATGCCCGTCCTTGTCGACGAGGCGACCTTCGATAGGGCGCAAAGGCGGTTCGCCGAGAACAAGCGCAAGGGTTCCCAGCGGGCGCACGGCATGGACGACGCCGAGGCTCCGCGCTATTGGCTCACGGGCAAGCTCTATTGCGGTGAGTGCGGGAGCACCATGCAGGGCGTGTCGGGTACGAGCGCGACGGGACGGACGTATTACTACTACTATTGTTCCGCCCAGCGCAGGAAGGAGTGCCACCTGCACAAGGCCCGCAAGCGGGACCTAGAGGACATGGTGCTGTTCGCCCTGCACAACATCGTCGACGACGAGGAGAACGTGACGGCGCTCGCCCTGGATGCGGCGGAGTATTACGAGAAGAACCACAACGACACCGCGTATCTCGAAGCGCTGGAGGCGAAGCGCAGGGAAGTGGAGAAAAGCCTCGCGAACCTCGTGAAGGTCATCGAGAGGGGCGTGGTCAGCGATACGGTGACACAACGCCTCACGCAGCTCGAAGAGCAGAAGAGCGCCCTGAACGATGCCATAGGGACGGAAAACGTCCGCGTGTCGTTGTGCGAGGACAGGCACAGCATCCAGGCGTACTTCGACAAGTTCCTGCACGCCGACGTGAACGACCCGGAGATTCGAGACCAGGTCTTCGAGTATTTCGTGGACAAGGTCTATCTGTACGACGACAAGCTCGTCGTGAGCATGTGGTTCTCCGAGGACGACAGGCAGGAAATCACGTGGCGGGACTGGTTCTCGCTGGATGAGTATTGGACCGACGAATCCCCTTTTGTTAAAGGGGAAGCCGTCGAGTTCGACTGCTTCCCCCTCGGCTCCACCAAAACGACCCTAGACGAACTTAAATCGTCGATGGTCACATCAGAATGGCTGTCCTGTGTATTATACAGGACAGTCATTTTGTCGTCATAGAGGTAAATCTTGTTGACCATTTCGGGTTTGCTGACCTTAAACATAGCCTCACCTCTTGGCACAAGTATAGATGAAAAACTGCGTGTTAAATACACGCTATTTTTACACTTGTATTTTTATGTGCAATCTATTGCGATGCGCCAAAAGATGCTTTATCATGTGGGTATGAATTCAAAAAAGCAAAGAGAAGGATGGATACCATGAAATTTCAAGAGCTATTGGCTGGAAAGCAAATCAACTGGGACAGAGTAAAGCTGATTCGTCACAATCTTACCAAAGAGGAGGTAGCCGCCAACTACGAGCGGGGGTATCTGGAACTGTATCAGTCAGTTCAAAACCATGCGCGGTTTCGGGATTGTGATATGGTCATTAGCTTTTTGGGGACGGAAGGAACGAATGGTGTTTTTCAGGGTTGCTATCGCGTTGGGGGTTCAAAGCCATATATCCGCGCACAATTCCCAGAAGATTTTATGCCAGATAACGGTATGGTAGAGGAGAAGTCTGCGGTATATGAACTGGTCAAGACGGACTTGCTTGCTGATATGAAGGACCGCCTTGTAATTGACTGGGGCAAGGGAACGATCAATTTTTGTCAGAACGGAACGACAGAGAAGGAAGTGTTGGAGATTCGCCCCGCCATGTCTGAAATCAGCTTTACCAGCTATGACAGGGTATTGCTGTCTTTTGAGACGCTCCACAAAATCGTCTACAACAAAGCGGTATACAAAGAATGGGAGGAAAAGCTGTCTGATGTGGCCGGGGTGTATCTCATTACGGATACCAAGACGGGCAAGCACTATGTCGGCTCCGCCAGCGGTGAACAGGGCGGCATCTGGGGCCGATGGAGTGAGTATGCCCGGACAAAACACGGCGGCAATAAGCGCCTCAAGGAGCTTATCACCGCCGATGCTGACTATTGCAAGAATTTTCAGTATTCCATTCTGGAGGTGTTCCCCATCAAGAGAGACAAACACGAGGTATTGGAATACGAGCAGCTATACAAGAAAAAGCTGTGGTCGATTCAATTTGGGTTAAATGATAACTAAGCAAATATTGTGATTTTAGTAGAGTTTTTTCTTGGAATATGATACAGATACACTAAGAAAAAGATAAATTTGAATAGGTGTATGATTTATCGCCTGTTAAAAGATTGTCAATTTTTGCAAAGGTACCCAAAGACTATGGAGGTGGAAACATGGACTCAAAGGTTATTGTATTATTTAACCATAAAGGCGGCGTAAGTAAAACGACGACAACCTATCATGTTGGTTGGAAACTGACTGAATACGGGAAAAAAGTTTTGCTTGTTGATGGCGACCCTCAATGTAATCTTACAAGTTTGCTACTTGGCGAATACTTTGATGAATACTATACTAACTCCCAAACAAGCAAAAATAACATCAAAGATGCTGTAAAAATGGCCTTTGAAGGAAAGCCACGGCCTATTTGTGCAATTGATTGTTTTTCTCCAACGGATAACTCCAATCTTTTTATTATTCCGGGACATATGGATTTATCTGAGTATGATCCTGCCTTAAGCCTCGCACTCAATAGTAACAATGCAATTACCACCTTACAAAACCTGCCGGGCGCATTTTATGAGCTTATTCGCTTATGCTGCGAAAAATATAAAATTGACTATGTTTTGATTGATATGAACCCTGGATTGAGTGCTATAAATCAAACATTTTTTATGATAAGTGACGGATTCATTGTTCCGACAAACCCTGATCCATTTTCTGTTATGTCGCTGAAAACTCTGAAAAATGTTTTGCCGCGTTGGAAAAATTGGGCAGTTCATTCTCGCGAAGCATTTGCAGATTCTGCGTATCCGCTTCCAGAATCCAGCATGAAGTTTATTGGAGAAATTATCCAGCGATTTAATCTGAGAAATCAACGCGCGGCACGTCCCTATCAAGGAAAAATTCAAGAAATCAAGGACTATATTGAGGGCGAATTGTGTGGGACACTAGAAAAGAATGATATGCTATTTGATAATTCTACTTTGAAATCGGAAGGAATTTTGACAGACCATTGTCTAGCTGAAATATCCGAGTTTGGAGCACTAATTCAGAAAGCAAATGCAGCATCCCGTCCTGTTTTTGCACTTACACCTGCTCAGTTAGAGGCCACTGGAACAGTTTTAGACAGTATGATTGTCAGTCAGCAACGATTCAATACCGAGTTTAATAGAAATTATATATGTCTTTTTGACTATCTTTTTATATCTTCTTAAATGTCCGTAAAGCCTTATTTTATCGGCTCTACGGGCATTTTGCTTTTGTGGTAAACCTCACATATCTAGGTCTATCTTCTTATATTTTCGCTATCAAGCGTGGTTAAAATCGTGGTAAATACTTCTTATGCGATTAGACGCTGAACCTCTGATTTTGCGGTATCTATGGACGCATGAGCGTACCAGTTCATTGTGATACTGATGTTTGAATGTCCCATGATATACTGTAAATCTTTTGGGTTCATGTTCTTACTTGCCAGCCTTGTGCAGAACGTATGGCGTAGTGTATGCGGTGTGATATGTGGCAAGGGATTGTCCTTATGGTGCTTGTTGTATTTCTCTACCATACGGACAAAAAGCATATTGTAATCAATCGCAACTTTGGGCTTGCCTTTATGATTTACAAATAGAAAGTTGCCCCGTCCGTCTATCACAAATGGTTCTGCCTTTGGGCGTTTCTTCATAACCCGTTGAAATGCCTGTATCGTTTCTTTGCTTAATGGCACTTGCCTAGTTCCGCTCTTTGTCTTAGGCGTTTCAATGTAATAGCCCTGTTCCTTGCTCTTTAATAACTGGTGGTCGATAATCACAACTTCATTCTTGAAATCAATATCGGCTACTGTC
>OCHA01002409.1_pt1 | contig 11220 bp, 8 predicted proteins | sample 1538591 | NCBI WGS metagenome assembly OCHA01 (sample SAMN04571710, study PRJEB22368) | human gut metagenome | biome: human gut; material: stool | host: Homo sapiens | place: Luxembourg | collected 2012-09-06 | reverse complement strand
CCCGCCAGGGCAATCCAGCGGCGGGCCGGGGCTTTCTGTTCGCCATCCGCGGTTTGCAGGGCGGTGCTCCAGCAGGCCAGCGCCATAAAGAACCAGCCGATATAGTAAGTATAGATATAGCGGTTATAATCCACCAGCCCCACGGCCTGATCCGGCTTGAAAATAAAGCCATAGCTGAGCGCCAGCATGAGGTTATACCCCACAAAGCATGCAAGGGACAGCACCCCGATGCAGCCAATGCGCAGCTTGAGCTGGCGGCCTCTGGCGCAGATGGCCGCCACCAAGAACACCAGCAGAATCAGCACCACAACATTGCGTCCCTGGCCGATCATGCTCAGCCGACCATCCGAAGTCCAGAACTGGTGGCCCATATCGGCCATGGCTTGGGTGAACTGGCTCTGGCGCTCGGCGTAAAAGCCCTCCACCGGCTGACCCAGCAAAATCTTGATGCCGTTGATGACCACAGCGGACAAGGGGACGCTGGTCTCGCCGGTGCCGCCCTCGCTGGCACTTTTGGCAACCAGAATGCCCACATAGCGGATGTTCCAGAAATAATAGATCAGCATGGGCGCGGCAAAGCAGGCAATGGCAAAGCCGGTGCGGCGGGCAAGGCCCTTTTTGAAGGGGTGCTCCGCAAACAGCCAGGCATCCACAGCCATCAGCCCCGCCGCCACCAGGGACAGCACAAAGGTGTTGGCCTTGATGTTGGCCGCCAGCGCCAGTACCGGCAGTACGGCCCACTTGGGGCCGCCGGTTTTGCGCAGCGCCAGCCACAGCGCCACAGCGCCGCCCAGTGCAAGGCCCGCGGGCACATCGCCATAGGCGGTCATATAAGTGGTATCCAGATAGATCGTATGGTTATACACCGTCAAAAACCAGGGGGCAAACCAGCAGATTGCTGCCAGCGGCACCGCAATGCGGTACCGGCGGAAGTTCAGCCCGCCCAGCACTGCGGCAAACACGGCGGTGGCCAGCACATCATACGCCACATAGATCTTCCAGTCTGCATAATGGCCCAAAAACTGGAAGAAGTAGGAGAGCAGCGGCAGGCCGGGGTTCTGGGTCTGGGGCCAGGGGGTTCCAAGGGTAGCCAGGGCATACAGGCGGTTATCCGCCTTGGTCACCTTTACGGCGGTAGCCCACAGGCTGAGTTCATCATACTTGGTTGCCAGCGGCTGGCGGATGAAAAAGTACACCGCAAATGCCAGCGCCATGCCCCAGAACAGCACCGCCCCCGGTGTAACCAGGCGGCGGTAGGCCGGGCGCTGGTCTTTGTGGGGCACCAGCGCCCACACGCCGCTGCCCGCAAACACCGCCCACAGCAGCACAGTGCCGGGCAGCAGCAGGTTTGCCATGCCCGCAGCCGTCAGCCAGGCAACGGCAATGCCCAGCGCGCTCAGCGGGGCCAGCGCAGCATGCAGGTTACATTTGAGCGTTAGGAACGCGCAGAACAAAAACAGCACCGCCAGCGCGGCAAAGATGCAAAGCAGCTCCATAGAATCACCATTTTATACAACATAAAAGCCCTGCGGGTGTGCCCCCAAGCCATGGGCGCACCGCCCCACAGGGCTCTTTTTTACTTTTTGCGGAAAACATCAACGGCAAGGCAGGCAAACGCAGCCCCCACAGCCGGGGCAAACAACAGCAGCAGCCATTGGCCGCCGTTTGGCACAAAGCGCAGGTACCACGGCTGCACCGGGTTGAGCACCACGCCGTCCAGCCGGGTAGGCACGCCGCCCACACTGTCCGGGTCAATGCGCAGCCCGGTCACGGTAAGGCCGCCCAGGTCAAAGGTATACTGGTTTTCGCCGCTCACGCGGGCAAAAACTTTCTGGGTCTCGCTGTACTCGGTCTGGCCGGGGCGCAGGTAATACAATGCTACGCTGCCGGACGGCAGGTAGTGCACGGCGTCCAGCTCCGCCGTTTCCAGCCAGGCTTCGCCCCGCCAGATGATGTGCGGGTCGTTGTCGGTGGAAAGATACCAGCCGGGTTCATCCACCGGTGCGGTATGCCATTCATCGTCATCATAATTGACAAAGCTTTCAAATTCCAGGTCATCCGCCGTCAGGGTGCGGGTCACCATAGTGCCGTCTGCTTTATGGTTCAGCATCACAGCGCTGCCCACCAGCACGTACACCAGCCACACAATAACAGCGGCGGCATATGCCAATATCAGCAGCTGCTGGGGGCGCAGCGGGCGGCCCGCACGGGCGGGGGCGGCAAAACGCTTGGTTGGGCGTTTATCTTTCATTGTACCACCCCGCTTTCTGCCACAGCCACCGGGGTAAAGGCGATAGGCTTGCTGCGGCCTTCAAACCGGTAGAGGGTTGCGGGCATATTAGCTTTCAGCCCGCCTTCGAACCGGCTGCTGAACTCCCGCTCCAGATAGTCGTCCGCGCGGTCGATCAGCAGGTAGTCGATCTGCTTTTCTTCCATATAGGCGGTCAGAGAGTCTGCGGTGCAGACCGCCTCAAAGTCATACAAGGTCCAGTTCAGGCTTTCCACCAGGTTCATAAAGTCGGAGTCCCACCGGCTGGAATAATCATCGTTGCCCCACCAGGTACCGCCATAGCCGTTGACCACCTTGGCGGTCAGCTCATACTTGTAGTAGTACCAGCGGGTGGCATCATCGCCCTGACTGATGACCAGCACGCGGTCCGGCCAGTCCAGCACGGTGTTCATTGCTTCAGCGCGGTTCTTTACATCGCGGCGCAGGGTGTACAGACTGTCGGCATTGGTCCAGAACCCGGCTGCGGGCACACCGCGCCAGGCAAAAATACCCAGCACTGCCGCAGCGGCCAGCCCCAGCGCCGCACGGCCCAGCCGCTGCGCCGCGCCGCTGCCCTGCCCCACCGCAAAGCCCAGCACACAGAAGCCGTACAGCATCCACCCCTGCAGGTAGGGCGCGATATAACGCTCATAGTCCTTCAAGGCGGAGCCTTCGGCCTCGGAGAAATTGTAGAAGTACAAAATCAGGTGGAAGAGATACAGCGCGGCAAAGCAGAACGCCCCGCCCACAAAGCCAACCACGGTGCGGCGGCGTGCGGCACCGGCAGGCGCTGCCACAAAGGCCGCCGTGAACAGCAGCAGAATGCAGCTGACGGCCATGATGGGCGCGCCCACCAAACAGACGCGGCGGTACAAAAATGCCTGGCCCATGCTCTGCATGATCTGGGTAAAGCGTTCTTCGCGCCCAATGCCCAGCAGCTGCTTGATGCCGCCGGTCAGCACAGCACCATAGCTCAGGCCCGCGCTGCCCACGCTGGCCCCAGTGGTTTCGGTTGGGGTCACGGCGGCGGTATAGCGGTTCCAGCTGATAAACACCGCCAGCACCACCGCCGCCAGAATACTGCATTTTGCCAGCGATACGCCGAAAATGCGGGCAGGCTTTGTATCCGGGTGCGGCGTACCGAACAGCTGATCCAGCCCGATCAGGAACGTAACGATCAAGGCATAGGCAAAACCGATATCTTTGGTCATGGTCAGCACGGCAAGTGGCATGGCACAGGCAAAAAAGCCGGTTTTGCGCCCGCCCGCCGCGGCATACAGGCACAGGGTTCCGCCAAACAGCAGCGCCAGGGGGGTATCCGCCATGGCGTTGGCGTACATGGTGGATGGGGTGCCCGCCGGAACCACGCTGAAAAAGAACGGCAGAAGAAAGCCCGCAGCAAACACCAACACAGCACCCGCCCAGTTTTTGCGCGGCATGGCTGCCGCCGGGGCAATGCAGGCCAGGAACAAAATATCCAGCCCGGCCAGGCACTGCCATTCATAAAACTGGCCCGGTACGCGCTGGAAGAGATAGGAAACCAGGCTGGTTGCCGGGTAGGTAAAGCTCGCCGTCAGGTTGATGGGATCCGCCACATACAGCGCAGCGCGCTCCGCCACCATCTTGGGGGCAAGGCCCCAGGCGGTAAATTCATCCCACTGGGTAAACATGGGCTGCTGCAAAGCAAACAGCACCCACAAAAAACAGCTGCCGCCCACAAACAGCAAAAAGCCGGGGCTGAACAGCGCCCGCCGGATAGCCCGCCACCCGGCACGCACCCCAAAATAGACCCCGCCGGCCAGCCAGACCGCCATGATGATAAAATGGCCGAACTGCAAAAGCCCCAGCAGGGAAAGCAGATACAGCACCACGGCCGACCCGCACAAAGCGGGCAGCGGCAGCAGGGCGGCATCGAACCGGGTGCATGCCGCCACGCACAGACAGCATGCGGAGAAGAACAGCAAAAACAGCAGGCCGAATACAATCTGCACGGTACAGCACCTCCCGGAATCAGAATCAAATTAGTAATTAGCAATTAGCAATGAATCATTAGCGGTGGATTGCCGCCCGGTGGGCGGCTCAGAAAATTGGGGCAAGGTAGCATATAAAGGCTGATTCTATACCCGAAGACTATCACGCAAAAGCCGCGAAAAACCGCAGATTTGATCGTGCCACGGGCACACCGCCATTATTTTTAACTATTCTCTCATATACGCGTAAGCCAGCTCACGCGTATACGACGTACACCGGCCCCACAAAGTAGTGCTGGAAGAGCAGCACAGCGCCAAAAACGGCATAGCAGGCGCACAGCGGGGTGATGGCCGCTTCGGCCTTTTCTTCCGTGATGGCGGGGCAGATGGTTTTGCGCAGCAGTACGGCCAGGGCGGGCAGCAATGCCAGCCAGACGCAGAGGAAATACCGCGCCTGCAGCCCCACAATGCGCACCATGCCCACCGGGGTATAGGTGATATACATGGCTGCCATGGCACCGGCGGCGTACACCAGCGCCAGCAGCGCCGCCCCGCCCACGCGGCGGCGGGTGGGGAACACATCGGCGCGTTTTTGCTGCGCAGCAGCCAGCAGGGCGGCCAACAGCAGCACCAGCGGGCCGGTCAGGTTCAAAAAGCTGATGGGCAGGTCCTTCCAGCCGAACAGGCCGAGCTGCCCAATAAAGAAATCATTCTCTCCCAGGGTCCCCCAGAACGCAGCAATGGTCCTCAGAGGGTTGCGCAGCACAAAGGCCAGCTGTTCACCGCCGTTTACCGTGCTGCCGCCCTGGCGCTCAATGATGGGATAGTTATAGCGGAACGCCGTGCCGTACCATTCCGTCAGCAGGGTAACGGCCATAGCACCGCCAAAGCCGCCCAGCGCCCACAGCGGGCGGCGTCCCTTGGCGTGCCATTCCCGCTTTGCCACCAAAAAGATAGGCAGCACCCACAAAAGGTTCAGGTACGGTTTGGCGATATTGACAAAGATGCAGGCGGCAGTGTAAATGCCCGCCGTTTGGGTGTTCCACTCCTTGCGGGTCAGCAGGGCAAGCATCAGGTAATAGCAGCCCAGCAGGGTTGCATCATAGCTCAGCGACGACCCCATAAAAAGCGACATCGGCAGCAGCATAATGGCCGCAAAGGCCGGGCGGTAACGCTCCGCTTTGGCCAGCGCCAACGCGCACAATAGCGTGTAGGCCAGCAGGTTGACGATGCGCCCGCCATACAGGCAGCCCAGCGCGCCAAAGCCCAGCAGGCGTGCCAGCGCCATACCGACCGCGCCCGGCAGGAATGGAATGACCAGAAAGCTGACCGGCTCGCTGACCGGGTCCGGCACAGAATCCCGCACATCGTGCGCCAGGTACAGGGCAAAGCTGTCCGCCATGCTCTGCACTGCGCCTTCTTTGCCGTATTGCTTCAGGGCATAGCCCGCGGTGTTATAGGCTTTTTCCGCCCCGGTATCGGGGTCAGTGCCCACGCCGGCAGAGGTATGCGCATTCACCCATGCACCGGGGAACGCTTCCAGCAGGTAGGCCACATCGTCCGGGTAGGTGCGGGAAGCATCAAAATCAAAGTGCCCGGTGGAGATGGCATAGGTGCGCAGGTAATGGTCGGCTTCGTCCGGCGTTTGCAGCGGCGGGTTGGCAAATGCAAACAGCAGCCCGCACAAAAAGATGCACACGGCCCCTTTTGCCGCAAATCCTTTTGCAAACCGCCGCACACAATACCCGGCCAGCAGACATACTTCCAGAAAGGCCACACACCCCAGCGTGACCACCAGGGGGGACACACGGTTATCCAGTCCAAAGAACACCCGCCAGTAATAGGCCCACAGCACGCCGCACACGGCGGCGCACAGCACAGCCAGCCCCCACCGCACAGCGGCGGGCAGCTTTTGTAATTTTATTGGCATAAAACTTCCTTACAACCGCCCTTACAGAATGTACTGGCCGACCTTGTACTGGTCCAGGTTGCCGCGCAGGAACTCAATGGTTTCGGCAAGGCCCTGTTCAAAGGTATACTGCGGTTTCCAATCGGTCAGGGTGCGCAGCTTGGTGGCATCGCCCAGCAGGCGGTTGACCTCGCTCTTTTCGGGGCGCAGGCGCTCGGCTTCGCAGACGATCCTGGCGCTGGGGTTGATCTGGGCAATCAGCTCATTGGCCAAATCGCCGATGGAATGTTCCACGCCGGTGGCAATGTTGATTTCCTGGCCAATGGCGGCATCGCAGTCCGCAATGGCCATAAAGCCGTGGGCGGTGTCCTTGACATAGTTAAAGTCGCGGGTGGGGGTCAGGCTGCCCAGCTTGATTTCCTGCTGGCCGGCCAGCAGCTGGGTGATGATGGTGGGGATGATGGCGCGGCCGCTCTGGCGCGGGCCATAGGTGTTGAAGGGGCGCACAATGGAAACCGGCAGGTCAAAGCTGCGGTAAAAGCTTTCAGCCAGGCGGTCCGCGCCGATCTTGGTGGCAGAGTAGGGGCTCTGGCCCTGGAACGGGTGGTGCTCGTCAATGGGCACATACTGGGCGGTGCCGTATACTTCGCTGGTGGAAGTAACCATCACGCGCTGGGTACCCAGCTCGCGGGCGGCGTTCAGCACGTTCAGGGTGCCCTTGATGTTGGTATCCACATAGCTGTCCGGGCTGTGGTAGCTGAACGGAATGGCAATCAGGGCAGCCAGATGGAACACGCGCTCCTGCCCGCGCATGGCAGTACGCACGCCGTTGGGGTCACGTACATCGCCCATAAAGATATCCATTTCATTGCGGATCTCCGGGGGCAGGGTATCGATCCAGCCCAGGGAACCAAACGAGTTATACAGGCAGAAAGCACGCACTTTCTCGCCGCTTTTTACCAGCTCTTCGGCCAGATGGCTGCCGATAAAGCCATCGGCACCGGTCACCATAACGGTATGGGACATTGTAAAAACACTCCTTTTTATATGGCAATACCGCCCGCAGGGCAGAACAATCCAATTATTACAAAATAGTATAACCGATTTGCGGCCTGATTTCAACCAATGCCCCGCCCAGCGTGCAAAAAAGTGCCGGGGCTGCCGCGGATAGGGTAGGCCTACATTAAATTTATATAAAGATTATTTCGTTTGTATCAAAGAGTTCGGCAATATGTTATAATAGGATAAATACAGTGCTGGGCCGCCTTGCTACATTCCCTGCCCTGTAGTGGAAAGGAGCCTGCACCCATGCCGCAACGCAAACCTGCCCTGCTTTGGCTGCGGGACTGCGCCCTGACCGCATTGGTCCTTGCGCTGTGTACACTGACAAGCTGGGTATTTTTCCGGCTGGATTTTGTTTCTTCCAACTATATCCTGACCTATATCCTGGGCGTCATGTATATCAACGTCTTTACATCGGGGTTGGTGTACGGCGTTGTGGCTTCGCTGTTCTCGGTGATGCTGGTCAACTATATGTTCATTGACCCCTTTATGCAGTTCCGCATCCGGTCAGACGACATGGTAACGGCAGTGGTCATGCTCTGCGTTTCGCTGCTCTGCTCCTCGCTGACGGGGCGTATCAAGGTACAGGCCGCCCAAAGCGAGCGCAAAGCCTATGCTTCGCAGGTGCTGCTGGAAGCCAGCCGCAGCCTGTTGGGGGCCGAGGACCCTGACACCATTCTGCGGATAACGGCCACCCAGCTGGGCAAGCTGTTGGAGCGCCCGGTCTGCTTTGCCCCCGCACCGGAGCACATTGCACCGGGAACCCTGATTCTGCCCCCTCCCGCCCAGACGGATTACCGCAGTTGCCCGGCGCTGCATGAGTTCAGCACCTATGAGCACAATCTGGCATTATCCATCCTGGATGTGTGTTCCCTGGCGCTGGAAAAAGAAGCCTCCAACCGCGCCCGGCGCGAAATTGAGGAAGCCGCCCGCCAGGAACAGCTGCGCGCCAACCTGCTGCGCAGCATCAGCCATGACCTGCGCACCCCGCTGACAAGCATTTCCGGCAACGCGCTGATTTTGACCGAGAAAAATCCCCTGCTGACCGAGGAAAAGCGCCGGGAGCTTTCTGCCGCAATTTATGAGGACGCCAACTGGCTGAACCATCTGGTGGAAAATCTGCTTTCCATCACCCGGATGGAGAACGGCCAGGTAAACCTGCGCATTCAACCGGAGCTGATTCAAGACATTTTTGACGATGTACTGACCCATTTAGACCATGACGCCGCCCGCCACACCATTGTGACCAACGTGGCGGATGACCTGCTGATGGCCGATATGGACGCCCAGCTGATCGAGCAGGTGCTGGTGAACCTCATCAACAACGCCATCAAATATACCCCCGAACATTCCCGCATCGAGCTTTTCGCCGCGCCGGAGGGTAAATTTGTCCGCATCTGCGTAACGGATGACGGCCCCGGCATCCCGGAAGAAAGCCGGGACAAGCTGTTTGATATGTTTTATACCCTTGGCAAAACCCGCAGCGATGGCCGCCGCGGGCTGGGTCTTGGGCTGGCCTTGTGCCGTTCCATTGTTGCCGCCCATGGCGGTGTGATCGATGTACAGAATGCTGCACCGCACGGTGCCTGCTTCCGTTTTACACTCCCGCGAACTGAGGTGACCCTGTATGAATAAACCGCTGATCCTTGTGGTGGAGGATGACCCGGCTGTTGCACGGCTGATCTCCACCACACTGGAAACCCGCAATTATCAGTACCACCGTGTACAGAACGGAGCCGGTGCCCTGTTGGAAGCTGCTTCGGCACGGCCGGATGTAATTTTGCTGGACCTTGGCCTGCCGGATATGGACGGTATTGATGTGATCCGCAAGATTCGCGGGTGGAGCAACGTGCCCATTCTGGTGGTTTCGGCCCGCAGTGATGATACCGACAAAGTATCCGCCCTGGATGCCGGTGCAGATGATTACCTGACCAAGCCGTTCAGCGTAGAGGAGCTTTTGGCCCGGCTGCGCGTGGCGCTGCGCCGTGTGCGGTATGATACTTCCCGCGCAGGTGACCAGGCCAGCATATACGAGAACGGAGAACTGCGCATTGACTATGCCGCAGGCTGTGTGTACCGCGGCGGAACGGAGATTCACCTGACCCCCATTGAGTACAAGCTGATCTGCGTGCTGGCCAAGAACACCGGCAAAGTGCTGACCCACAACTATCTGCTGAACGAAGTCTGGGGCAGCCCGGCCGCATCGGATACGCCGTCCCTGCGCGTATTTATGGCAACGCTGCGCAAAAAAATTGAGGAAGACCCCAGCCACCCCCGCTATATCCAGACCCACATCGGCGTTGGCTACCGCATGATCCGCCAGTAAAGTTTGGGGCAACACCGCACAATTCCCGCCTTGCGGCTTAAGCACCGCTCCGGCAGCTGCGGCACGGCATCTGCGTTGCCAAAATGCTCGATAATGTCGGGTTGCGGTACCCGCATCGTGCTTCGGGGGCAAAAGCCCCTCGCACTCTGCGACCGCTGCCCCTGCTTCGGTTCGCTGTTTCCGCCACTGGCGGCGCTCACCTTTGCAGCATCCAGTATTATCTGCGCTTTTGGCTTGGCATCTGCCGCACCTCGCTCGCCGTATCGGCACTTAGAATTATGCGGTGTTGCCTTGGCTTTCAAAATGTAACCGCAACAGCCCGTCCATCCGTTTGTTGCCGGATGAGCGGGCTGTTTCAATTTTATTTATTCGGTTTTCTCTGCTTTACTTGGCTGCGCGGCGTCCGCCTTTGCCGCCGGTCTTTTTGGCGCGGCCGGTGCCGGTCTGGGTGCGGGTGGACTTGGGGGCCGTTTTCTTGGGTTCCGGCTTTGGCATATCCTTTTGCAGCAGCTTATCCGGCACGGGCTGGATGCTCCACAGCTGGTTTTCGCCAAACACATCCTGCCAGATCTGGGCCTGGGTACCGTTATCGACCCGCATGCCTACCAGGTCAATGACCTTATCAGCCAGCACATTGCGGATCTTGGCCTTGCCGCCATCGGCGGGAACAATCTCCCACCGCTGGCCCTTGCCGGTGGTTTTCTCCCACTGGTGCACCCAGGTTCCGTTCACAACACCACTCATGGCCAGGTCCATCACCTTGCCGGTAAAGCGGTTTTTGATGCGGTACTGGCCTTCGGCGGCTTCCTCAAAAATCCATTGCTGCCAAGGCTGACCCTCATAGCTCCACAGGCGGATGGATGCGCCGTTCTCGGTGTTGAAATCGGCAACTTCCAGCACGCGGCCATTGGCGGCAGCGATAGTATAGCAGGCGCCTTCCCGAATGACGGTCTGTGCGGATTTTTTCATAGCGTTTTTCCTCCTTTGCCTGTGTGGCGCTTTTGGTGCCTTACAGGTTATGTATTTATTGTACATATTATAGCACATTCGCACAAAGCGGTTTTGCCAAAATCGTATAAAGTTTTTTGGTAACACTGCACGCTTTTTCGGGGTTAGCGGGTGGTTTAACCAAAGGTGGCTTGCATTTTTCAGCAATCTATTCTATGATATTATATAAATAACTAATTATAGGAGGCACCCACCTTGAGGATCGCATTGATTGCCCATGATTCCCGCAAAGAGCTTTTGGCCCAGTTCTGCACAGCCTATGTGCGTATTCTGTCTCAGAACGAACTGGTTGCCACCGGCGTGACGGGCAAAGTGGTACACGATGCCTGTGGGCTGCCGGTTCGCTGCCTGTACCCCGGTGCACGCGGCGGTGCCGAGCAGATTTCCTCCATGATTGCCTGCGGCGAAATTGATATGCTGCTGTTTTTCCGCGACCCCGTCAACGCCCGGCCCAATGAGCCGAACGCCGTTACCCTGCTGCGCCTGTGCGATACCCGCGCCATCCCCGTTGCCACCAACATTGCCACTGCCGAGGTTTTGATCCACGGCCTGGAGCGCGGAGACCTGGCCTGGATCGAATTGCAGCGCGGGAGAAAATAACGAATATCCACGAAACCCCAGCAAGCATTTGTAGGGCAATACCGCATAATTCTAAGTGCCGATACGGCGAGCGAGG
>OCHA01002405.1_pt1 | contig 11238 bp, 8 predicted proteins | sample 1538591 | NCBI WGS metagenome assembly OCHA01 (sample SAMN04571710, study PRJEB22368) | human gut metagenome | biome: human gut; material: stool | host: Homo sapiens | place: Luxembourg | collected 2012-09-06 | reverse complement strand
TATGTTAACTGCGCCGAAGGATAAAGTACATCATGAATATGAATGTTATGTCATTATTAATGTTCTTTATTTTACTGGTATGAGAGTAGGAGAACTATCAGCACTTACTTTACAAGATGTGGATTTAAAGAAGAAAACAATTCACATCAATAAAACATTAAGTTTCGGAATTGGAGATAATAGGTGGCATATCGGTCCAGCTAAATCAAGTCGAAGTGAAAGAACAATTATGATTCCTACAAATCTTTGTGAGATTTTAGCAGAATATATCAGTTATTATAAAAAGATATATGGAGTGACAAATCAAACATTCTTGTTTGGGGTGGATGTTCCTATTGCAAGAGAAACAATTAGACATCGATTTTGGGATATGGCGGATCTTGCTGGACTGGAAAGAATTCGTTTGCATGACTTGCGCCATTCCCATGCAAGTTTATTGGCGAATATGGGATGTTCAGTTACGGCGATTGCTAGACGTATGGGACATTCTGAAGCAGAATGCTTTAAAACATATATTCACTTATTTGTCAGTACAGATGTTGATCTTGTGAAAAAAATTGATAAAGTTTTTTAAGGGAAATTTATGGCGGAAAGAAGAATGTTCTCCAAAACAATAATAAATAGTGATTTGTTTTTGGATTTGCCATCGAGTGCACAAAATTTGTATTTTCATTTAAGTTTGAATGCTGATGATGAAGGATTTGTGAATAGTCCAAAAAAGATTATGAAATATGTGAATAGTCAAATAGAAGATATGGAGCTACTAGTAGAAAATGGATTTATAAAGAAATTTGATAGTGGTATTGTTGTGATTATTCATTGGAATCTTCACAATTATATTCAAAAGGATCGTTTTAAAGCAACGATTTATCAAAAAGAAAAACAACAATTAGTATTGGTTGGAAAAAAATATGTAATGAAAGATGAATGTACACAGTTTGTATCCGATGTGGATACAGATTGTGTATCCATTTTGGAAACACAGGATAGTATAGAAAAGAATAGTGAAGAACAGGATAGATTAGAGTTGGCTGGAATCTTAAATGAAATAGACAATGAAAAGGTTAGAGCAAAATTTGAAAGCTTTATAAATATGAGAGAAAAAAATCATTCACCTTTAACTCCAGATGCGATAAGAATATTAATTAAAAAAGCTTATGGATTAACAAAAAGTTTAGCAAATCAAGATGCAGCAATCATTATGATATTAGATAGAAGTATTATTAATAATTACAAAGATATCTATCCATTAGAAAATATGGAAGTTGGAGTTGCAAACCATTTTGAAAATATAAATTGTGAAGTAGAAGAAATGGATGAAAGCAAAGAAGGAATATATAAAGAGTGGTTAAACACAGATAGTATTGCTAATTTGGAAGTGCAAAGAGCTTATAAGAATTCTTTAGAAGAAAAATTTAAAAAACTCTATAATGAGGATATTGAAGTTTATCATAATAGGATGTTAAATTCGTAGTTTTTGTATTAGCAAGCAACGTATTTTGTACCCAAAATACAAATCACAAGTTGGCAGCGCCAACAAAGAAAGAAGGGAGAATATGAGAAGAAATCATGAAATTAAAGTAAGATTAAATGATGATGAATTTAATGATTTGAATAGAAAAGTAATTAAAAGTAAACTTAGCCGAGAAGAATATATCAGACGTTGTTTTTCAAAATCATTGATTAAAGAACCTCCTGATCTTGATTACTTTCGTTTAAAAAATGAATTCAATCATATAGGGAATAATCTCAATCAGATTGCAAAATCATTAAATACTTATGAACAAGTCGATATACATTTTATAGAAATAACTGTTAATGAATTAAGAAACATGATTAAGAATTTAGAACAAGAAGTAAGAGGTGTTTAAGGCAGTTACTTCAATTTGGTGTGTTAAAGATCGACTTGATCATGTTGTTCATTATGTAGAAGATGAAGAAAAAACAGTAGATACAGTTATAGATTATGTGAACAATGATAATAAAACAAATGAGAAAAAGTACGTTACTTGTATCAATTGTGATTCATTTGATCCATGTAAATCAATGATGAATACAAAGAAGTTCTTTAATGATCATAAACAGATCATGGCATTTCATGGGTATCAATCATTTGAACCTGGAGAGGTAAGTAGTGAAGTTGCACATGAAATAGGTGTTAAACTTGTTGAAGAATTATATGGTAATCGCTTTGAAGTTGTTGTCGCAACACATGTAGATAAGAACCATATTCACAATCATTTTCTTTTAAATTCAACTTCATTTGTGGATGGAAAAAGATTTTGTAATACCAAAAAGGATTATCAAATGTTAAGAGAAACATCTGATAAGTTATGTTTAGAATATGGCCTGTCTGTTATAAAAAATCCAAAAAAATATACAAAGAAAGTAAATCAATATATCTTAAAATCATTTATGAATGAAATAAAAAGAGATATTGACGCTACAGTTTTAGAGTGCGCAAGGTATATGGAATTTAATGCAGTTATGCACAATAAAGGTTATTCATTTGGTGAAATAAATGATGAACCCGTTATTTATCATCCTTATTGTGAAGAACCGATTTATATAAAATCACTTGGCAATCAATACCATAGAGAACAAATAAAAGAACGGTTAACGACAAAAGTCATACCTTTTCAAAATATGGAACAAAACAAATATTACTATCAATGCAAATATTACTATCGACAATATAGACAAAAGAAACTTCCACAACTTGCTGGAATGTATGTAGCACATTTAGTTTATTTGAATATACTTCCTCAGGTAAAACAAAAATTATCTAAGGAGGCAAGACGAGAACTAAAGAAATTAGACCAATATACCAATGATATTGAATTACTTGCAAAAAATAAGATAGAAGATATTACGCAGTTAGATTTTTATCAAGAAAGTAAACAAGATGAACTGGACTATCTCATTAAACAAAGGAAACAATGTTACTACTACAGACGAAAAGCAAAAGATGAAGATGAAAAAGAAATGTGGTCAACTAAAGCTAAAGAGTTTACACCACAAATTAAAAGTCTAAGATTTGAAATCAAATCATGTAAGCGAATAAGAGAAAGAAGTATTCAAAAAGATATAGAAAAATTAGCAATGAAGAAAATAAAACAAAGAGAAAGCAGGGATGAAAGATGAAAGAAATAGAATATATTCAAGTTGGAGATTATCAATTACCAAACTTAAAAGTAGAAGAAATGCATTTAAATCGCTTTGGAAGAACAAAGCTAGATTATTTAAAAAAATATGATTATGGGCTATATTTCAAATTAATTTCAAAAAATGAATTAAATGATTATCTGTTAAAAGTGCAAAAAGAAGCTGATGATTTATATGACAGATTGGTTGAAGAATATAAGACCAAGTGGAATGTTACTGAAGAACTTAAACAAAACGATCAAATGAAGTGGGTTCAAATGATGAATAATATAAAAAAATCTATAGAAGAAATTGTTTTTCGTGAGTTAATAAAATAATATTAAAAGATATTATTTTAAAGTAAAATTTCATAGTACAATTAGGTTGTAATATTGAAGGCAGAGGATTGTTATCTATTAATGTAGCAATCCTTTTTTTGATTTTAAATATTAATTTTTGTTATATGATGAATTAAATTTGATTTAAAATTTAAAATTTGAATAGTGTATTGAATAGTATATGTTATTAATTATGAAAATATTGAATAATTTTTGACTTACTTATGTAAAGTTTGAGATAATATAGTTAGTTATATGTATATCAAAATGAAATAAAATATGCTTTATATAAAAAAAGGAGGGAGATTTTATATGAAGTTAGATATTTACAAAGGATTTGATAAAGAATTTTTGTTAAAAATTGATAAAGAACCACTAGTTTCTTTAGAAATATCACAACGACTAAATGTATTGAAATATGATAAAAAAATTAGAAAAACACTTCAATTAGGTCTATTATCTATGGAAGAAGATGATCATAATTGGATTACGTATGAAGAATATTCACTTATTAGAACACAAGTAGAAAGTATGATTGACGATGATGAGTTGGAAGTAACGATAATAAAAAATAATTTATATCCTGAATATTATCCAATACATTTTGAAATAAATGATGAATTGTACGAAAGTATATTGTCTTTATATGAAGAAGAAAATAATGAAGATATAACTATTGAATGTAAGAATTTTGAAAATATTTATAGTGGCATTTACTTGTCGCCAACAAAAAGGATATATGGTGCTTTTTATAATTATGAAAATGATTCAACTAAAATTAGCGTACAAGATTTTTATTCTTCGAATATACAGCCGATAAATTCAAAAGAAAATGGTTTTGTTATTTCTTCGAATAGAGATGCAAAATCGTATATAGATATTTTAGAACAATTAAAAATTGAAAAACCTAAAATAGTTTCCTTAGCAAAAGCAAAGGGACAAATATCTAGACTGATTGAAAAATCAATAAAAGCATTTTGCATATATAATAATATACAATTGACTTACTATCATGAAGAATTAGTTGTATCTAAAGAATTAAATAATGAATTAATAGATATAGCAAAAAATGATATAAAAATACCTAATTTTGAAAAATTCAGAGATATTCCTTTTTATAGAGATCCTGATATTAATAAGGAAATTGTAAATATTTCTCAAGGAAAAATTATATCTGATATTATTAAACAAGCTGAAAATGCTTATGATGATGAAACAGGAAACCATTATAGAGATATTTTTATTACAGCTTCGACAGGTGCTGGTAAGTCCGTTATGTTTCAAATTCCGGCGGTATATCTTGCGAAAAAGTATAATAAATTAACAATTATAATTGAACCAGTAAAAGCTTTAATGCAAGATCAAAAAGAACAATTAATTTCGAGAGGATATAATAGAGTTGAAACTTTTAATTCAGATTTAATCACACAAGTTGAAAAAGAAAGGGTCTTAAATAGAGTTAAAAATGGAGAGGTAGACTTATTGTATATGTCACCAGAAACTTTGTTAGCATACTCTATAGATACTATTATTGGTGATAGAGAGATTGGACTTATGATTATTGATGAAGCTCATATTGTTACAACTTGGGGATTTGGATTTAGACCAGACTATTGGTATTTGGGAACATATATTAATAGATTACGTCATCAAATTCAAACTTATAAACATAAAAAGCAAAAAATACATCACTTTCCGTTATGTGCATTTACTGCAACTGCAATTAATGGAGGAGTAGATGACTCTGTGAGTGAAACAATAATAAGCTTATATATGACAAGCAATCCGATTAAGTATATTGGAAAAATAAAAAGAGAAGATATAGATTTTAAAATTAATGTAAAATCAATTGAGAAGTTGTCTACTCCTGAATATGAAAATAAAAAAGCAGATGACTTATCATGTTTTTTAAATGATTCTTTTAGAAAAAATGAAAAATCTATAGTTTATTTTCCTTATGCAACACATGCAAAAAATGCATATAATAAAACAAAAGCGTTTAGTAATCTTATTGTGGATAATAGTAAAATAGGGCAATATACAGGGAGAAATACAGAAGAAGTTAGTACAGATTTATTTAATAAAAGTAAGCAAGAAGTATTTGAAAAGTTTAGAAACAATCAAATTAATGCAGTATATGCGACAAAGGCATTTGGAATGGGAATAGATGTTAATGATATTAATAATGTATATCATTATGCAGTTTCTGGAAATTTAAGTGATTATATACAAGAAATTGGTCGTGTGGCACGAAAAAAAGGAATGAACGGAGTAGCGTATTTGGATTACTATTCGAATGATATGATGTTTATGCAACGATTGTTTGGAATGTCACAAATAAAACAATGGCAAATAATGAAGGTTTTGTCTGGAATATATGATATATATAAATCAAAAAATCGAAGAAATTTTTTGATTTCTCCACAAGCATTTACTTATATATTTCAAGGTAAAGCAATAGATGATAATAAAAATATAAATAAATTGAAAACTTGTTTAATGATGTTAGAAAGAGATATTAACGATAAAAATACTTTTGATGTTATTATTACACGACCACAAAGTGTATTTACTAAAGCATTTGTTGTTATTGATTCTAAACATCGTAATGAGGTTCTTACATCAAAATACGAAAAATATTTTGAATATGAAGCTAAAGGTCGTTCTAATATGCATGAACAAGTTTACAAAAAGGATATTACTGTTTCTGATGTGGGAGACATATATTCATTAGACTTGAAAGGAATATGGGAAGATTTTTATCAAAATTTATCATTTCCGCAATTTAAATATTGGTATTTTAATACACAATCACGTTCAGAAGATAAGGTGGAAATAATGCCAGAGGTAAGAGGGTTCGTTTTTCCAAGACAAAGAATTATTATAAAATCACATAGAGGTATAAAAATTAGTGAAATTAGAAATTTTATTATTCAAGATATGGAAAATATAAATAATAAACTATATGAAGAATTTGGAAATAAATATTTTACAATAGAGGAATTTTCAAATTTACTAGCAACTTTTGAAAATATTGGAAAAACAAAGGCTAATCTAATTGCAAATTCCCTATTTGATATAGTGGATCCAAATAGAAAATGTATAAAATATCGCCGAGATGATTCTAAAGGTGTTACAGAATATTGTTTAAAAACTGGTATATTTGGTGAAATTATGAAATCACCAATAAATAAGTCAAGTATTATACGTAAAATGTTGTCATGTGATGAAGAATTATATTCTTCATATATTAATATGGATACTTCATCTAGTGGGGCGACAGATTTAAATACTATAGCTTTAAAATTATTATCTATTTTTGATTACATTACATATGAAATAACTGGTGGGGAGGAACCGGAAATTTTTATTCGTTTAAATGATCCTGAAAAAATCAAAAAAATTGTGCAAGGTAGTGTAAGATATACTAATGATTATGTTACAAAAGCAAAACAAAAACATGAGAGAGATGTGGAAATTTTAAAAAAATTCTTTTTGGATTTAAAAACAAAGGAAGAAAGATGGAATTATGTTGAGGATTACTTTTTAGGAGAAAATGTGTTAGAAAAATATAATTCTTCTGATGAGTATGAAATACTAGATCTACAATCAACTGTTGATATAGAAACATCATTTTCATTAGTAAATTATACAAAATGGAAAGATATAAAAATGTTCATGGAGGAAAGTTATATACCAATTTTGAAAGAATTATCAAAAAATAATATACCATTAGCCGAATATCTTTCAACTATAGTAAAAGGGTTCAAATGGAATAATGATATTATTATGAGTTGGCCTTCAAAAAATACTATCATTTTTTCACAAGATGTGTCTGATGAAGTAATAAATGAATGTGATAAATTAGGTATTAAATCATATAGAATATATGAAATCGAATATGCTGATCTTAAAGAAAGGTTATTGTAGTTTATGGCAAAAATATTTCCTAGGATAGAGGATATAGATGGACTACCATTTTCTGAGGAAGTTGTTTATAAAGCGCTTATGAGTTTACCTGATACATTTACTATTTTTCACTCTGTTCAATGGTTTAACCGAGGAAGTAGGAAGTCAATTTGGAAAGAAAATGATTTTTTGATTTTATCACAAAAATATGGAATGTTGGTTTTAGAAGTTAAAGGAGGAAATATTGAATATAAAGATGGAGTATTTATTCAAACTAATACCTTAACAAAAAAAGAATCAATATTAAGTGAAAAAAAACGAAATGATCCACTTACTCAAGCCATAGATGGAAAATATCATTATCGAGATTTGATCAGTGAAATATTAAAAGATGAAATGTTTAGCTTTAATATAGATGCATGTGTATGTTTTCCAAGTTGTAAAGTGGAAAATACTATGGATTCATTTCCTTTGAAATACAAAGAAATAAAAGATGCTATTTTAGACTATAATTCTATTCAAAGCAGCTCTTTTGAATTAGAAATAAAAAAAGTATACGATTTTTATAATGCTTATAGAAATACCAGTGTAAGTGATGAACAATATAAAAGAATAAAGCGTAGTATTGCCCAAGATTTTAGACTTATAGCAGTTCCTGCTTTAAGAAAAGGTGAATTGGATGACGCATTTATTAGATTGACAAATGAGCAAGTTGGTTTATTGGATTATATTTCTGAACAAGAAGTAGCTACAATACAAGGAGTTGCAGGAACTGGGAAAACTATTATAGCAATAGAAGCAGCAAAAAGATTTGCTAGTGACGGAAATAAGGTTTTATTTCTTTGCTTTAATTCTTTACTTTTTCACTATTTAAAAAATACATATCCAATAGAAAGTGTTGACTATTTTAACATTCATACATTTTTAACAAAACATATAACAGGTAATTTTTCCGACATTAAAGATAGGGTAGAAGGATTATATAAAATTGATCGTAATGCTTTTGATTATGATGCTATTATTATTGATGAGGCGCAAGATTTTGATAATTATGAAATTCTTTACTTTAAAGATTATATAAAAGAGAAAGATGGTCGACTTTTAATTTTCTTTGATAAAAATCAATTATTAACGACAGATGTAGTTCCAGAATGGATTGTTAATTCGGAATGTAAATTATTATTAACAAAGAATTGTAGAAATACAAGAGAAATAGCTATTACTTCTCATAATGTGATAGGTGCGGAGTTAAAGCAAAGGATCAAGATGGTTTCAGGTGATGAAACAGAATTGCTATTTGTAAGTAACAATTACGAGGATGAAATTTATAAACTTATCGATTTTTACATAAAAAAAGGTTATGACCCAAATGATATAACAATTTTATCTATAAATTCGGAATATAAATCTTTATTAAATGGAATAGATAATATTCATAATTTAAAATTATCAAGGATAAGAAATAAAAAAGATGTTTTTTTGACGACGGCAAGTAGATTTAAAGGATTAGAATCAAGAGTGATAGTTGTAATTGATATTGATCATAAATGTTTTGACGATGAGGCAACAAAACGCTTGTTTTATGTTGCTTGTTCTAGGGCAACACAACAATTAGCGTTAATTATAAAGGATGAAAAACAAAATTTGAATAAAATTTGTGAATCTATAAAGTTGTCATCTGCTTTTAATAGTAAAGGTAAAATAGCTATGAAAATAAAAGCACATATATTAGAATTTGAAGATGATTCTAAATAATTATTTCGCTGAATTATATTTATCATATTTCATACCAAAAAAATACCAAATAAATTTGTATTATCAATAAATAGTTAAAAATGGTATAAAATACAAATGAAATAAAGTATTGATAAACAAACATTATTAAATATATAAGTAGATAAAACAAAAATTAGCTTAATCTAGCGAAAAATTTGCTAAATAAAAAAGGGTTTCAAGATAGAAGAAGCCCTTTTTTGTTCTTTGATTCGTAAATCAATTTTGATTTACGAATTTTTTCTTTTATAGAGAATATTTTGTAAAACGATAAAAAAACAACAATTCTAATGTATAATTAGATAAATACTATTCTTATTGAATGTTAATAAGATAAGTGTATTGTTTAAAATATAAAAGAAGTAAAAGATATGTGACAAAGAAAATTTAAAGAGATTGTTATTAAATTTATGTAAATAGAGTATTTTATTAAATTATTTTACAATAAGTATTGACTGTGGAGCCACTCCATAGTGTTCAATGATGTTGAAAGGAGGAAAGGCAATATGAAAACAAATGAATTAGAAAAAGAAATAGGCCTTTCAAAGTATACAATTCGATATTATGAAAAGGAGGGGCTTATTCAACCTAAGAGGGAAGAAAATGGTTATCGTGATTATGATGATGAAACAGTTCAAAAGTTGAAAATTATTAAATTTTTGAGAAATCTTCAAATTTCTGTTGATGATATCAAAGCAATATTGGAAGGTGAATTAGATTTTAGGCATTGTTTAAAAATTAATCAAGTGAATATGCAAAAACAAATAGAAAGTATGAATGAAATCAAAGATACAATAGATGATTATTATGATAAAGATCTACCTTTAATAGAAGAATTAAGTGAAATTAAAAAAAATAATAATAAAATGGGATTAGGTTTTCAAAAAACTACATCAACAGTTTCATTAGGAAGAAAACTTACACCAGAACTTGCAAGAAGACAATTAATTATTACTTTTATAGGAGCTATTGTAGTTGCTGTGTCATTTGCTAGAATGCCTTATGATTTAGGTAATATGAGAATTTTAGTGGGTGTATTATTTTTTATAGGCACATTTATGTTAATGATAGCATTTTCTTTCAAACAAACATCAGCAATGATGTTAGATAATACGCTTAATCAATCTGTAGAGTTTTTAAGTGATGGGATTTACTATTATCAATTTCATGGACCAATGAGTAATTTTAAATATTTCTTTGCAATTGTTTTTAATAAAAAGCATCAATTTATGCATAAATGTTTATATGAAGATATTGAAAAGCTTGAAGTGATTGCTAAGAAAAATTATATGAGTATAGGAAGTCCATTGGCTTATGAAGCTTATGTTTCTGATTTTAAATTCACATTTAAAGATGGACAAACATTCTATTTCTATTGGCCAATGATTTTAAATGATGATGCAAGATATATTGCGACAATTGTAGAAAAGAAAGTAGAACATATTGATGATCCATATAATATTCTTTATGCAATGAAACAAGGTATAAATCTTAATGATTATTTAATAGGTAAAGTATAATAAAAGCATAAAAGAGTCAATTTTGTTAGAATTGACTCTTTATGTTTTTATAAAAGAATTAAATAAGAGAGTTTATAAAGATTTGCTGGAATGTTATTTATTAATTTAAAATATGAGAAATTTTAAATTATATAATATAAACGAAAATAGATATAAATAATTTTTTAGAATTCTTATAAATGATTTATCTAATTTTCCTTAAAACATTTATACCAATAATAATAATCCCCACTAAAAAACTATGACTGTTATCATTAAAAAATAATGATCTAATAATTAAAATAAATGCAATAATATAAAATAAATAGTAGAGAAAATTTGATATATCTAACTTTTTCATTTTAAAATTCCTTTCTTTATTTATACTTAGTATTTATTTAAGAGCACTCTTACAACAAATAATAATATAGTTTTTGTGATGTGTAAAGAGAAAATTGACATAAAAGAAGATAACTCTTAAAATAATACTAAAATAGAAAGGATGATAACATTGGAAAAGAAGATACAAGATCATTTGAATATCATAAAGAAAACAATAGGGGATACGAGATATA
>OCHA01002403.1_pt1 | contig 11240 bp, 9 predicted proteins | sample 1538591 | NCBI WGS metagenome assembly OCHA01 (sample SAMN04571710, study PRJEB22368) | human gut metagenome | biome: human gut; material: stool | host: Homo sapiens | place: Luxembourg | collected 2012-09-06 | reverse complement strand
CCTTGCCAAGGAGGGGGTCGCGGGTTCGATCCCCGTCTCGCGCTCTGTTAGATAAAAAAAGGACTTTCCCGATTGGGAAGTCCTTTTTTGTTATCTAAGAAGTGCGATGCACTTCTTGAACTCATACTGCTGAAGCAGTATGGGTTCGATTTCTCAGAGCGCTAAAGCGCTCTTCGGTCGTACCAATGCAGAGGTCCACCGGACCTCTTGGCTTCTCAGTGCGCTAAAGCGCCCTTCGGTCGTGCCAAAGCCAAGGTCCACCGGACCTTGTGGCTTCTCAGAACGCTGAAGCGTCCTTCGGTCGTGCCAATGCCAAGGTCCACCGGACCTTGTGGCTTCTCAGTGCGCTAAAGCGCCCTTCGGTCGTGCCAATGCCAAGGTCCACCGGACCTTGTGGCTTCTCAGTGCGCTAAAGCGCCCTTCGGTCGTGCCAATGCCAAGGTCCACCGGACCTTGTGGCTTCTCAGTGCGCTAAAGCGCCCTTCGGTCGTGCCAATGCCAAGGTCCACCGGACCTTGTGGCACCCGTCTCGCTTATAGGTTACTCTCTGTTTAAAATGTAAATGTCTTAATAACAGTTACAATTATCTTCTGCATATTCAATTTATTTATTGTAGATATCATATTGGGGTACTGATTTTGATTTATTCTCCATTCTTCACAATATTAAAACCAGTTACCGCTACTATCTTAGTTTTCATTGCAGGTGTATGTTGATACTCTGCTACAATATAATTGTTTTCTTTCATCATTTCTTTATCAACTAATGACTTTGGAAAGTATTTATAAAATAATTGGTGTATATGCTTGAAATCATCTGTACTAAAGTCTGCCTGTCTGATTGTATATTTTCTGTCTTTTAATGTAACTTCATACATCTTAAAATATTACTCTCCATATGATACTGTGTATATTAGCTTTTATAGTTATTAGCCACAACTTAAATAACTGTCATCTGGACGAAATTCATCAAAATACCTGTCATTATTGTTACTATAATTTTTATAGTTTCTTTGTTATTCATAACAAATCACATTTCTGTATATTATTGTCATAAATAATAGTTTCTAAAATCAATGCTATATCTAATTATTTCCCTTAAGATTTATACTAAAATCGCCTGCTTTAATTCCCTATCTTAAATTATTTGTTATAATGACTCCAGTGGTCTCCTAAAGTACCTGCAGAACCCCAATCTATTGTAGTGCCATTAGAACCATGAGGTTCATCATGTTCATGTGGCGTGTACCAATAGCCTCCTTCTTCGTCATAAATCATTCCTTCGTACTCATCTACTTCCTGACTTGCACCACTACCACCACCAGTTGTTGTTGAGCCACTTACTGAGAATCCACTAGGTCTCCTAACTGATTTATTATTATTCGATACTGCTGCAACTTCTTCTAATATTGTGTCTATCTCTTCTTGTGATGCAGCTTCATCAACTTTTTCTTTATAATCGCCTGCTACATCAGCAGTAATGTAGTTTGTATTTGATATTGTAGACTTAGCTTTTGTCTTGGCTGCTTCAAATGCTTTAGCCTCTTCTGCCGCTTTTCTTTCTATTTCAGCCTTTATCTCCTGTGATACAGCTTCATAGTCAGTCTTTATCTCATTAATTCTGTCTATATTATCAGCAGATTGTATTTCATCTTCATATGTAGTTTTATCCTCAACATATGTATCTTCTGAAATATATGCTAATAAGTCATTCTTCGCCTGTTCTAATTCCTCTGCCAGAGCCTTTGACTTACTCTCTTCCTCTTGTCTCTGTGCTTCTTTTTTCTGTTCGTTATGATTATTTATAGATATTCCACCTATAACCGCTACAACAGCCACAACAATCACTATTGCTGATATAATTATTGTTAATTTCTTTTTATTCATATATAGCCTCCTATGTAATCACGATTGATAATATGTTTATCATATATCAAACTCTATTATTATTCAATTTTAATTGTCCTTTAATCTATTTGAAATATCTCCCTAATCTGTATTATAATAATGTGTCAGGTGTCGAAAATCATTTGCTGCAAGCTTCATATTCTGAAGGTTTGAACGGGCATTATTATGCTCTTTTATAATTTTATATCTTTAATATCCACACTACATTTATTTAAGAAAGGACTGGTTCTATTATGACTAATAAAGAAAATAACCCTCTTGGCTATAAGAAGGAGTCAACTCTGCTTATCGGCTTTGCAATTCCTTGTATTATTTCCATGCTTGTTACTGCACTTTACAACATTGTTGACCAGATATTCATAGGTCAGGGTATTGGAATGCTTGGAAATGCGGCTACAAACATAGCATTTCCACTTTCAACAACCTGCACTGCAATATCGCTTCTGCTTGGTATCGGCAGTGCTACTAACTTTTCACTTCATCTTGGTGCCGGCGAAAAACATGAGTCGGAAAAATACGCCGGCAACGGAATTTTTCTTATGGCAGCATTTGGAATACTGCTTTTTGTTGTGACAAGCATATTCTTAACACCTATGCTTAAGTTTTTTGGTGCAACTAATGATGTTCTCCCTTATGCAAAAGCTTACACAAGAGTAACTGCATTTGGCTTTCCATTCCTTATTGCCAACACTGGTATGAGCAAGCTTATACTTGCCGATGGAAGCCCACGCTACTCTATGATATCCATGCTTATCGGTGCTATTGTAAATACTATTCTTGACCCGTTATTCATATTTGTATTCGACATGGGCATGACCGGTGCCGCACTTGCAACTATTACTGGTCAGATTATTTCATTTGGCATAAGCTTAAGATATATGTTCCATTTTAAGACTATCAAGCTTGATAAGAGCTGCTTTAAGCTGTCTTTATCGCACTGCCGCAAGATTTTCATACTCGGTGCAAGTGCCTGCTTTAACCAGATTGCCATGACTGTTGTGCAGATTGTTATGAATAACACACTTTCACACTACGGTGCGCAGTCTGTATATGGCGGCGAGATTCCGCTTGCATGTGCCGGAATTATCACTAAAGTGAATATGATATTTATGTCATTTGTAATAGGAATATCTCAGGGTACACAGCCTGTTATCGGCTTTAACTATGGTGCTAAGAAATATGCCCGTGTCCGTAAGACTTATCTGCTTGCGTTATCTGCGGCATCTTTTCTGTCACTCATAGCATTTATATGTTTTCAGGCATTTCCAAGGCAGATTATTGCTATATTCGGAAACGGAAGTGAATTATACTTCCAGTTCTCTGAAAGATATTTCCGCATATATATGTTCCTTACTATTGTAAACGGAATTCAACCCGTAACATCTAACTTCTTTAATTCAATCGGAAAGTCACAGTTAGGTGTATTTATGTCGCTGACAAGACAGATATTGTTTCTGCTGCCACTCATTATCATCTTCCCTATATTTATGGGAATTGACGGAGTTATGTATGCAGGACCTATCGCTGATGCGGCGGCCGCCATCGTCTGCGGTTACTTTACTATAAGAGAACTTAAGGAATTAAATGTATTACAGAAAAAACTTGAAGCTGATAATGTCACAACTGCTGATTAAAATGTATTTTGTGTATACATTATACCTGTTATTGCATTTTTGCATACACACTCATAAAATTTATTATATATTTTAGACATAATTTAACATTTTTTAACATTTTTACTTGTATATTTTCAACAAAGTGCTAAAATGTAAATATGAATTCAACGTGAATGGAGGTAAATATTTATTATGGCACAGAGATTTATTCTTAATGGTACATCTTATCATGGAAAGGGGGCTATTAAGGAGATAGCTACAGAAGCTATTTCAAGAGGATTTAAGAAAGCATTTGTATGTTCTGATCCAGACCTTATCAAGTTTGGTGTTACTAAGAAAGTTCTTGATGTATTAGACGAGAACAACTTAGCTTATGAAGTATATTCAAATATCAAGCCAAATCCAACAGTTGAAAATGTACAGACTGGTGTTCAGGCTTTCAAGGATGCAGGAACAGATTATCTTATCGCTATCGGCGGTGGTTCTTCTATGGATACTGCAAAGGCTATCGGTATTATTATCAACAATCCTGAATTTGCTGATGTTATAAGTCTTGAGGGTGTTGCTCCTACTAAGCAGCCTTCAATTCCTATTATCGCAGTTCCTACTACAGCAGGTACAGCCGCTGAGGTTACTATCAACTACGTTATCACAGATACAAGCAAGAACCGTAAGATGGTATGTGTTGACCCACATGACATCCCCGTTGTTGCAGTAGTTGACCCTGATATGATGTCAAGTATGCCTAAGGGTCTTACAGCCGCTACTGGTATGGATGCCCTTACACACGCTATTGAAGGTTACATTACAGCAGGTGCTTGGGAATTATCAGATATGTTCCACATTAAGGCTATTGAGATTATAGCTAAGAGCCTTCGTGGTGCTGTTGATAACACACCAGAAGGAAGAGAAGGTATGGCACTTGGTCAGTATATCGCTGGTATGGGCTTCTCTAATGTAGGTCTTGGTCTTGTTCATTCTATGGCACATCCTCTTGGTGCATTATATGATACACCTCATGGTGTTGCTAATGCTATCATTCTTCCTACAGTTATGGAGTATAACGCTCCTTCTACTGGCGAGAAGTATCGTGATATTGCAAAGGCTATGGGTGTTTCTGGAACAGAGAACATGACTCAGGAAGAATACAGAAAGGCAGCCGTTGATGCTGTTAAGCAGTTATCTAATGATGTTGGTATCCCTGCTGACCTTAAGGAGATTGTTAAGGAAGAGGATATTCCATTCCTTGCACAGTCAGCTTATGATGATGCCTGCAGACCTGGTAATCCAAGAGAAACAAGTGTAGAAGAGATTACAGAGCTTTACAAGAGCCTCATCTAATACACATAATTATTAGTTAACTCAGTTATATTACAAGTTCTAATTCTATTAAGCTTGTTTTATATTAAACCTCTTATTATACATACAGGTTCTAAACTTTACCCGCGGGTGAAGTTTAGAACCTATATTTAATTTTAAAAAAGTAAGTCGGAAAGAGTTGTTTCTATCGTTTCAGTTTACAACTACTTAACTGTGCTCTCCCACTCATCAAGCAGCCCCTTAAATACATCAAGCGCTGACTGCACAACTTCTGGCTTTTCCATGTCTATTCCACACAGTTTAAGAAGTTCTATAGGATGAAGGCTGCATCCGCCTGAAAGAAACTTCTTATAGCCTTCCTTCACAGCTTTATCCCCCTTAAGTATTCCTGCCGCTATCGCTATTGCTGCTGAATATCCTGTAGCATACTGATATACATAAAATGGTGTATAGAAATGTGGTATCCTTGACCACTCATAAGCTATCTCATCATCTATTACGCAATGCTCACCAAAGTACTTTTTATTAAGCTCTCTGTATACCTCACACAGATTATCTGCTGTAAGCACTTCACCCTGCTCTGCCATACTGTGGGCTTTCATCTCAAACTCAGCAAACATAGTCTGTCTGAAAAGTGTTCCCTTGAATTGTTCAAAGTAATGGTTAAGAAGGTATCTTCTCTTTTTCTCATTCTCGCTTACATCTGCATTATCAGCGCATTTATCAACATCAACACTATTATCAGATGAGTTATCAACAGTGCTGCTGTCATTATCAACCATATCTTTCTTACAGTTCTCAAGCAGATAATTCATAAGAAGCGCCTCATTACATGTAGATGCAACCTCTGCTACGAATATCTTGTAACCGGCATATATATATGGCTGGTTAGTATTGGAATAATATGTATGCATAGCGTGACCCATCTCGTGAATGATTGTAAATACATCATCAAGTGTGCCTGAAAAGTTAAGGAATACATATGGGTGTGTTCCATATGCTCCCCACGAAAACGCACCTGTACGCTTTCCCTTGTTCTCATACACATCAACCCAGCCTGTATCAAAGCCTTCCTTAACCTTGGCTACATACTCCTCACCCATAGGCTCAAGCGCCTTAAGCACCATATCCTTAGCCTCATCGTATGTAACCTTCCACTCATAATCTTCAACCATAGGCGCATACACATCATAAAAATGCAGTTCATCAACGCCAAGTGCTTTCTTTCTTATATCAACATATCTGTGCATAAGATTAAGATTATCATCAACTGTGCTTATGAGGTTTTTGTATACATTTACAGGTATAAATGAACCTGAAAGATACATAGCAAGCGTAGACTCATAATGTCTTGCATCCGCCTTGAATATAGCCTGCTTGACATTGCCATAGAAACACGCTGCAAGTGTATTTATATGCTGCTTATACTGCTCATAAAGACACTCAAACGCAGCTTTTCTTACTTCCCTGTTCTGGCTCTGCATATACTTTATATATGTGCCATTCGTAAGCTCTACACTCTTGCCCTCTTCGTCTGTTATATATCCAAACTTAACATCTGCATTGTTATACTTAGAGAATACCTCATCCGGAACTGACATAACCTGTGATGCCTTTGCAAGAAGAAGCTCCTCCTTTTCTGAGAGTGTATGCTCCTTCTGGCTTAACATATCATCAATCATATGCTGGTAAAGCTTAAGCTCACTGTGCTTCATATAATCTGCAAGCACATCTGCATCCATCCTTAATATCTCTGGTTCTGCAAATGCGTACTTTTCTGACATTTTTACTGCTGCCACCTGCGCCTTGCCTGACATTTCCTGATATACTGAATTAGTTGTATCCTCATAGTACTTCATAAATGCATAGACATACACACGTTCAACTATGTAATCTGTGTCACTTATTTCCTTTAATACCTGATAAAGCTTCTCATATGACTCTGCTATGCTGCCAGCGTACTTACAAGGCTCTTTAGCCATATTTATAATCTTTTCATAGTCAGCGTTCCAAGCCTCATCTGAGCTGTATATATCATTCACAGCCCACTTATATTCATCATCTATCTCACTTCTTAAAGGTGCTGCCATTATTCTGCCTCCGGTACATAAGCTGATGCAGCTATTGCAAGTGAACCATATCCTATATGGCACGCAACACTGAGTGAAAGTGGATCCATATGGAAGTCAAACTGTGGAAATGCTTCTTTGACTGCCTCTGCCCATTCCTTTGCCTCTTCTACATTACCAGTATATGCCACTTCTATGTGCATACGACCAGTATCTGCATAATCTGCAAATCTTTTCTCCATATCTTCTTTCATAGCCTTAAGCATAATCTTCTTAGCAGAAGCCTTGCCTCTTGCCTTGGCATACGCATCAAGCTTCTCTCCCTGTATCTGGAGAACCGGATTAAGCTTTAACATAGTTCCTATAGCCGCTGCCGCTGGTGTTATACGACCGCCCTTCTTAAGATACTTAAGTGTTTCAAGTGTTATGTATATGCTTGAGTCCATCTTATGCGCTTCAAGTATATTCTTTATCTCCTCTGCTGTCCTGCCTTTTTCTGCAAGTTCCCTGGCATCGACAACTGACTGCCTCATAGTAACCGATATTCTCTGGTTATTGACAACCTGAACCTTACCGTCATAATCGCCTGCAACCATAGTTGCTGTCTGGCATGTTCCACTAAGTCCGCTTGACATAGGAATAAACACAACCTCATCATTGTCCTTAAGCAGCTTATCAAAATAATCCTGCAAAGTTCCTATAGATGGCTGCGATGTTGATATATCTGCATCATTGTTGAGCTTTTCATAGAACTCTTCCTGTGAAAGATTAATGTCCTCAAGATACTCTACCCCGTCTATAAAAAATGGCATAGGGATTACTGTTACTCCCATCTGCTCTGCCTGTGCCTGTGTAATACCACTGTTACTATCTGTTAATATCGCTACTTTACTCATAAATCGACCTTTCTATTATTTTCTGTAGTATGCTATTGTTTTAAAACTCTTAACAATAACTATAGTATACTTATTATTGTACATTATCTTTGACTTTGCTACAATGTTTTTATAATGTTTTTTACCATATTTTAAATTCACTTATTCATAATAATTAATACAAATGGAGATTTCTTATATGCATAATACCAGCTTAAATATAGACAATATACTAATTAAAGATTTTTTCGACACTGATGATATAAAACAGCTCATTACCTCCTGCAACTATGAGCCTCTCTATGATAAGCCTCATTCCCCCGACCTCATCCAGCTTGCCGCCTACGACACAACCAGCCCTGATAATGGTCTTGCCGGCTTTATATCGTGCATAGTTCCTGAGTTTTTGTATGATAGTGGAGATGATGAGGGGGCTGATTGTGTTAATAATAATGAAAATAATACAAATGAGATTGCTGAAACACATACAAAATATGAAATAGAGATTACTGCCATCATAAAACCCGAATACAGGCAGAATGGAATATTCACAAAATTGTTTGCGGCACTTAGGCAGCTTATAGATAATGAATGTGTAATAAATAACATTTATACTCCAGCTATAACCTATATAGCCGCTAATCCCCGCAAACAGAAGGATAATACCCAATCACCTGATATGACTTATGCATATAGTGATTACCTTATGAGTATAACACCTGATAAAATATGCCCTATACATAGCAATACAGTGCTTAATAAGACTTCCGATAAAGTCTCTGTTAAGGTTTCTGATAAATTTTCCAGTAAAGTTTTCAACGAAAATTCCGACAAAACCTTTAACAATATATCTGTATCCTATGAAGTTGACAGTGACGAAGAAGTATTTGAACTTATTGATACGGACAATGATACACTCATATCATCTGTTTCCTATTATTCATCTGGCAACAGCATATGCCTGTACGATGTGTGGACTAATCCTGACTACAGACGTAACGGCTGTGCAGGATATCTGTTGTCGTATATGATGAAAGAACTTTCTTCAAATGATTTATCTATCAGAAGTTTTATACTTCACGTTTCTGGCAGAAATACGGCTGCTGTTAATCTGTATAATTCTATAGGGTTTGCGGTTGAACAGGAGATTAAGTATTACAGGCTGATTTGACAAATATCGTTCCATCTGTTCTGGTTGAACATTCATCTGTCATTAAGCCACTGACAGACATAATATAAGCGGGTGCTTGTAGTGCAGACAGTATGAAATGCACTTGAAGTTTAATTGTGATATTTCTTAGACTTTTCCTTAACTATCCTAGCTATCCACAGACACGGATGTCTGTGGAAGTTCGATATGGGACAGGACGTCCCGTATCGAACGGTAGCGGTCGCAGTCATTATCCATACGAAAAGTCTTAGAAATATCCAATTAAAGCTTCTGGCATTGAATACCGTCTGTGCTATAGGCACCCGCTTATATTATGTCGTCCGTTCATTAACAAAAAGTTCAGCTACACAGCCATTTTTATCTAGCCGCAATAACATCCCCCATATCATACATACCAGCGCTCTTGCCAGCTAAGAACTTAGCCGCCTCAATAGCCCCCTTTGCAAATACAGACTTAGAATAAGCAGTATGTGTAAACTCAATAACCTCATCCTCACCTGCAAAAATAACATCGTGAACTCCTACAATAGTTCCTCCACGAACTGCACTGATACCTATTTCCTTAGGGTCTCTTGCTGCTCTTTCCTGACTTCTGTCATACTTATAATAATAATCCTCACCAAGAACTTCCTTGATTGAATCAGCAAGTGCAAGAGCTGTACCGCTTGGTGCATCAACCTTCTTGTTGTGATGCTTTTCTACTATCTCTACATCAAAGCCTGCTGGTGCAAGAATTTTGGCAGCATCCTGTAAAAGCTTTAATAACATATTGATACCTAAAGACATATTAGCTGACTTAAGCACAGCAACCTTGCAGGCTGTCTTTCTTACGTGTTCAATCTGTTCATCTGTAAGACCTGTTGTGCATACTACAACTGGAATCTGCTTCTTTTCACAGTAGTCAAGAAGTGCATCCTCTGCCTTAGCTGCTGCAAAGTCTATAATAACATCAGCTTCCACATCGCAGTCATCAACTGCTGCAAATACAGGATAATCATTGTGTCCATCGTCAAATGGATCTATACCTGCAACTATCTTACAATCATCATCTTTGCTGACAAGGTCTGTAATAACTCTTCCCATATGTCCATTACAGCCATGCATAATAATTCTTGTCATAATTATTTATCCTCCATTACTTTAAAAGACCATAATTCTTAAGTGCTGTCTTTAACTTTGCAAGATTAGCCTCTTCCATCTCACAGAGTGGCATTCTGAGTGGTCCTACTTCCATACCCATAAGGTTAAGTGCTGTCTTTACTGGAATAGGATTAACCTCGCAGAATAATGCATCTACAAGCTCAAGTGCCTCAAACTGTAACTGACGGCTCTTTTCAATATTACCTGCAAAGAACTCAGCACATATATCATGTGTCTGCTTTGGAGCTACATTTGATAATACTGATATAACACCCTTGGCACCTATTGACATAAGTGGCACGATAAGTCCGTCTTCACCTGAGTACATATCAAGACATCCTTCTGCAAGCATCATAGTCTTTGACTCCTGTGAAAGATTGCCTGTTGCAGCCTTGATAGCTACGATATTATCTACTTCCTTTGCAAGCTTTACTGCTGTTTCCGGTTGGATATTGCAGCCTGTTCTGCTAGGAACATTGTACATAATAATAGGAAGGTCGATTGACTTTGCAACTGTTGTATAGTGCTCAATAAGTCCCTTCTGTGATGCCTTGTTATAATATGGTGTAACTACAAGACAAGCATCAACTCCTGCTGCCTGTGCCTCCTTAGATAATTCTACGGCTGTCTTTGTGCAGTTAGAACCTGTTCCTGCTACTACTGGAACTCTCTTCTTAACATAATCTGCTGTAAATCTGATAGCTTCAACATGCTCTTCTTCCGTCATTGTTGCAGACTCACCTGTTGTTCCACAGATAACTATTGCATCTGTTGAATTATTAATCTGGTAGTCGAGAAGCTCTGCAAGCTTATCATAATTAATCTCTCCGTTAGCCTTCATAGGTGTGACTATAGCAACACCTGCACCTGTAAATATTGACATAAATCCTCCATTCCAACGCTTTATTTATCCGTTGTATTATATAGTTATTTCAATTCTATTCTGGTAGTACATAAAGCTATAAACAATAAGAAACACGCTTTGCCAGTTTTTATTGTTATCGCAGCAGTCGCCAAGGTCATATGCCAGCATATGGCTTTGGCTCGTTACCCGCATAAATAAAATAAGCCGGTTCTATGACAGACCGGCTTATAAGAATTCATTATAAATAATCAGAAATTCTTGCGTAGCCCTCCATCAT
>OCHA01002394.1_pt1 | contig 11291 bp, 9 predicted proteins | sample 1538591 | NCBI WGS metagenome assembly OCHA01 (sample SAMN04571710, study PRJEB22368) | human gut metagenome | biome: human gut; material: stool | host: Homo sapiens | place: Luxembourg | collected 2012-09-06 | reverse complement strand
CAGCCGCCGGAGCGGTGCTTAAGCCGTAAGGCGGGAATTGTGCGGTGTTGCCTTAACAAAATTCACCGCATAGGCTCATCCGCGGGACGATGCAAGCATCGTCCCCTACAAATGTTTGTAGGTTTGCAGCAAATATTTACGTTTCTCGGCGGGGTCGGGTGCCCCCACCTTACCGGGCAAGTTGCCCTTCCCCCACAAAACCAAACACCCCCGTCCTTATTCCAGCTATCACGCAGCCAAAACAAAGGCGGGGGTATTTTTTAATGCCAGAGGGTAAACAGCAGCGCCAGCAGGGCCAGCAGGCCAAGCAGGTAGACGCCACAAATCAGCAGGGTAGCTTTCAGCGCACCCAGGATCGCCCACAGGCGCTCTTTACCGGTCAGCTGGGGGTCTTCCTCCCAGGGACGGTCAGCAGCCTGTTGGGGCTGCTGCGCGGGGGTATGGCCCTGCTTGCGGCGGCGCGGCAGCCAGATACTGTCGTGCTCAATGCCACTCATATCGGCCACGGTGCGGCCGTCATCCTCAAAGGGTTCGTTATGCTTCATTTTTCGTACAGGTGGCACACAACATAGTGGCCGGGTTCCACCTCACGCTGCTGCGGCGCTTCGGTCTTGCAGCGCTCGGTCGCATAGGGGCAGCGGGTATGGAACTTGCAGCCCTTGGGCGGGTTGGCCGGGGACGGAATGGAGCCCTGCAGCACAATGCGCTCGCGGCGAATGGTCGGATCCGGGATAGGAATGGCGCTGAACAGTGCCTTGGTGTAGGGATGTAGCGGATGGCTGAAGATATCCGGCGTTGCACCGTACTCCACCAGGTTGCCCAGGTACATAACGCCGACCGTATCCGAAATATGCTCAACAACAGAAAGATCGTGGGAGATGAACAGGTAGGTCAGGTTATATTTATCCTGCAATTCTTTCAGCAGATTGATGATCTGGGCCTGAATGGAAACGTCCAGTGCAGAGACCGGTTCGTCGCACACAACAAACTCCGGGTTCAGGGCCAGGGCGCGGGCAATGCAGATGCGCTGGCGCTGGCCGCCGGAAAATTCGTGCGGATAGCGGGTTTTGTGGTAGGGCTGCAGGCCGCAGTTATCCATGACCTGGTCAATATAATCATTGAACTCTGCCTTGGGCACCAGGTTATGCTCGCGCACAGCCTCACCGATGATCTCACCCACCGGCAGACGCGGGGACAGGCTGGAGAACGGGTCCTGGAAGATGATCTGCATCTTGGTACGCAGGTTACGCAGCTCCCTGCCGGTCATATCGTACACTTCTTTGCCGTTGAACAGTACCTGACCGCCGGTTTTTTCGCCGGCAAGGCGCAGGATTGTACGGCCGGTGGTGGATTTTCCGCAGCCGGATTCGCCGACCAGACCCATGGTATGGCCGCGCTTGAGGTTGAAGGTAACGCCATCGACAGCCTTGACATGACCCACGGTCTGGGACATCAGGCCGCCCTTGATGGGGAAGTATTTTTTAAGCTGGTTGACCATCAGAATATACTGATCATCATAGGTGACGGGGGTATAGTCCAGCTTTTTTGCGCTTTCTGCCTGTGCCATCGTCACTCACCCGCCTTTCGATTATTTTCATAGTAACGGTAGCAGCTGACCTTGTGCGTGGGGGACAGGCTGATCTCGCAGGGGTATTCACCATCGCAGCAGGGCAGAGCCATCTCGCAGCGATCCTTAAAGTAACAGTAGTTGGGCATATTGACCGGGTTGGGCACCTTGCCGGGGATGGAGTACAGTCGATCCACCTTTTTGCCCACGATCGGTTTGGAAGCCATCAGGCCGATGGTATAGGGGTGAGCCGGGTTTGCGAAAATCTCCTGAGCGGTGCCCTTTTCCACCACGCGGCCTGCGTACATGACAACAACGTAATCTGCCATCTCGGCAATCACACCCAGGTCATGGGTGATCAGCATGATGGAGGAGTTAATGCGGTCCTTCAGGTTGCGCAGCAGGTCCAGGATCTGGGCCTGAATCGTCACGTCCAGTGCGGTGGTGGGTTCGTCGGCGATGATAACCTTGGGGTTGCAGGCCAATGCCATGGCGATCATGACACGCTGGCGCATACCGCCGGACAACTCATGCGGGTACATCTCATATACACCCTGGCTGTTGGCGATGCCAACCATCTCCAGCATTTCAACGGTACGCTTTTTGATGTCCTCTTTGCTCTTGCCTTCGCCGTCATGCAGAGCAATGACTTCATCGATCTGAGCACCGATGCGGAACACCGGGTTCAGGCTGGTCATCGGCTCCTGGAAAATCATCGAAATATAGTTGCCGCGCAGGTGCTGCATGACCGTGCCGGGAGTTTTGGCAACATCATAGGCTTTGCCATTACCCAGGTTCAGGCGGATCTCGCCCTGAACGATCTGGCCCTGGGGGCGCTGCAGCAGCTGCATCAGCGAAAGGCTGGTAACGGATTTGCCGCAGCCGGATTCGCCCACAACGCCCACGGTTTTGCCCACAGGAACTTCAAACGAAACACCGTCCACGCTTTTTACTACGCCGGTATCGGTAAAGAAATAGGTGTGCAGGTTATCAAACTCAACAGCGTTTTCCGGGTTCTTCATCTGGGTCAGGTACTCAGATTCCGGCACATTCTTGCGCTTGCGCTGTTTTTCGTACTGGTCCGTAATGCGGCGGTTTTCTTTGGAGATACGCCGCGACTCCTTGGCGGAAAGGTAACCGTCCTGTTGTTTAGCCATCGTGTGTGTCTCCTTTCATCAGCGTTTCATCTTGGGGTCAAAGGCATCGCGCAGGCCATCGCCCACAAAGTTGAAGCCCAGAACCGTGATCAGCAGGCAGATGCCGGCCGGGACCCAGATGAACAGATAGTTGGTCATAACATAAGCGTTGTTGACATCGTTGATGATGTTGCCCCAGGATGCAAACGGGTACTTAACGCCCAGACCCAGGAAAGACAGGGTGGCTTCCGTCAGGATGGTGGAGCCAAGGCTCATGGTGCAGGTAACAATCAGCTGCGGGATAACGTTGGGGATCAGGTGGCGGAAGATGCGGTGCCATGCGCTGATACCGCAGGCTTCGGCTGCCGTCATGAACTCCTGCTCGCGCAGGGACAAAATCTGGCCGCGGACCAGGCGGGCAATGCCGGGCCAGCCCAGGAAGCCGAGGATCAGCATCAGGTACATCATACGGGTCCAGGAGTCAATGCGCATGGCGTCCATGGCAGCGCCCAGAATGATGATGATGGGCATGGAGGGCAGGCAGTAGAACACGTCCACGATACGCATGATGAGGTTATCCACCCAGCCGCCGAAGTAGCCGGAGATACCGCCCATAACAATACCGATGGAGCCTTCAATCGCAACAACGATGAAGCCGATGATCAGGGAAACACGGCCGCCGTACATCAGGCGGGTCAGCATATCCATACCGTTGGTATCGGTGCCCAGCCAGTGCTCCTTGTTGGGGCTTGCGTAACGGTCAAACACATAGGTTTCCGTCATCTGCTTCACGCTCCAAACGCCGGTGCTGGCATCGTACACGATGTCATACTCGGCTTCGTTGCCGTCGGCATCGGTGTAGGTGAACTCGGTAATATTATCGTCAATGGCTTCTTCCAGGCGGTCGCGGAAGTCACGGCTGATGACCACGCTGGCATCGGCAGCGGAAACAACAAAGCGGCCGATATAGGCAACTTCGCTGCCGCTCTGGACAATATTGCCGTCAGCGTCCAGTTCATAATCCTGGCCATCGGCAGTAAAGGTGGTCTCCCCTGCTGCCTGGGCAGTCAGGGCGGCCAGCTTGGCATCAAAGCTCAGCTCGGCCACGCCGTCCGCTGCGGTGACCATATCCTTAGAGGCATAAGCCAGCACAGTGCGGCCCTGGCGGAAGACGTACAGGTCCTCGTTCAGGGTTTCCACTTCGTAATCGTTATCTTTATAGGTAAAGGTCTCTTCACCCTTCTTGATGGCCTCGTTGCCCTTACTCTGGGCAATGGAGCCGAACTCCTGGCCATCGGCAACAACAAAGCGCAGTTTATCGTTGCGGGTCACACCCACATACTCTTTGGACATCTGGGTGTAGGTGTAGAACTGCTGGTCCTGGCCGTAAGGGCTGACCACGCCGCCAATGAAGGAAAAGACGAACATGGCAAGCAGCATCGTCAAGCCCACAACGGCCAGACGGTTGCGGAAGAACCGCTTGGCAACCAGCGCGCCGGGCGAAAGCACCTTAACGCGGCGGTCGTCGTTCAGGGAGTACTGCTCCTTTTTGGGGGTGTTGTTCTGGGTATTCTCACTCATGGGTGCAGTCTCCTTTCTTTAAGAAATGCGCACGCGCGGGTCAACCACTGCGTACATGATATCAGTCAGCAGGTTGCTGACCAGGGTAAGCACCGCCATAAAGGACAGGTAGAACATGGTGAACGGGATATCGCCCGCAACCATGGACTGGTAAGAGATGTAGCCGATGCCGGGGATGGAGAACAGGGTCTCCGTGATCAAGGCACCGCTGAACAGGCCAGGCAGGGAACCGCCGATGATGGTAACCAGCGGGATCAGGGTGTTGCGGAATGCGTGCTTATAGATGACCACATGCTCCGAAAGGCCCTTGGCGCGGGCGGTACGGATATAGTCGGCGTTCAGCACTTCCAGCATGTTGGTGCGGGTGTAACGCATGGTAGAGCCGATGGAAACAATGACCAGCGTGACGATGGGCAGCACCAGATGGTTGGCGCGGTCACAGAACTGGCCCCACGAGCTGAGCTGGGCATAATCACGCCCGACCAGGCCGTACAGGTCAAACCAGCCAAGCTTGACAGAGAACAGCAGCTTGAGCAGCGTGGCAAAGAAGAAGCTGGGCAGAGAGATGCCCACCAGAGCCACAGCGGTGATGACGTAATCGGTACGGGAATACTGTTTGGTAGCAGCCAGGATGCCCAGGGGCACAGCGATGATCATGGACACCACAAAGGAGATGCCGCCCATGACAACAGACAGACCAATAACTTCCTGGAATTTTTGAACAACAGGGACGTTCCACTTCCAGCTGTCACCGAACTGACCGCGCACTGCGCTGGACAGCCAGGTCACGAAGCCGGGCAGGATGCCCTTATCCAGACCATAGGCTGCGTTGAGCTGATCCAGCCATTCCTGATACGGTTTTGCGCCCGGTGCCTGGGACAGCTGCATGGCCATGTTCTCGGCAAAAGAGCTGGGCAGGCTGCGCATCATCACATAGATGATGAAGGTAACGCAAAACAGGATCACAAAAGAAAGCAGGATACGCTTGATGACGTAGTTTCGCACTTGAAAAATCGTTCCTTCCTTCGCGGGCAGGGAGGCCGCGTTTTTAATGGCTGCGCCGCATGGCTCCAAAATACACATGAGCCGGAACCTTGTAGCTTCGCCTATGGTGTACCTAAAAAGTCGAAAATTTAGGGCAATACCGCATAATTCTAAGTGCCGATACGGCGAGCGAGGTGCGGCAGATGCTAAGCCAAAAGCGCAGATAATACTGGATGTCTTATCGAGCATTTTGGCAACGCAGATGCCGTGCCGCAGCCGCCGGAGCGGTGCTTAAGCCGTAAGGCGGGAATTGTGCGGTGTTGCCTTAGCCTGTTTCTACAAACACGACTGAATTTTGCGTTAAAAAGCCTTGGAATCCACAAAGGATTCCTGCAGCTTTTTGCCTTAAATTCGCCTCATGTTTGCGAAACATCCGTCATTTTCTTTGTTTTCAGATACACCTCATTACTTTGATACCGAATATGGGCATCCCCCTCCCTCGGACAGAGGGAACTGTCCGGGGGAATGGGACGGCCACATTTGGGCTGCAAATGCTGCCGCCGTTTGTACTGACAGCAAGCAACCGCTCCCAGAACCAGTGCGGCACCAAGAGCGGCTGCTCACCATAAATTCAACAACAGGCTGCGCTGAAATTACTTCAGAGCGATCGTATTGATTTCAGACTGGTAAGTCCAGTACGGGGTCAGATCGTTGGGGATGGTAGCGGTGTCGATACGCTCGCTGGAGAAGATGGCGGATTCGCTGCGCTGGTAAACCGGCAGTTCAACGCCCCAATCCATGATGATCTCCATAGCTTCCTTGTACATGGCCTTACGGTCATCCTGATCGGTGGTCTGGCGGGCAGCCTCGATCAGCTCGTCCAGGTCAGCATCGTTGATCTCGTAGTAGTTGGTGGAACCCTTGCTGTCGTACAGCTGGTACATATCGGGGTCGTTGGTGGACTGCCATGCAGCAACCCAGCCTTCGGCAACGCCGGACTGATAAGAGCTGTACAGGTCAGAAGCGTTTGCCAGGTCGTTGACGGTCAGGGTGAAGCCGATGGTCTTGAGGGCAGCGGCTGCATTGGTCAGAACCTGGAAAGAGGGGTGGTCGCCGTTGCCGGAAGCGCCGATGTTGACGGTGTATTCCATCTTGGCGCCAGCCGGAGCTGCGGTGACCTGGCCGTTTTCAACGGTGTAGCCGGCTGCTTCGAAGTAGCCGAGGGCGGCCTGCAGAGCAGCAGCATACTTGGTGTCGCCGCTCATATCGCTGGTGTAGATCTCGTTGCCGTCAACGTCGGTAGAGTAAGCGATCTTGTAGCCGTCGTCGGTAACGGAGGGTGCTGCCCAGGAGGTGTTGGAGATGGGGTAGTTGATAACGCTTGCGGTATCGCCGTAGTAAGAGTTGATGCCCTCATCACGGTAAGCGGCAATCACGGTCATGATAGCCTTGCGCAGGTTCTTGGATTCTTCAGAAGCGGGATCATTGCCGACCTTAACGTTGTTGGCGCTCAGGGCAATGTAGCCATAGCCGCGGTAGTCCATCAGACGGGTGGTGATGACAGAGCCGTCGAGGTCAGAATTACCACCATTGATGGTAGCGATCTGGTTGGCAGCTTCCAGAGAGTAAGAAGGATCGGAAATGTCGATGGTGCCGGCCTGAACACCGGTGATCTTATCGGCTTCCTGGGTTTCCTTCATGTTGACGTGCTTGGCAGCGGGCTCGCCTTGATAGTAGCTGGGGTTGGCATCCAGGTAGATGACGCCATCGCTGTACTTGTTGAAGGTGTAAGCGCCGGCACCCAAGGGGGTGCTGGTGACGGAACGAACCTTGCTCAGGTCGCCCTTCTTGAAGCCGTAGGAGTGGTTGTCGTAATCATACAGGCTGCGGTCGCCATAGTAATCCAGGGAGGCGATAGGCAGCTGCAGCTGGTAGATCATGGAGTTGGACAGCTCGGTGGTGGTGATGGTCATGCTGTAATCGCCGGTCTTGACAATGCCGGAAACGGTGTCAACGTCAGCGCCGGTGGCAACACCGGTGGTGGAGTAAGCATAAACATCAGCCGGAATCAGGTCAGACAGAGCAGAACCTGCGGTCTCAGCTTCCATGGAAGCAAAGTTCCAGTCATATTTTTCTGCGATAGCCAGGAAGAAATCCTTTGCGGTAGCGTCAGCGGCCAGGCCGTCAAAGCCCCAAGCGGAAGCAGCAGCGGCAACGTCGCCTTCGTCAGCGTAACCGTCAGCAACGCAGCTATCAACGATCTCCTGTGCAAATGCAGTGCCGCCTTCGTTAACAGCATCCCAGAAAGCCTTCTGCTGCTCAGCGGTGAACAGGCTGTTATCAGTGTTGTCCTCGCCTGCCTCAGCAATCAGCTTGGACAGGGTGGTCATGCTGCTGCGGTAATCATCCAGGCCGGCAATGGGCATGGAGTACAGGGTGGCGGAACCGTCATAGGTCGGGTCCATGTAAACATACAGGTTGAAGATGACGTCATCAATGGTGATGGGGGTGCCGTCAGCGAAGACCAGGTCATCGCGCATGTTGATGGCATAGGTAACGGTGCCGTCAGCATTTTCGGTCACTTCGCAGTCAGCGGGGCCATAGTAGGTGTAATCGGTGCCGTTGTACTCGCGGGTCTCACCCTCGATGCCCTTCAGGATCATTTCGCCCTTACGGTCAGCGCCCAGCAGGGCAATGTTGGTCAGGTCGATAACGTGCTGGTCAGCGGAAGAAGCGGCGAAGAACGGGCTGAACTTGCCCTCAAAGCCGGTATCTGCCAGAACCAGGGTGCCATCGCTGCTGCCGGTATCGGTAGCAGCGGCTTCGCTGGTCGCCTCGCCGGAAGCAACAGACTCAGCGCTGCTGGAAGCGGAAGAACCGCAGCCAGCCAGCAGGCCCGCAGCCATTGCAACAGCCATGGCCAGTGCAAGCACTTGCTTGGTGTTTTTCATGTTTGTATAACCTCCCAAATCATTTTGGTAATGGCGGCAATTTTAACACTACCAAAAGGAGTGTTAAATAAGAAAGGCTTAAGCCTTTCCGCATTTGCGGTGTTCCCTCACCGCAAATAAATGTCACCAATAACTATGTTATAATATCGCAATTTTCAATTTCTGTCAACCAAAAAACGCCGTTTTGGCAACATCTAAATAAAAGTCAGCAGGATAACCATAACAGCACGCTGAATTTTGTGAAATTCTTCCGCGCCGCACTTTAGCGGGCTAAATTCTGCGTTATGGTGCAAGGTCTTTTACTCTTCGCGCCCGGAGTCGGATTCTTCGGTATAAACCGCCGCCCGGATGGTGTGCCCTGCGGCAAAAGCAGCCGCAGCAGCCGCAGCGGCCAGCGCTGCAAATAATACTGCATACCAGATAGCGTCTTGTCCGCCGTTCAAGAACATATCCATGCACTCCCCTACTGCAGCCAGCGCGGCGAACACCCCTGTCAACAGGCAGCGCAGCGGCAGTTTGGCTACCGTTTCTTCATACACATAGCTGCGCAGGCGTGCCCCGCCGCGGCTCATGCGGGCCAGCGCCCACACCGCGCTGATGCCAGCCACCAGCGCCCCGGCATACGGCAGCAGTACATAAAACTGCTGCATGGCCCCCGGCGCGGGCACCATGCCCGCCGCCGCCAGCGCCGCCAGTGCCCCGCCGCACAGCGCCCACAGCAGGCCCCGCAGTTTGGCATACGGCATGCTGCCGGTATAGCGGCGGTAGCTGCCCTGGTACAGGTAGCTGCCGTTGACATCCCTGCGGAAGTCATTCAGGTATTCCCGCCCACGGCGGGTTTTCTTTTGCTGCATTATTCGATCCCCGTCAGGTCATAGTTGTCCAGCCACTGCTTGGCCGTTTCGCACACGCCGCGCAGGCAGCTTTCCTCAAACGGGCTGTCCAGACCGGCGTTTTTCAGCAGCTCAGTAAACACGCGGCTGCCGCCCTGGCGGGTGTATGCCATGTAGTGCTCCCACGCGTTGGCGCGGTCCTTTTGCAGCATGGCCCAGAACTGCAGGCTGACGGTCTGTGCCAGGCAGTAGTCAATATAATAGAAGGGGCTTTCGTAAATATGCTTCTGGCGCTGCCAGCCCTCACCCTCGCTGTAGAACGGGATCTCGCCGTCCAGCTTCATCCACGGCATATAAATGCCCAGCAGTTCTTTCCAGGCGGCGTGGCGCTCGGCAGGGGTCAGATCCGGCTTTTCGTACACGATATGCTGGAAATGGTCCACCATGGTGCCATACGGGATAAAGGTCAGCGCACCGGCCAGGTGGCTGTACAGGAACTTGCGGGTATCCTTGCCAAAGAAGCCCTCCGCCCACGGCCAGGCAAAGAATTCCATCGACATGGAGTGGACTTCGCACCCTTCCATGCTGGGCCACACAGTGGAATACGGCACGCGGTCACGGTTGGTGTATGCGGCAAAGGCATGCCCCGCTTCATGCGTGACCACCTCAACGTCATGCTGGGTGCCGTTGAAGTTGGCAAAAATGAACGGTACCTGATAATCCCACAGGCTGGTGCAGTAGCCGCCCGCCGCCTTGCCGGGGGTGGAAAGCACGTCCAGCAGCTCATTGTCCAGCATGGTGTTAAAGAAGACGCCGGTTTCGGGTGAAAGTTCCTCATAGAACTTTTTGCCCTGGGCCAGAATGGCATCGGCATCGCCGCAGGGGGCGGGGTTGCCGGAACGGAACATCAGGGCATTATCGGCAAAGCTCATGGGGTACTGTTTGCCCAGGCGCTTGGCCTGCTCACGGTAGATGCTGTCCGCCAGCGGCACCAGATACTTGACCACGGCGGCACGGAACTTTTCTACATCCGCTTTGGTATAGCAGTTGCGGCCCATGCGGTAGTAGCCCAGGGTGGTGTAACCCTCGTATCCCAGCTTTTTGCCCATCTTATCCCGCAGGTGGGTCAGCTTGTCATAAATATCATCCAGCTGTTTCTGGTTGTCCTTGTACCACTGGCCCTCGGCTTTCCAGGCGGCCAGGCGGCGGGCATCGTCCGGGTCATTCTTGAACGGGCTCAGCTGGGACAGAGTGTACACCCCGCCCTCAAACGGGATCTGTGCGCTGGCCAGCAGCTTGCCATACTGCTGGGTCAGCTCGTTTTCCTGCTGCAGTTCCTCCATGATATCGGGCGAGAATGCCTTGCGCTCAATTTCGGCGTTCACAAACATCAGGTCGCCGTATTCTTCGGCAAAGTTTTTGCGGTAGGGGCTTGCCAGCATGGCGGCGGTCCAGGAATCCTGCCACTGCTGGATCTGCGGCATGGCGCTGTTGGCAAATTCCATCTCTTCATCATAGAACTTATCCCGCGTATCAATGGTATGGCGCACGCTGGCCAGGGTGAACAGGGTATCCACATGCTTGTTCAGCACCTGCTCCTCCAAAAAAGCGGCGCGGGCAGCGGCATAGTCGGGGGCGTTCTGCAAACGTTCGGTCAGTGCGGCAAACTGTTCTTTCAGGGCGCTCATGTCCGGGCGCTCATAGGGCATTTCGGAAAATTTCATGGGTTCGTTCTCTCCTTATTCTACAGTTTTGTTCGTGACTTAGGGACATTATACCATGGCGCAAAAAATAAGACCAGCCCGAAAAAGGCTGGCCTTCCATGATTCTGTATGATTTTACATGCTATTCATAAATTATCGCACGCAGCGCCGGGGTGCTCTCCCCTGCCCCTTTGCCGTCAGCGCAGGGGTTGGCCCGCCTGCCATTCTGCCCGCCGGGCCTGATAAACCGCCAAGCGGCGGGCGGCAAGGGCATTTTTGCAGGCAGCTGCCCGGCGCTGCGCCTGCTGTTCAGTACGGGCGGCAGCGCGCTGCTGCGCGGTATTTTGTGCAAACATCAGTTTCATGGTTTATGCCCTCCCTTGTGTGCTTCCAGCATACCACGGCGCGGTGTGGCACACCATACCGTATTTTTCCATTCAGGAAAAATTTTATTTTAGGCAATACCGCATAATTCTAAGTGCCGATACGGCGAGCGAGGTGCGGCAGCTGCTAAGCCAAAAGCGCAGATAATACTG
>OCHA01002376.1_pt1 | contig 11360 bp, 4 predicted proteins | sample 1538591 | NCBI WGS metagenome assembly OCHA01 (sample SAMN04571710, study PRJEB22368) | human gut metagenome | biome: human gut; material: stool | host: Homo sapiens | place: Luxembourg | collected 2012-09-06 | reverse complement strand
ACTCATAATGGCCCCCAAACGCAATAACCCCGGACCCCAACGAGTCAAATATTCAGCTGATTTCGCTTCTCTCTGATTAAAAGTCCCCCTCCTAAATAAAAAACCAGCAATGGTGAACGACGCGATAGATACCGTCACCCGAAAAACAGAAATGGCTGTTTCTTTATCCTCAACCGCATTGAGAGCAAATCCGACAAGGAAGATTCCCACTACTGAAAAAGCAATGGCAAGAATGTCGTATACGAGTGTTGCAACCGTTTTATTCCTTGCATATTTCCCATATGAATCAGCGATGACCCATCCACTAATACTGCTTGATCTCTTTTGGACTTGCTCAAGTAATATTTCCGCCGAACGATTAATTTCTTTAATATTTTTTAAATAACTTTCAGTGATTTGTTCTATCGATTTCTCAGCATTTTCTTTAGCAGACACAAGAAAATCTTCATATTGTTCACCCATCTCCTTACGCCTTGCATTTATTGCCTCTTCAATTTCATCGGTTCTTTTTTCCACCACCTCTTTTGTTTCAACAATTTCATTTTTTGTTGATTCCAAGAAGTCATCAAATTCATCTTTTAAAGAATCAATTTTGTAAGCCTGATCGCGAATTTCCTTGATTCTTTTTTCAGCTTCGTCAACATAATGATTGTACGTTGACTGCGCAATATCAACTACTCGTCGTCCATTATGTGCTGGCCAAGAAGAAGCAAGATGCTCAAATGCTCGATCAATATATGATTCAAGACTACTGCTTGAAAGATAATCCCGAATATATCCGAGATCATTATTTAACGTATTTAAAGTAGACTCAGACACATAATAGCAGTTTGTATTTTTTCTTCTCTCGATGTCCTCCAAAAGATACATCAGATAATTCCGCATTCCCGGAGACAAAGAGTTAATATACTCATCTTGTTTAATCTCTGAGACCATATTCCATACTGAACTATTTTCATACGCATTTCTATCTCTCATAGAATCCTCACAGACTATCGTTCAATTCGCCTATACGTGACCTTGCATTCCTTGACGCGGCGGAGCTGCTGATGGCGCAGCAGCGGGTTAAGCCAATCGCCGTCAACGATTTTTTGGAAGATGTCAAGCCCCCGGCCGGGAAGAATCTCCCATCCGGTATCCGAAGTAATGGAACGGTCGTGCAAAGTGTCTCTGAATTCGTAGGTGAGGTTCACGCCCAGCTGTGAGAACATCGATGCCAGTTCGTTCAAACCATTTAACTGCGCTTCCACGAATTCAGGATCATTATGTCCGGTCACCAGATGAACGGCTACATCCTCATCGGAATTTTTGCATCTGAGCAGCATTTCCAAGAACTCGGCCAGATTACGCAGCTGGTACGGCTTACGCACATACGCATCCTCTACAACGATTTTCTTCGCACCAGCCAAATATGGCCCGAATAGTTTGTAATACGTGATTCCACGTTGGTTTTCGACCAATTCCCACTGCTTTCCGTCGGCCTTTGCCGCAAGGCGCTCGACTGGAGTCATCGCGGCTGTTTCTTGCTGCCTCGCTACGGGAAGGGCATTGGCGTTCTCAGAAGCACCGGCTTCGCCCTCGCTACCCGCAATTGCCACGTCATCACCGGCAACAAACGATTCCGCCTCGCTCTCATCTTCCGAGTTCTCAACTACACGCCCACGCCAATACAACTGCGGGTAGTCAAGCTCTTCCAAGGTCTGCACGGCGACTATTTCGCCGTCGCTCACACGCTTGTAGGTAAACTCGACCTCCTCCATGGTGGAGTCGATGCGGCACAGCTGGTCCTTGACACGCTTGCGGCCCTCGATGGCGCAACGCAGCAACGGCTCCATCTGTTCGGGAGTGGCCTTGCCGTCCGGGTAGATAAGCTTCATCAATCCGGAGAACGTCTTTTTGATGCCGTCCTTATCTCGCGTGGACAGTGTGGAAGACAGTTCGAAATACTTTTCGAACCGGTCGCTGTAATCGGCATCGCGCAGGTTGTGCAGAATCTCCGCCAGATAGTCGACAACGAAACCGAATCCGCTGGCGAACATCTCGGAACGGATCTGTTCGAACTCCCAACCCGGCAGATAGAAGTGAATACGATCCAGGAATGCCGGATCGTGATACTGTTTCGGCAGTTCCTCGAACAGGTCGGAGTTTTTCAGCATGTACGGCACGTTATGCGAGGTGTTGCCTACGAACGCCATGCTCGCCTCGCCTTGGAACGTCTCGACGCCACGGGAGAACGACTTGTTGGCCATGTAGTTCTTCATGATGTCCACCAAGTCCCGGCCGGCCTTCTTGGCCTTGCCTGCGAACTCGTCGAACGCCACCGTATCCCAATAGCCCACAAGCCCCAGATGTCCGTTGGAATTGTTCACGAACAGTTTGGCCACTGTCACTTCCCCGCCGGATATGAGCATGCCGTGCGGCGAGAATTCCGAGTAGATGTGCGACTTGCCGGTGCCTTTCGGCCCGAGTTCGACCAGATTGTAGTTTCGTTCCACAAACGGCACCATGCGTACCAGATGCAGCAGTTTAGCCCGGTCGGAGAATAGATCGGAATTGAACCCAATGGATTGCATCAGCAGATCGATCCACTCGCCGTCGGTGAATTGCGAACGTTGCTGCATGTAGTTTTCGCGATCATCGCGCGACATCTGCACAGGCTTGAGCTGTAGCAACTGCCATGGCACTTCGCGCGGGTCGCCGGAATATGCGTAACCGATCTGACACATGCACCAGATGCCCGTCACCAGCAGTTTCGGATAAGCCTTTACAAGGCTTGGATCGACAATGACCTGGCTGATGCCGAGATTGGAGAATGTCGCCTCATACAGGTCGGTCTTCTCGTTAAGGGCCACCTGTACACGGTCGATAATCCTATGGCTCCCTTTCTCGCGGATCTTCGACTGGATAAGATTGGCTTCCTCGCGATGCACATAGTTGTTTGCAAGAATGGCACGCACTCGATCCACACCCGACTCGATACTGGCCTGGTCGGTGTTCGTGGCATATGCGCTGAGCAGGAACTCCAGCACATATGAGGGCACCAACGCATTGCCCTTGACCTTGTTCACCAGATCCTTGCGGACGGTGACTCCGGGGAACAGATCGGTGATCTTGACATCCAACGCGCTCAGGGAATTCCCATCCGAGTTGTGTTCAGGACTTTCAATCCAACCGTTCTGGCTCATATCCTGCTCATTCATTGTGTTACCTCTTACTGTCGCTTTCCTCTGTACTCATCCAATTCAGTCGAAGAATCCGGCATCGTCGGCCACCACGCCCTGTTTGAAGAAGTATCGTGCCTTCTGGTCAAGCACGACCAGCACATTTGACCCATCTGTCTTCTCACGCAGGCGCAGTTCGATATTCGTTCCATTGAATCGTTCCGCGTCACTGGTCAGCATGAGCGTAGCCGTCACATGGCGTTCGCTTTTCTCCTGCCCGAGCAGATCGAAGGCGACCGGTGTCTCATTGGAGATGAGCACATCATTGCCTGCCGCATCACGCCCCCACAATCCGGCCAATACGGTACGTGCGCGGATTTTTCCTCCAACGGGCTCGTTCTGGAAGAATTCCACAGTCAACTGTCTGCTGGAAAGCCTGTCAGTTCGTTGCAGAATAGTGAATTCCGCGGGTCTCACATCGTCGGCCGCGGAACGCCCCTTACTGACATGCAGCACAGGAACGACGATTTCCTGCAATGCTGCTCCTCCATGCACATACTTCACACCGGCGCCCTGCATGCGCAAGCGCATGATGGAGTTCGGCACTTGAATGCTTATGCCTTCATTCCGAGCATCGTCCATTCCTATCTGCGCGGCATTGAATGTCACGAACGCGCGACCCGGAGCAAGATTGGATCCGATGGAGAATCGCCGCTTTCTCACCCATACCGTATCACCCTTGGGCTGTTCGCTCAACCATTCCGTACCGTCCAAATCTCGGTCCTGATAGAGGAATCCGTGATCCGCAGTGATGATCATGTTATGGACGTTGCCGCTGGCAAGTTTTTTGACTACTTCACCCAGTTCCTTGAACGTCTTCTCGCATGCGTCCACTGTTTCCGATTCCGTTTTCTCCGTATCACCGGTAGCGTCGATATGATTGTGATACACATACAGCACGTTGCAGGATTTGTATAGTTCTTTGATTTCGCTGACTTTCAGCTTTGTCAAATCGTCATATCTAATCGCTTTGCCGCCTACGGCCGAAAGAATGGCAGTGCGCGCTTCGATTCCTTTGGTGCTGCGTCCATCAGCCAGAACATATAAACGGTCTTTGCTGTCGAATTCGAGCGAGCCGTGCGGCAGCAACGCCGCCATGCCAAGTTGCGTATAGGATGGCAGAACGCTGTATTGCATATTCAGTTTCGTACTGAAACGGCTTTCCCTGTCGATGCGTTCGGACAGTTCCTGCGCAACCTCGTAACGTAGCGCATCGGAAATGATCACGGCGATTTTTCTGCCGGACTTCAATACCGGCGCGATTTCACGTTCATAGAAATTGGTTTGCGCGTCCATGTCTATGAACTTCCATTGGCTTAGCGTATCGACTTGTTTTTGCCATGTCTGACCCAGATCCTGCTGATATGCCTCGTAGGCGCTTTGCAGATCATCGTCCACGCTCACCGCATCCGGGTTGGCACGATGCCATGCGAGCACATATTTTCTGTATGCGCCATCGGCCTTGTATAGCTTTTCGGCATACAGCTTCATCCCCTGCTCCGGCGAGCTGATGGTGCTAATGAGTCCGCTGCATTCAGTCAACACGGCGCGAAGCCTGCTTGCGGCGGCAATGCACTCGTATTGGTCGGTATATTCTGCATACCAGAGCTTTTGCTTACGCCCGTTGATGATCCGTTGCACCTCGTCATCCGTAATGGATTGCGAGCCCAACCGTTCGAACAGCTTGTTGACGATCATCTCATCCACGTCGCGGAACAGGTCACGGTCGGCAAGCTCCTCCACACTCATATCGGCGATTCGAGTGGACAGGTGCAGTTCCTCCACGGCATTCTCGGAAAGATTCTGTAACACCGTGCGCATGTCGATGTTCTTATACCAGTCGTCCCAGTCGCGAATAATGTTCGCATAAGCGGAAACGGCGTTCCTGCCATCGGAGAATCCGTTCCATGCGAGCTGGAACAGCCATAGCACGAAGTCCTTCACTGTCGGCTCGCTGCCGGCATCGGCATCCACATCAAAACGATAAATGCGCCGTGTTCCAGTCCAATGGAACGTGCTTAATCCCATGCGTTCAATCGCGGTGATGCCAGAATCGTCACCCAGCGAATATTGCGTAAGCAGCTCAGCCCAGATGTCTTGCATGCTGTGCCGATCGTCTTTCAGTTGCAGCAGCGTGGCGATCATCTTCGCCTGGAAATCGGTGGCATCGTCGTGCGCATTGAGACGTTTTGCAAGGCGCTTGGCGCGTTCTTCGCTGTCGAAGAACTTTGGTACGCCCCTCATTACTTCCAACCACTTGTTTCGAGTGTCGGCGGAAGCTTCCGGCAGTGTTTCCGTAAGCGTCACGGCGAGTTTGTCCATGGTGAACGTGGGGCCGTATGCCAGTTCCAAATCCAACAGCCAGTTGTCCTGAACTGCCGGGGCCGGCTCCGTCAGATATACAAGGAATTTTTGATTCGGCTGCTCGTGGAACATGCGGTAGCGCACCGTGAACGGAATGTACCGCCTGTCATTCTCATCCCCAATTTCCGGGGTAATCAGTTCGACCTCGCGCAGCGCTTCATCGGTGGCGTGCTCCCCCACCAATGTTGCCACGACATCCGCGTACTGTTTCTTATCGTCGCGCCAGAATACGATGCGCCCATGTTCGCCTAGGTGGCTGAAACGTCTGGCGAGCAGTCTTGTTACTTGGCTATTCTCACTCATGCGGTTCCGTCCTTTTCTTCGCTTCAGCGTATCGAGTAGCACGAGCAGCACCAATTTTCACCGCACTGCCTTCCTCTATTAGGCTCTTCAATATTCGTTGAGCCTGCCTTTCCTGCACACCCAGTATCCGTATGGCGTCAGAGATAGAAATACTCGCATTCTTACGCAACGCATCAAGAATACGCTCCTTCTGGGATGGAACCACTGCAATGGCGGCATTCGGAGCAGCACTCGTTTTTGAAGTTGTTCCTTCCACAATCCCGTCATCAGAAAGCGAATCCCGTCGTAATCCCGTCACAATCCCGTCATCAGAACCTGTCTCTGAGCCATTGCGGTAAATGTTGATGCGCAGATCCGTATCGCCGCCAAGGAATTCCGGTTCCGGCAATCCGACATCGCGCACCTCCTGCATCACACGCAGGATGCCGCTCCCCCAATGCTCAATGTAACCCATGTACTCAAAGGCAGAGGCCAATGCCTCGTTGCGGATTTTCGAATAGCCCTGCTTCATGCGTTCAATGGTCTGCCCCATTGGCAAGCGCCCGGGCGAAGTGATCTCCAATCGATCATCGTAAATCGCGATCTGAATGTTTGAATGATCGATATAGCTGCGATGCACTATCGCGTTGACAATCAGCTCTCGAACGGCGTCCGGTGGAATCTCGTACACATCCTGCCGGTACACGCCCTTGAACAGGGCACCCATATGGATGTTACGCAGCACATACTGGTAGGACTCTTCGATGAGCTCCTGCGGAGTGCCCGCGAACTCACGCCGATCCACAAACACAGCTTTGGTGGTTCCTTTGAATACACCGCATTGCACCACGGATCGAACGGCCTCATTGCCAGTCAGAATCGCATAGGCGTTGGTGGGCACCAATTGCCCGTCCTGTTTTGCCAGCACACCCCATTGCAGCAACTGTTTCTCCGTAACCGTTTTGACTTTTGCGGAGTCTTCGGCATTATCCTTCGCGGTTTTCGTCAGACTTGCGCACAGTGCCTCGATGTCTTCTTCCGTTACGGACAATCCAAGGCACTGTACTTGATCAAAACTCCGGTTGCTGCCTTCAATGGTCAGCTCACGGATGGTAGGCTGATCTGCTTGACGTGTGGTGCCAGCTACGCGGACAAACGTTCCTTGTTCCTGGCCGAGCGACTTGATATGGTACGGACGCTGCAAGCCGGGAGCGATCTCAGCCACGATAACCGTTTTGCCGTTCACATCATGCATGGTGATGTCGGGAATAATCAGCGGCTCGCAGCTATTGACGATGGCGTCCGAAATGGAATCCATCACCGTGAACACTTTGTCTTCGGCAATGCCCACCACGCGAAGCGTTTGATCTTCGACTCCGAACACCAAGCAACCACCCTGCCCATTGGCAAACGCCACCGCGGTTTTGGTGTAGTTAATGCTCCTGGAGGGAGGCGCGAGCTTGTACTCCACATTCTTGGATTCGCCGCTCAGTAGTGTTTCAATGCTCATTAGGCGCTTGCTCTTCTGGCTCATTTATACGATCAATCCAATTCAATTTGGTTTCTATTCCCATACGCTTCAACTGCTTTTTGACGGAATATAGCGCAACTTTACTGAAAAAGGGAAGATCATGATTGTCTCTTTTTCGAACAATCGCAAATACAACTTCATGTATTGGATTAAGCGCTAAATGAAACTGTTCAATTGATGAAATTGATTCATGTTTTCCAATCTGCTCAATTTTATCGTCAACCAAACGAGCATAATCAGCCGCATCCTTTTCCATAGAAGCAGAGACAAGTCCTTGATTAAATAAATGGCTCATTGTTTCTGATCCTGTATACTGCTTTACATGGATTCTTTTCCCATTATTAGTTAGAACATCACAGAATTCAATTCTGCTATTTTTTCCACCATACGAAACCAGTCTTCTATCCATGAGCAACGCACATTCTTTGTCAAAATTAAGGCTTCTCTCAAGATTGAAATTATATTTCCCTTCATACTGAAGCTTAATAAGCTTCCCGCCTAATCCTTTAATTTCTTTAGTTTTCATATTTTCGCTGGCATCATATGGGATAAATTGTATTTCTGAAGCAGATGTATCTCGAAAATCTGCATTTATCTTTTCAAGATAATCACTCTGAATTTCATACCACACACCACTAATTACACAATATGACTTGCTATCATAGGTCAACTCACCAACAAGACATTTATGTGCTTGCCAATGCCGATAAGGTATGTCGTCTTTCCTTGAAATAGCAGTTATTCGCCTATTCTTGAGCTGTTCAATAGAGGTAATAGGCTTTTTAAAGGAACGGGCCACATCCGCCAGAAGCACATCATCATGAAGGACAGGCCTTTTATTTTCATCAGTCTGAGACCCAATTTGAAAACCTTCAATTTCATCCCAATTAATAATATCAGGAACTGCCATCCATAAATCATGCTGACTATCATCTTCATAGTTGTAGTCTGCGATCTGCTGAATCGACTCTGCCCATAATTTTTGTTCTAGAGCGGGATCTTTTACAGGAGCGATATTGTCAACCCAATCAAAATTTTTCTTGTAAGTTTCTTGACAGAACAATTCGTAGAGAGATTTAAGGAATTCCTGCACATTATCTATATCGATTTCTTTTGTAACAGCAAGCGAATCACCGCCAGTCACCGTTCCACACAGCAACTCATCTTCTCCGCATTTAGCCGTTACTTGGTTTAACAAATTCCTTTCAGTATCGATTGCAAAATCATCGATATCTCCTATTCGTGACAACTGTTCATTTGAACGCTTGGCACTACCCGAGACATCAGCGAAATGAATTGCCCTCAATGTATCATTCTTTACAGAATTAAGTACACATTTCAGTCCAAAACGTTCCTCTATTGCCGAACGATTGATAAGCGTGCGACCATATCCAAAAGTAAGAACAAAATAGCGCTGATTATCCCCTCCGCTTGACGAAATAGTTTCATCTGCTTTTGCACCAAGCGAATTATTCCCAACAATAACCGGAACGACAAGGGCTGCTCCAATATTGGCAACTTTAAGGGATTCGCTTTCTACCGTTGAATTAAAAAATGTCTTAGCCCATTCAGGTTCATGCGGTTTCGTGGCACGAACAAACAGTTTGCAACTCTCATACCCCTTAATCTGCAATTCGATAATAGGATTCCCATCATCTGAAGCAGGAGGAATTATCTCTCCTACTGGAAAATCTTGTTTTATCAGATAAATGCTGAGCTTATTCTTTGCCATTGCTGACTTCCTTGTCTTCTTCCTTCAACGGATGGACGGGCCAGGTCCAGGTGGAGACGTCTTTGCGCTTCTTCTCGATGGAGGGAATGGAACGCAGCGCCTTGCCCATGCGCAGGTAGTTCACCAGCACACCGTCGTCCAGATCCATTTCCAGGTTGCGAGTAGCTAATGGGTACAGGGTCTGGTCCTCGTAATCCTTACACTCGAGAACGGCCTTGCGTAGTTTGGCGGCCTGCTTCTGGTCCGCGGTACGGTCGGAACGCTCCAAACCATCGGCGATGTCGGCGATTTTGCTAGTGTAGTCACGCAGATAGTTGAGCACCACGTTCGTGGTTTTTGGCGTATACCGATGCAGATACACGAGCGCCTTGAATGAGCCTTTGTTGTTGGTTTGGCTGGAGTACTGCCAGTAGATCGGACGATTCGAGTACATCTTCACGTGGTCGTTGTAGAAATCGTTCACGAAATACTTGCGGATACTCTTGCCCAGCACCTGTTCGATGTAGGCGATGTTCGCGGCCAGATTCTCCTTGCCGAACGCCACGGTAAGGAACCTGCGGAACCGTGTCACGATATCATCTTCGAAGCAGTCCGTCTCCGTGACAGGAATGACATTGTCCGCGTCCGGCTCGAATGACGGGTTCGGAATCTGTGCATGGTAGTCATCAAGTGTTTCACCCTGCGAAGCGAGAATCAAACCAGGCTTATCGAGCGAATACCTGCCGAACATGCAGCCCACCGCATAGGAAATGAGCTCCTTGACGACATCTTGAGCGAATTTCTCGTTACGCACCTCCGGAGTATCCTTCGGATATGCGAACGCGACGTTACGTTTCAACGACACGCGTTCCAACGGCACGTCACATGGCACATCATCACGTACACCGTATGCGTCCGCGACCAGCTCATTATTGCGGATCTCACGCTGGCGCTGTTCCTCAGATACGCGGTTCCAGTACTCACGCAAATGCAATACAGCATCTTCCAATAAATCATTACATTGCGCACCTTGCTTGGAATCAAGCAAAGCAAACTGATGATAATTCCAAGATGATTCAAACGAATCCCAGTCAGCCTTTGATACAGCAATCAAATCATCAACGTTTCGCTCGGCATCCTTTGAATCATTATTCACAATTGGAAGTGAGGCAATTTGTCCAACTTCAAAATTCAATGTGGGAGCGATGGCAGTAAGTTGCGCATATGCGAGAGAGGAATTCGTGTAGGCTATGATTCCTTTTCTTTGTTCATTAGTGCAGAAAATAGAAGTTCCAGCGACATCATAAATGAATCCCTGGGGGAAATAACGGAATGCTGGTGCGCCACTGCTGATTTTCGACCATGAAATAGACGGCCGAAAATAGGTCTTAGGGTTACGGATGACCGATCTAGGTCTGAAATCTTCAAGTTCCTTGCCGTCATTTTCCCAGTTAACAACGAACTCCTGGTTGCCATACCATTTGCGGTATTCACCACCTTTGTTGTAAGGGAACCATTTTGTCCCGCGCTCAATCGATTCCTCGCGCAATTCACAGTCAAAGCCAGTTTTATAGTTACTTGGTTCCCACCATTCACGTACAAATCGAGCATTATCAGCCGTTGCTAAACCTTGCCGAGGTTCAGCAATTTCCTTGAGTGCTTTGTTCTTGGCAAAAGTATCTAGCATGGATTTGCTAAGCCAGTAAACGATTGGCGAGCCAGGGATTTGCGCGAATTTGTGCTGATTCACCTCGAAAAAATACTTGCGCATACCCGAATGGGCAGATTGCTCATTATTGTGCGCTTCGATAATTTCCAATGCACGAGGACCTTGCTGCTTCGCTCCTACAAAATCACTAAGCCTGACAAATGCACCCTTCCTATCGCTGCGACCCTTTCCTAGAGTGAAAGTACAAATAGGCACGGTGGCACCTTCGAATCCGGAATATTCCAGTTGAATCAATGAACTGATGTGTTCCTGTCGGATAATCCGTTGACGCATCTGCTCATAGGAAGATATGAACATCCACACGTAAGGAGTCATGAAGCCAAGCTGCCCATGCTTAGGCACCAACTCAAACAGTCTATAAATGAATGCCGCAAAGAGATCAGCCTTGCCATCCTCATAATGGTCCTGCACGAACTGTTTGAGCTCGCCGCTCATATTCTTTGCGCCCATATATGGCGGGTTCGCCACCACTGCCGCGTATTTACGTGCAAGGTACCTTGTTTGAGTAAATACGTCCTCTGC